>CENJ01158805.1_pt1 | contig 11710 bp, 7 predicted proteins | sample 356161 | NCBI WGS metagenome assembly CENJ01 (sample SAMEA2619531, study PRJEB7988) | marine metagenome | biome: marine biome (ENVO:00000447); feature: surface water layer (ENVO:00002042); material: "saline water (ENVO:00002010), including plankton (ENVO:xxxxxxxx)" | depth 5 m
CCCTGGTCGAAGCGAAGCACTTCCGGGTTCATTAGGTAGCGGGTGAGGTCATTCTCTCGGTTGTAGTGAATGCCCTGGCTTTGCTCCTGAATAAAGGCAAGTTGGCAGACTGCATCCACCTGTAGGCAGGAAGCGAGAGCGATGGGCCCAAGGGGGCAGTGGGGGGCCAGGGCTACGTCCCAGGATTCAGCCATATCGGCAATGCGCTTACATTCGCTGATCCCCCCGGCGTGCGACAAGTCGGGCTGAATAATGTCGGCAGCGCCCAGGGTGAGCACGCGTTTGAAGTCGTAGCGTGAGAATAGGCGTTCCCCGGTGGCAATGGGAATATGCGTCTGTCGGCGAAGTGCCGCCATAGTCTCCAGATGCTCTGAAAGCACGGGTTCTTCGATAAAGAAGGGGCGGTAGGGCTGGATGGCCTCAATCAGGACCTTGGCCATGGGCGCATGAACCCGGCCATGAAAGTCTACGGCGATGTCCAGGTTGTTGCCCACCACATCCCGCAGTCGCGCGATGCGCTCCACGGCGGCGTCCACCTGACGCATCTGATCGACCACCTGCATCTCTTCGGTAATGTTCATCTTCGTGGCGCTAAAACCGTCCTCTATGGCCCGCTTGGCGGAGGCTTCGATATCCCCGGGTCGATCACCACCGACCCAGGCGTAAACCCGGATTCGATCGCGTACCTGGCCGCCCAACAGTTGGTGGACGGGCGTCCGGTGATACTTACCCTTGATATCCCAGAGCGCCTGATCAATGCCTGCCAGGGCACTCATCAGGATCGGACCGCCTCGGTAAAAGCCGCCTCGGTAGAGCCGCTGCCAATGCTTCTCGATCTGCAAAGGATCTTCACCGATCAAATAATCGGCCAGCTCTTTTACCGCAGCGGAAACTGTTTCAGCACGGCCCTCGATGACCGGTTCTCCCCAGCCGATCAGGCCTTCATCGGTTTCGATTTTTAGAAATAACCAACGAGGGGGCACCAAGAAGGTTTCTAGCGACGTAATTTTCAATGGGCCTCCCGTTCCCCGCTAGGGGTGCGAATGTAAACGGTCACGATTGCTCTGGTCGGTAATGTGACCGAAGTGCCGATGCGGGTGCAAGTTTGTGGCCTCGCTCAGGGTGCTGGATGTCAATCTAATGGCTGTCATTACTTTTTGAGATAGGATAGGGTGGTCTGGGATGAGGAGAGAGATCAGATGTGGCGTTGGAGCCTAATGTTGCTGGCGTTGATTTCGTTGGCTGGCGCGGCTTGGCAGTATCGTATCGAAATGGTGGTCAAGGTGACCCCCTTTGTCAGAGGGGTACTCAGTCCCATTGCTGAAAATCAGCCCATAGTCTGGCCTCAGGAGCCTACCGTTGGCCAAGCGGCACCCGACGCGCGTCCGCCTAATATCATTCTCATCCTCACCGACGATATGGGTTTCAACGATATCTCCCTCTACAACGGCGGCGCTGCCGATGGCAGTCTGAAGACTCCCAGCATTGATGCCCTGGCCCAGCAGGGGGTGAGTTTTAGTCATGGCTATGCGGCTAATGCGGTCTGTGCCCCCACCCGAGCCACGCTGCTGACCGGGCGCTACTCCACGCGCTTTGGCTTCGAATTTACGCCCATCTTCAAACTGGGGCCCACTATCTTCAAGTGGATGAATGAACTGGAACCACCACCCCTGCCCGTGGAAATCAACGTTGCCGCAGCCAGGGCCCTGCCCGGCATCGAGGCCTTGGGGATGCCCGGTGAAGAGATCACCATTGCCGAGGTGCTCAGAGACAGAGGCTATTACACCGCGCATATCGGTAAGTGGCATCTGGGCGGGATGCCGGGCATGCGCCCAGAAGACCAAGGATTCGACGACTCTCTCTATATGGCGGGCACCCTCTATTTGCCCGAGGCCCATCGGGATGTGGTTAACGCTAAACGAGAGAAGGACCCCATTGAGCGTATGGTGTGGGCGACGGGTCGATACGCGGCTCAGTTCAACGGAGGACCCCTGTTTCAGCCCGAAGGCTACCTTACCGATTACTTTTCACGGGAGGCGGTTAAGGTCATAGAAGCCAACGGCCATCGTCCCTTTTTTCTTTATCTCGCCCATTGGGGCATCCACAATCCGCTGCAGGCCACACGTGAGGACTATGCACGTTTCAGCCACATCGAGGATCACCACCTGCGGGTGTATGCGGCCATGACCCATGCGCTAGACCGCGGTGTTGGCATGCTGACGGCAGCCCTGGAAGCGCAGGGACTGGCGGACAATACTCTGATTGTATTCACCAGCGATAATGGCGGTGCCGACTACATTGGCTTGCCCGACATCAACCAGCCCTTCAGAGGATGGAAGCTGACCCATTTTGAGGGCGGCATTCACGTACCCTTCATGGCCAAGTGGCCTGCGCGTATTCCTCAGGGAACACGCTATGCAGAGCCCGTTCACCACATTGATGTTTTTCATACGCTGGCAGCGGCAGCGGGGGCCGAGATCCCCGGTGACCGCAAGCTGGACGGGGTGAATCTCCTGCCCTATGTGACTGGCGAGGCGGGGGGTCGACCCCACGAGACCCTTTTTTGGCGTGAGGGACATCAGCAAACGGTCTGGCATCAGGGCTGGAAGCTGATTCGTGCGGAGCATCCGGCCCAGGCCCCAGGGGATGCGGCCTCCGAACGCGTTTGGCTGTTTCATCTGGCGCAGGACCCAACGGAACAGGTGAACCTAGCTCAGGACAGGCCGGACAAGGTCCAAGCGCTGAAAGCCCTGTTGGCTGCGCATAATGCAGAGCAGGCGGAGCCGCTTTGGCCCAGCGTGATCAATGCCCCAATCCGCGTGGATAAGGTTGGGGATCAGCCCTATGTAGAGGGTGATGAATATATCTATTGGCCAAACTAACGCTGCCCTAATCCAATGTGGAGACCCGGGAGCAATCGGAGATGCAGGCTCTGGGCTGCACCGCACGCCCGCCGTGGAAAGGACTCTATTGAGGTCTCATTGGCGGACCCTTAAACTCCCCCGTGGCCGTGAATTTTTTGTGAAAATAAAGGGGCGCCTGGCAAGGCGGTATTTTCCCGAAGGTGTTTTAGGTATCTTCGAATAAGAATTGAGAGGGAGAGGGGATGATGAGCAGGTTAATCTTGGTAGTGGCCGTTCTCGCGGCCGGAGTGGGACTGTATTTCGGCCTGGTGCAGCAGGCAGGCAGTCCCGAGGTCGCTGAAACAGTGGCCTTCGAGCCCTCGGTGGGTTTGATCGATGATGAGAGAATCAAGAACGCGGAATCCGAGCCGGGGAATTGGTTGTCCTATGGGCGGACCTACGACGAGCGGCGCTTTTCGCCACTGACTCAGATCAACAGAGAGACGGTAGGCGGCTTGAGCCTCGCTTGGTACAAGGATATGGGCACTAATCGCGCTCAAGAATCCACCCCCATCGTGGTGGACGACACCATGTTTTTCACCAGCTCTTGGAGCCGCGTGTTTGCCGTAGACGCCAAGACCGGCGATACCCTATGGTCCTATGACCCCAAGGTGCCAGGAGAATGGGCGCGCCGAGCGTGCTGTGACGTGGTCAACCGAGGCGCTGCCGTCTATCGGGGACGCGTATATGTCGGCAGCCTGGATGGGCGTCTCATCGCTCTGGACGCCGCCACCGGCGCAGAGCTCTGGAGCGTGGACACCATTATTGACCGAGATCGCTTCTACACCATTACCGGGGCACCCCGAGTGGCCAATGGCAAGGTCTTCATCGGTAACGGTGGCGCTGAATTCGGCGTGCGGGGATACGTCACCGCCTATGATGCAGAAACAGGCGACCAGCTGTGGCGCTTCTTTACTGTGCCAGGCGATCCCTCTCTTCCTTTCGAGCATCCTGAAATGGAGGTGGCGGCGAAAACCTGGAAGGGGGGCAATTGGTGGGAAATCGGCGGTGGCGGGACCGTATGGAACGCCATCGTCTATGACCCAGATTTCAACAGTCTGTATATCGGCGTAGGTAATGGTGCCCCCTGGACGCGAGTGATTCGATCTCCCGGCGGTGGCGATAATCTATTTCTTTCCTCCATCGTTGCGCTGGATGCGGACACCGGTTCGATGAAGTGGTACTACCAGACCACCCCAGGCGACAACTGGGACTATACCGCCGTCCAGGATATGGCCCTGGCGGATATGGAAGTGGATGGAATGATGCGTAAGGTCCTCCTGCAGGCGCCGAAGAATGGGTTCTTCTACGTCATCGACAGGCAGGACGGCAAGCTGCTCCGAGCTAACCCCTATGCCACGGTGAACTGGGCGACCCACGTCGATCTTGAATCGGGCCGACCCGTTGAGAATCCCGAGCTGGACTATCTGGAGGAGGCCAACTGGGTACTTCCTGGACCGCTGGGCGCACATAACTGGCAGGCCATGTCCGTAGACGTTGAGGCGGGGCTGGTTTACATCCCTGCCCAGGACAACCCGCTGATTTTCGGTATGTCTGAGGAGTGGAAGCAGACGGGCGTTTATAAGCGGGACCCCGGACGCTGGAATACTGGGCTGGAATTCGGCGCCTTCACTCAGACGCTGCTGGAAAATATAGAGTCTATGCCCACGCCAAAGGGCTACCTCACGGCCTTTGATCCCCTCACGGGCGAGTCTCCCTGGACCGTCGAGATTCCTCATTACTGGAATGGCGGCGTGGTAGCCACAGCCGGTGGCCTGGTGTTTCAGGGCGACGCCCTAGGCATGTTTAAGGCCTATGACAAAGCCACCGGGGAAGTACTCTGGGAATTCAATACCTATACCTCCATGCTGGCGCCCCCCATTACCTTTGAGGTCGACGGTGAGCAGTATGTATCGATCCTTACCGGTACCGGGGGCGCTGATATGTTCTCAGGTGAGCCGCTGCCGCCGGTCGCGGAACATGCGTCGTTGACCTATAACAACTTTGGACGACTCTTGGTCTTCAAGCTTGGCGGCGAGGAGATACTGCCGGTACCCACGAAGCGAGATCGGTCTATTCCGGTACAGCCCATGCTGACGGCCTCAGTGGATCAGATTGCCGACGGCGAGCGACATTACGGTAATTACTGCGCGTCGTGCCACGGTCTGGTGGCACGCTCCGGGGGTGTGATTCCGGACCTGAGGGTGATGGGTGAAGAAAAGCACCAAATCTTTAATCAGGTGGTGCTGGAAGGCTTGTTGGCCCAGCGGGGTATGGCCGCCTTTGACGACGTCTTGTCGGATGAGTCGGTGACCAACATTCATCACTATGTTCGTGCCCGAGCGGAAGAGGATCGTCTCTTCGCGGCAGGGGAAATCGAGGCGCCTCAACTCACCTGGTTGGGTGGCGAGTAGGGCCGCTAACGGCCTGGGCATCATGTGTGCTAGTTGCCCTTGGCCGGAAGAGAGGGGGGAGCGACCTCAATAAACTCGAAGGTTGGCTCGAATCCGTCGCCAAGAGGGGACGGGTTGCCCGCCTCATAGCCCGGGTCCTCTAGGGTTGACTGGTCGCTCTGTTCCACCTGATTACGAGAAATTCTCCCGTTTAAAGGTTCCCCGGCTTCAAGCCTTTCAAGAGCTGATTGGGCGTCTTCCGCGGCCTCGTTGCTCCAGGGGATACTGTGGGCACGCGGAGCGCCAACGGGCAGACCCGCCTCATCCAGGGCTCGGAGCCAGAAGAAAATGGCGCCGGGCGCCTTGGACGCCTTATTGGGATCGTCGATGGTGATCCAGAGTACCCGAAAAGCATCCGGTGGTGATGCGGTGGTCGGCCAGCCCAGCACATCACGATAACCAAACCAGGTTGCTATGTAGAAGGCGGAAACCAGCAAGATAAGGCTCAGTTTCAGCAGGCGAGTGAGGGGCGATCGCACCATGATTAGCAGCAGCAGGGCGCCGATCAGGGCGTAAGTCAGGGTGAGCATCAGGCCGTAGTTCATCAGGATTTGCCCGCTACCGCCTTGGTGAGCAACGACTTGGGCCGTCGGCTGGTGCTGGTGACCCCGCCCTCTCCATCCAGGGTGAAGCGGATGGCCGTAAGCTCATCGCCGCTGCCCCCCAGTTCATGCACGCCGTAATACAGCATGCTGACCCTGGGGTTTAATTTTTCAACCTTGACCGTGACCGGTAAGGGTTGGCTGTAGTGCGATTTATAGTGCAGCAGGTTGACCACGTATTCTCCGGCCTGAGCGGCTCGGATGGTGACGGTCTCCTGGTTGATTGGGTTGGCGATGGCCACCCCGTCCACGGTGATCTGATCTGCAAAAACCCCCCGATCATCCCGATCCAAATGCATCAGGCCGGTATCCCGATTGTGGTACCAAACGAGGCCGCCCCTAGGGTCCTCAACGATGGCGTCCACATCGTCCGGGTGCTGGTCTTCCCAGCGGACGGTGATGAGCACCTCCGCCTTGGCGTCTACGTTACCGGCCTCTTCCGGGGCCGCGATCATCATAAAGGCCAATGCAAACATGAAGGCGAAGCCCAGCAGCGTGTTGAATAACAGGTCGGTAAAGACATCCTGCTCTTGGCTGTGGGTAAAAATGCGATGTTTCAAGAGGGCCTCAACTCATCGCTGGGTATGGGTGAGGGCCGATACCCGATTCACCAAGTCCGCCAGGGAGGCATCAAGCATATGATATTGGAGCTTGAGCAGCGTGCTGGTCACCAACCCGGCCAGGGTGGTGTAAAGGGCTACCGCCATGCCGCCACTCATGGCTGACAACAGTTGCTGCATCAGCGAGGGATCAAACTCCCCAATATTGCCAATGGGCAGCAGCATGAGGATAAATCCAATCACCGTTCCCGTGAGGCCCAGCTTAAGCAGGAGGTCGCTGATAAAGTGGCCGGCGGCGTGGGTGTTGGTCAGCTCGTCACCCAAGGTTTCAATCAGCGCGGCCTGACGCTCGGGCGGCTTGCCCTCCAGGCGCTGGAGGCACACCTCAAGCAGGCATCCCGAAGGGAATGGCACCTGTTCGCCGTCCTCCTCAGGCGCTTCGACCTGGGCCAATAGTCGACGCTCTTGCTCGAGACGCCAAGCGCGCCAAAGCCAATGGCCGGTTGCCATTACGTACAGGGCAAAGATGGCCCATGAAATCATGCTGCGATCGGACGTCAGGGCTAGCGCGAGAAGTCCCGATACGCCGAGCAGAAAAAAACCGAAAACGATCAGTCCCAGCAGGATGAGCGCATACAGAAAAAGCGGGTCCTCAGACCGATGATCAACCATAACCTCCCCAATCGCCGGTCGATAAAGCAGCCATGATGCAATTAGGCTTGGGGATGAGCAAGCGTCCCGGTGGTCAAATCCTGCCCCTCAGGGAGCGGCCTACAGGCGGTAGCCCGGGTCCAGGCGGTCGGCCAGGCGCCGCATGGACGGCCACGCCGTGCTGCTGACACGGTCCCAGGAATCCGTGTTGTTGAAGGTGCTCTGCATCATATCAATGGCCTGCTGCTTGGGCGCATTTGGCGTGCCCTGGAGGGCACCCACCTGAATTTTGCAGGCACGCTCCAGAAAATAAAGCCGTAAAAAGGCGCTGGCCACACTGTCGCCCAAAGCCATGGTGCCGTGATTGCGCAGGATCATCAGATGCCTGTTACCCAGGTCGGCCACCACTCGTTCGCGTTCCTCGAGATCGAGCGCAACGCCCTCCCAGTCGTGATAGGCGATATCGTGATAGACGAATAGCGCATGTTGGGTTAGGGGCAAGAGCCCCTCCTGCATGGACGCGACAGCAACCCCGTGATCCGTATGTAGATGCATGACGGCGTGAGCATCTGGGCGCGCCATATGAACAGCGCTGTGGATGGTAAAGCCGGCAGCGTTTACCTCGAAACCGTTGTCCAGCACGATCTCGCCGTCTAAATCCACCTTGACCAGTGAAGAGGCCGTCACCTCGCTAAACTGATAACCAAAGGGGTTGAGTAAGAAGTGATCGTCGGGTCCGGGCACCCTGGCGGAGAGATGAGTAAAGACCATGTCGTCCCAGCCATAGTGAGCGACCAGCCGATAAGCCGCAGCGAGATCTTGTCTCACCGCCCATTCCTGATCAGAAACGTGTTCGCGTATTGCCTCCGGCGCAAGGATTTGATCCCGGGAGCGGGGGTTAGCGTTTAGTGCGATGGGGTCCTTTGCCATAGCGTTGCCTCAGTTGGTCATGCCGCCCAGCGGGATGCCGCCCAGAAAAGTCATGATGACGTCGTAGGCGTCGGTCCATTCTTGAGGGCTGAAGTTACCATGCCCGCCGTTCGGGATGGTATGCAGGTGATGGGTCCCCGTGAGCTGCTCATGCAGGGCCTGGGCTTGAGCATAGGGAACCAAGCGATCCTGTGTGCCGTGGATGGTGATGATCGGGGGAGCGGCATCGGTGATCATCTGCATGGGCGAATAGGTTGCGGAAATTGCCGCCACCTCGGCAGCGCTGCCAGCCCAAATTCGGGCATAGTTTTTCCACACAGGTGGTTGGGACGGATCCGCCAGGAATTCGTCGACCTTGGCAATGTCTGTGATGCCAAAAATATTGACGATGGCCGCCGGTTTCTCGCGTGCTCGGCAGGGATGTGCGCGATTGCTGCTATTCCATAACCCTACCGTGAGCGCTAGATGGCCCCCGGCGCTGCTACCTGAAACCACCGTGCTGTGGCGGGCCATATTTGCCGCCGCTAAGTTGTCTTCGATGAAGCGATAGGCGCAAAGAGAATCGTCTACGGCCTGGGGTGCAGTATTCGCACCCTGACGGTAGTTGATGCTGATCACCCGCCACCCACTCTGGAGATAGGGGTCTATCAACGACCTCAGGTTTGGCTGGGCCTTGTCGCCCACAATCCACCCTCCGCCGTGAATCCAAAACAGTGTAGGGCGTGCGCTATAGGTCGGGTCGAAGGGGTTTTGGCTGTCCTCGGCACCGGCCGACCAGTAAATGTCCAGGCGCTGCTGGGTATCCTCTCCGTAAGCGATGTCGCGCTGCACCCAGGTCCCATCGCGCCATTCAGGTTGGGCAATCGTCCAGGCAGAAAAAGGGCTCAGGCAGATCAGGATAAGCCAGCCCATGAGCTTGTTATTATTCACGTAATTCCCTCGAGCGGTACACCGAAACAGAGGCATTGAGGACCGCTCCCTCTCCGAAACCGTCCTCACCTGTGTCCCAGTGTAGCCCGAGGAGTTGAGCTTGTCCCCGTAGGTTAGGGCGCTAGCCGCCGCCCAGGTGGAAGGTAGCCTCTACGCCGAAGAGTCGCGGCGGCGTGACGCCCGCTGTCTGACGGAAAAATTCCCCCTCACCGGTACGCAAGACCTGCAAAATACCCACTTCATCCAGCGCATTGTTGACGAATGCAGCAATCACCCAGTCTCTGTCGGCTGAAGTCCAGGTGAGTCGCGTATCCACGCGGCCAAAGGCCGGCGCGACCTCACTCTGGCTTTGGAAGGGCGAGTAGTAGACATCGTCAATCCAGGTATACAGCAGCAACCAGTCCAAGGTAGCGTTGCTGGGAAGATTGAATTGGTAGCTGGTCCAGGCCGTGTATTTAAGCTCGGGTACCTGAAGCACCTGATTCCCATTTATATTTTTAGCAAGCACGGTGCGGCCAGTATCCTCCACCAGGGTATTGCCAAAGATCGATGGGGGAGCGGTGGCATCAGTGGGATCCAGGACGTATAAATCCTCGGTATACTCGCTGGGCGTATAGCTCAGGTTGCCGCCAACGCTCCACTGATCATTGACTAGCCAAAGGCCCTCGGCCTCCAGACCATAAATCTGGGCGCCTGGCGCTGATGCCACAGACGTGGTGGTGCCGCCCAGCCCTGAGACCTCTGTGGCCGTGGTATGAATGGTCTCATAGTCATAAAAATAGACGGCGCCATTCAGCTGGAGGGTGTTATCAAAATGTTGCCCCTTATAGCCAATTTCATAAGCCATTAGCTCTTCTGGATCATAGGAAGGCGTAGTGCTAAAAAACGCTAGGTTATAGCCACCCGATCGATAGCCCGAGGTGCCTGAGAAGTACAGCAGCAGGTCGTCATTGACCTGCCAATCGAGGTTCACCCGGCCGGTTACCTTTTCGTCTTTTCGCCCAAAGGGGCGATAGATGCTCAAGGCACGAGGCACGCCATTGGTGACTCGGGGTGTAGGCACCTCAGCGCCGGAGGCATCTGTGACTAAGCCACCATTGTGGCGATTGAAGTCCGCCAGGCTCATGCCCGAGTTGGCAAGCGTCCGGGTGCCGCTGGCGGGAAGTCCTAGGGTTTCGGTATAGCGATACAGGTTTTCCTCTGCCATCACATCATCGTAGGCATAACGAACGCCAAGCGTCAGTGCAAAAACCTCATTGATATCCCACTTGGCCTGCGAGTAGACGGCGAAGGCCTCTCGCTCGGTTTGTGTAGCGTAGAGCAGGTCGGAGCCGATGGTTTGGGGGCCATTGATCACGTTAAGACCTGGGGTTGCGCCGTCATCGCCCATCCAGGTCGATGTGTAGAGGTTCAGGGCGAAGAATTGCTGGCCCGAAGCGCCATATACGCTGCGGATTGCTGGATCAACGGCGAAGTTCCGAGTACAGCCAGGTCCGCCAGTGCCAGCCAAACAGCGATTTTTTGCAGTGAAGAGGGTGGCCATATCGCCACTGCCGTTCACCAGCTCGGCGATGCTCAGGCCCTCCAGCTGATCAGCAGCGGCCGCAACCACCGCCATCTCCTCTTGGGTTGGATTGTCAGCATCTGCGTATGCGGCTTCCGACAGAGCGATGGCCTCTGCCTGGTCCCGGGTCAGAGCTGTTTGGTCATCGTAGGCCTCCACGAATCTTCGCTCGTTGCCCAGGGAGGAGTAATAGTCTCCTCGCTGATCGATGGTGGCGTCGTACCAAAAAATGCCGCTGGTCAGGGTGATGTTGTCGCGAATGTCCCAGAAGGCCTGAAGTTCGTGAGAGGTATAGTCCGCCTCATGGTTGACATAGAACTGGCGGTCATGGGCCTGGCTCGCCGTATTGTCGTCATCGGTGATGCGCTGATAGGAGAGCTGGTTATAGCCAAAGATATACTTCAGGGTCAGGCGATCATTGAGGTCCCAAGCGACGTTGATTTGGGTGCCCTGCTGCCAAAAAAGTTCCTCGTTGAGACCATTTGAGGCGGCACAGAGGTCGCTGCCGTCAACATCTTTGGAGAAAACGCAACGGTTATAGCGTTCTACGCTCTCGTCGCTAGAAGTGTTGAACCCGTCAAGGGACGCTGCAGCGTTCTGAAAACCGTCAGCATCAGAGAAATCGATCCCGGGCCGGATACGTTGGGCTTCCACTACTTCGCCAGTGGCAGGGTTGCTGAACTCAAAAATCTGAGCGGTGCTGTCGAACCAGTCGTTTTGATCCCGGTTGGCTGCTGCCGTGTTGGTGCGGTCTATCCGACGATAACCAGGGATTAGGCCGTCAGTGACCCGCTGAGCCCTGCCTTCCTCGCTGAGAACCACCAGGCCGCCGCCATTGCCGCCGCCGAAAGAGCGATCAATATCCATCCAGTTCTGACGAATATTGATGGTGAGATCATTCGTCGGTGTCCATTTGAGCAGGGCGGCTATGTTTTCGGTACCCAGGCCATCGAGGTCTTCACCGCCGCCTATTTCGTTGACGATGCCGTCGCGTTCGCGGTAAGCAAAGTTAATGCGTCCAGCGAGTTTGTCTTCCACAAGGGGGCCAGAAAAAGCGCCGTAGTATTCCTGGGTACCGAAGTTCCCTAAAATTGTCTTGAACAAACCTTCAAAGGTA
>CENJ01169183.1_pt1 | contig 11704 bp, 11 predicted proteins | sample 356161 | NCBI WGS metagenome assembly CENJ01 (sample SAMEA2619531, study PRJEB7988) | marine metagenome | biome: marine biome (ENVO:00000447); feature: surface water layer (ENVO:00002042); material: "saline water (ENVO:00002010), including plankton (ENVO:xxxxxxxx)" | depth 5 m
CATGGTGGGGTGGGGCCGTGCGTTGGAGTTGTCCATGCTCGCAGAACGCCTGGGCGCTGAGCAGGCGAGTGAATGGGGTTTAGTGAACCGTCTGTTCGAGGATAATGCCAGCCTGGAAGAGGGCGCCATGGCCCTAGCCGAGCGTTTGGCCAACGGTCCCAAATCCCTCTCGCTGATTCGCAAAGCGTATTGGGAAACCTGGACCAACGCCTATGAGCAGCAACTTGAGCTAGAAGCCCAGCTTCAGAATGAGGCGGGACGTACTGCGGATTTTAAAGAGGGGGTGACCGCATTTTTGCAAAAGCGCGACGCTCAATTTAAGGGTCAATAGCCCATCGCGAAACAACGAAAAATCGGGACGGACATAACCGGGGAGATGCAAGGATGTCATTAGCGGGAAGAGTGGCTTTGGTAACGGGAGGCGGTCGCGGCGTGGGCCGTGGCATTGCGTTGTCTCTGGCAGCAGATGGGGCGTTCGTCGCGGTGAATTATCGCCGCGATCAGGAGGCCGCTGAGGCCACGGTAGCGGATATTGAAAGCTGTGGCGGTAAGGCTCAAGCCTACGCCGCATCCATAGATCGGTATGATGAAAACGCCGCCATGGTGACCGCCATCGAAGCGGACCACGGCCCCATCGGCATATTGGTGAATAATGCGGGCATCGCTAGCCGCGGCCAGAGCGTCGCGGATACCCAGCCCGAAGAACTACAGCGCGTGATGGCAACCCATGCACTAGGCCCGCACTATCTGAGCGGCCTGGTCCTGCCCGGGATGCGCACGCTAGACCGGGGTGACATCATTATGATTTCCAGCGTGGCTACCCGCTCTCTCTCAGCAAACGGTGCGCCGTACAACATGGCAAAAACCGCCATGGAAGCGTTGGCTTATACCCTGGCCAAGGAGGAAAAAGAACATGGGGTGCGGGTTAACATTGTAGCGCCTGGTTTGGTGGAGACCGACATGGGCGAGCGCCTGATGCGCGCTCTGCAGGGTGTTGACGACTTGCGCGTCCTGGACGATGGCATGCCCTTTGGGCGTGTTTGCCAGCCAGAGGATGTGGCCAACGTGGTGCACTTTCTCGTCAGCGAGCAAAATTCCTACCTTACCGGCGAGCGGCTTTACTGCGATGGTGGTGGACAAGTGATTGTCCGTAAGTAGCCAACAAGACGCTTCGCTAGGCTAAGGCCTGCAAGTGAGCGCTCACGCTGGTGGCCAGAGCGTCCAGATGATAGCCCCCCTCCAAGGTGGATACGATGCGACCCTCGGCGTGGTCGTTGGCCGCCGCGACAATGAATTCTGTTACCCAGCGAAAATCGGCTTCCACTAAATTTAGCCCGGCAAGCGGATCAAGCCGATGGGCATCGAAACCAGCAGAGACCAAAATAAGCTGAGGCCGGTGGCGCTGAATGGCCGGTAGCCAATCACGCTCGATGGCAGCGCGAAAGCAATCGCCGTCGCTGCCTGCCGTAAGCGGCGTGCAGACGATATTGTCCCTGACCAGGTCGTGGAGGCGGTTTGGGTAATGCGGATGCTGGAAGCTTGAGCAGACGAGAATCTCAGGTCGGTCCCGGCATATATCTACGCTGCCATTGCCGTGGTGAACATCGAAGTCGAGAATGGCGACCCGCTCAATCTCAGCGTGAGACAGGGCGGCAACGGCGCCGATGGCCACGCTGTTGAACAAACAAAAGCCCATGGCCCCGCCAATCTCGGCATGATGCCCCGGTGGTCGAACGGCACAAAAGACCCGATTCTCAGGGCTGTTGATCACGGTTTCGACGCCGGCATGGACCGCGCCAGCCGCTAGACGAGCAGCATGCAAACTGTCCTTGCTCATCCAGGTATCAGGGTCCAGGGGCACAATCTCGTGAGCGGGCTGGGATGCTTTTAGAAAATCGAGATGCTGTGGGGAATGCACCGCAAGGATCTGCGCGTCCTCGATGGGCTTGGGCGCCTCGGGTTTGTAATCCTGGGTAAGACCCACTGCATCCAGGTAGGCCATAAGGTGTCCTAGGCGTTCGGGTCGTTCCGCATGGCCTTCAATCACCCGATGCTGGAGACAGTCGCCATGGGTATAAATTCTCATGCGTTTGTGGTCGCTCGATAAGCTATTGATTGCTCTTGCGCGTCAGAGTATCTCAAGGCCTGGTGGGTTAACAGCGGTGGTTCAAGCGCTTGGGCTACATCCGCGGATCACAGTATGATCTGCGAATACTGATTGCTGGGGACCTTCGTTGATCACCCTGTTGCTATTCTTGCGGACCGGTGTGGCAGTCTTTTCTGGCCTGCTAATCTGGGTGGTGGTGACGCAGCTCGTGGGGGGGAATGCCTCGCTGCCGTCGCTGTTAATACCGGTTTGGTGTGCGGGGATCGGCGGCGGCGTGCTCTGCACGGTCTTTTCACCGAGCCAGGGTGTGTCCCTAGCGGCGGTATCCGGTGTTGTCATGGCGCTGGGCTGGCTGACGCTGAGGCATTGGGTACTCCAGATTCCCCTGGAGGACGACTGGTTAATTGCGCTTTGGCCCATGTGGTTCATTCCGGCCTACTATGTGGGGGCCTATGGCTATTTAAGGTTTCTATGGTCCCAGCATCGACGATAGGTTCAGGATGGCGCTAGAGCACCACTTTCGCGCTGGTCAGCGAGTATTCGTTGCAGGATCCAGCAATGAGCCCACGGGTCTCCTGCAGGCGCTGGCGAATCGCCCCTTACCCGGAGACCTCACCGTTATTCATTTTCCCATCGGTGCCCTGAACCGGCAGGATTTCACGACCTGGCATACGCCCTGTGAGGTCACGCCATTCTTCATGTCGCCGACCTTGGCTAAGGCAGCGCCTGCCTTGGTGCACTTTCTGCCCATGCAGATGCGCGCCGTCTTCGACTATCTGAGTTCGAATACAGACGTTTACCTGATGCAGGTCGCTCGGGATCGCGATGGCCTGCTGCGCCTCGGACCCAATGCGGATTTCCATGCAGCGGCCATGTCCTCTGCTACGACGATCATCGCCCAGCTGAATACCAACATGGTTGCTCCAGCCGGCGCGCCGCTCATCGATGCCGGGCAGCTAGATTTTGTCTTTGAAAGCGATATGGCGGCACCAACCCTCACGGAGCCCACGCCGGATGCTGCCGCCGAGCAGATCGGGAAGCTGGTTGCTGACCTCATTCAGGATGGCGACTGTTTACAGACGGGTATCGGTGCAATTCCCACCGCGGTGTTGAATCAGCTGGGTGAGAAAAATGACCTCGGCATGCATGGCGGCATTGTGGATGACGCCGGCATGCGGTTGATTGCCCGGGGAAACATCACCGGCAGCAACAAGGCTCGAGATCCCGGCAAACACATTACCGGTATGGTCTTGGGTAGCGATGCCCTGCATGCCTGGTTGGCGGAAGAGCCAGACGTTATTTTGTGTGGCGCAAACCATACCCATGAGGCCTCAGTGATTCGTGAGCTGGATGGCTTTGTGTCCATCAATTCGGCCGTTCAGGTCGATCTCCACGGACAGGTCAATGCTGAGATGGTGGATGGGCGGCAGATTTCCGGCACCGGAGGCTCGGTGGATTTTATGCGCGCCGCTCGCATGGCTTCTGGGGGCCGATCTATCGTTGCGCTGACCGCAACCGCCCGAGGGGGAAGCGTTTCCAGAATCGTGCCCCAGGTAGAAATGGTGACCGCCTTGCGGACTGACATCGACATTGTGGTCACCGAATATGGCGTTGCGCATCTGCGCGATCTGCCCCTGAAACAGCGCGCCCAGGCGCTTATCGAGATCGCTGCACCGCCCTTCAGAGAGGCCCTCAGCGGGCAATCTTAGGTGTCCTTAGACATCAGCAGGAAGAAGGCGTATTCCTCTGCGACTTCCATCAGTGCCGTATAGCGTCCGGACTGACCCCCGTGGCCTGCCTGCATATTGGTTTTGAGCAGCAGGATATGATCGTCAGTCTTGAGCTGACGCAGTTTGGCGACCCACTTTGCCGGTTCCCAGTACGTCACACGCGGGTCCTGTAACCCAGCGGTCACGAACATTGGCGGATAGGCGCGGGGGGAGACCTGGTCGTAGGGCGAGTAGTTTTGAATGCAGTGGTAGGCTTCCGCATCCTCGATGGGGTTACCCCACTCGGGCCATTCCATGGGGGTGAGCGGTAGCGTGGGGTTGAGCATGGTGTTCAGGACGTCCACGAAGGGAACATGGGCCGCCACGCTGGCGAACAGCTCGGGTGCCTGGTTGACCGCAGCCCCCATGAGTTCCCCGCCCGCACTGCCGCCACCGATGGCAATGTTGCCCGGTTGGGCAATGCCCTGGTCTATGAGGCCCCGCGCGCAGTCCACAAAGTCGTTGAAGGTGTTCTGGCGCTGGTCCAGTTTGCCCTGCTCGTACCAGTGATGCCCCAAATCGTCCCCACCGCGAATATGTGCGATGGCGAAGATGAAACCCCGCTCAAGCAGTGAGATGACATTGCTAGAGAAGCTGGGGGCGACGGCATGGCCGTAGGCACCATAGCCGTAGAGGTAGAGGGGCGCCTGGGCATCCAACGACGTAGAGCGATGCCGCACCAAACTCAGGGGGATTTGGGTGCCGTCTCTGGCCCTGAGGAGTAATCGTTGCGTCTGGAAGTTTTTAGCGTCATAGCCCCCGCCTACCTTGAGTACCTTCAACGCCGTGTGCTCGCGGCTGACTAGGTCATATTCAAAGTTTGTCGGCGGGGTCACCATGGAGCTGTAAATGAGGCGCACGCGCTGGGTGTCGTAATGGACGTTGAGGTCAAATTCCACGCTGTAGGCGGCCTCCGGCCAGGGGATACGATAGCTTTGCTCACCTTGGACGACCCTAATTTGATCCAAGCCCTGTTGGCGCTCGGCGATGATGAGGGCATCTCTCAGAACCAAATGATCCAAAATATAGGTGTGATCATCGCCGCTTACCAATCGCTGCCAGTCAGTCAGATTCGATGCGTCAACGGAGCAAGTCCAGATGTCGAAATTGGGCCTGCCTTTGTTGCTGCGGATGATCAACTCACCGGAGTCGGGGCTTTCTCCCCGGTGGTCCGGGTAGTATTCGTGGCCCGGCTGTCGGGGGACCATAAGCGCAGGCTCGGCCTCGAAGCGGTCTCTGGGCAGCCAGCGCGCCTCTGAACTGACATGGTCTCCGCTTGCCACAAACACTACGGCCTCTGATTGGCTTAATGAGAGCGAAACAAAGAAACCCTCGTCGTTTTCGTGATAGACCAGCCGGTCCTCGCTGTCGCCAGATAGCTGATGATGCCAAACGCGATCTGGTCGCCACTGATCGTTGACCGTTAAGTAGAGAAGCGCGTTGCTTTGCTGGTTCCAAATCACCTGGCCGCCCGTATTGGGTATGGGTGAGGAGAGCGTTGCTCGGCTCTGTATATCGATGATGTGAAGCTCGAAGCGCTCGCTGCCGTTGGCGTCATAGCTGAAAGCGAGCTTAGACGCATCTGGGCTGACGGCCAGGCTGCCCAGGCGAAAGTAGGGCAGCGTTTCCGCAAGCGCCTGCTCGTCTAGCAGCACCTCCCAGGGATCATCTGGCTGGGCGTGCTCGGCCTGTCGATACCAGCATCGATAGTCGGCCCCCTGATCAAAGCGCCATTGATAGCGGTAGCCGTTCTTTAGGTAAGGAACGCCGGCATCGGTTTCTGGTTTGCGCTGTTTAAGTTCCTCAAACAGCTCAGAAACCAGCGCGCAATGAGGTGCCAGGAATGCCTGGAAATAGTCATTTTCCTGGCTGAGATAGCTCAGGATGTCAGCGTCTTCCACGGTGGGGTAGTTGGGGTCCTCCAGCCAGGCATAGGGGTCTTCAACGACCACCCCGTGGTGTTTATGGGCGAACCCTCGACGCTCCGCCTTGGGGGCGTTGGGAATCTCTCGTCTTGGGTGCTGTCGGTGCTCTGTCATCCTCGTGCCTCTTGCCCTGGTGCCACCGCCAACCTGCAGTGTCCCCAGCGCGGCGGCGGCCAAGAATTGAGGTATGCAGGGGGGACCGATACGGCCAAGATGATAGGCGAGGGCGACCCAAACGTCAGTTCAATATTGTGAGCGAGCACTTAGGGCCGCAGTGTCGGTGGGCTAAATCCAGGCCATGTTAGGATGCCCTGCCGCGCGGTCTCCTGGGGCGCGGCATCGGGGCTGATCAGGGTAACGTTAAAGGTAGCGAGTCATTAGGCTAAAAATGTGTGGTCGTCTCAATATACAGGGAAAGCAGCTGGTTCAAATGGTGATGGACTTTCTGGAACACGACGTCTACCCGCCCCCCGATATTGCGGATGACTATAATCTTGCGCCAACCCAGTCTGTTAGCGTGCTTCGACTCAACGACGAAGGAAGTTTGGAGTGTCGCCCCATGCGGTGGTGGTTAACGCCCAGCTGGTCCCCTGGCCCCAGCGCCCGCTTTCAGACCTTCAATGCTCGAATAGAGACCGCCGCCAGTAGCAAGGCCTTTGGGGCACCCTTTGCCCGTCAACGCTGTGTGGTCCCTATATCCGGCTACTACGAGTGGACGAGCAAGGCAGGACAGAAGGTGCCTTTTTTTATTCGCGGCCAGGGCGAACAGGGCCTTTGGCTGGCGGGTATTTGGGACGCATGGCAGCCCCGGGGTGTGCCGCAGGATGAACCGCTCTATAGCTTTGCCCTGCTCACCAGCGCGGCCCGAGGAGGACTTGGGGCCCTGCATCCCCGGCAACCCTTGATACTTGATGGGGCCGGCACGCGCCAGTGGCTAGATGCCGAGAGGCAAACGAGCGTCTTGGTGGAGCAGTATGCTGGCAGACTGCCTATTTCTTTACGTCTTGATCCCGTTTCGAGCTGGGTCAACAATGCTCGCCATAAGGGGGAGCGCTGTCACCAAGCCATCGGACCACCAGAGTTAATAGCTTCTGATGATCAGCACGGGGCTAGGTCGTTACTACAGGAAGGTGGGTGATGATTATTAAGAAAGGGGATTGGTCCGGTCGAGGGAGCTTTATTCCTGAAGGCGCCAGCTTAGGCGTCACGGTGAATGTCGAGCTGGATGTTCAGGCTGAAGCCGAAGGCTGGATATTTCGTGGTGCCCTGTCCGGTGGGGCAGAGGGAGACATCCTGATCCGTATCGCTGGAAATGAGGTGGGAACCTACGCAGTAGATGTTCGCATCGCGGATGTCTTTATGGAGGGCGTCGCGAAGCTGGAAAGTGAGCCAAACCTAGCTCTGCTATGGGATGTCTCAGCATCCCAGACTGCCACCGCTGCCCTTTTCAACGTGGACAGGGGTATTGGCTGTCGTGGGTTTTTTCAATCTGGGGGAGAGACGCTTACCTGGGAAATTCTGTTCAGGCCCCTCCAACAGGTAGTTCAGGCCCATAATGTCGTGTCTTTAAATCGACGCCGCTAGCCAAATTCTGATTGCGCTTAAACCGCGAGGTAGGGTGCGACGAGCTGGCGGGTCTGTTGCTCAAGGATGGCTTCCGGGGTGCTGCCGCCCCCAGCAACGAGGCGCTCGAAGGCGCTATTGGATAAGGAGTGGAGGCTGTGGGCCATGAGCTGGATATCCACGTCCGGCTGAAGGTCGCCCACGCCCTGGGCAGTGCGGAGGAGGGCGTAAAAATAGGCGTCACCACTCTTATCGACCAAATTGACCAGGTGGGAAACTTCGGATGTTCCTGGCTCGAAACGAGAAAAATAACGATTCAAGGACACCCACCATTCGGGGTCTTTCTCTCGAACTAGAGCAAGGCGTGCCTGGTTGAGTTCGCGAAGGCTCTCTAACAGATTTCCTTGGTAGCGTTTTATGATGCTTTGAAAGGTCTGTTCAGGTCCGATGTAGGTACTCACGATCAGGGCCTGGATAATCGCCGCCTTGGATGGGAAATAGTTGTACAGGGTTTGGTAGCTGATCCCGGCTTTGGCGGCGATGTCACGGGTTGATATGGCGCTCCAATTGTCACCCTGGCACAGGGCCCGAGCCGCGTCGAGGATAGCGGCCTCGGTTTGCATTCTCTTCTTTTGTCTCAGGGACATGAGTTGGATCGAGTCTAAAATTTGATCGTATCAACAACCGCGTGCATTTAACCACTGTCTCGACTAGCCTTGTCCGAGTCTTAGTAGAGGCCATTCCTATGCGTGCAGGACAAAGGTTGAGCGCCACGACGAGGGGCGGGACGGCGCGAAGGACGCCCTGTGTGCGAGCCGTCCTAAATCTCTGTATCGGTTGGCTCCTAATGGTTCCGCTATCCGGCATCGCGGTTGCGGAGGGAGCTGAACTCAACCAGGCGGCAACGATGGACCCTGAGACGGTAGACGCCAAAGCCCTGGTTGCCGAAGCCATAGATTTGATGCGCGGCATCGATAACTCCTACGCAGAAATGACCATGCTGATTAAGCGGCCGAGCTGGCAGCGTGAGTCGTCCCTCAAGTCCTGGACTCGTGGTCGGGAGGATGCGCTGATTAGATTCACGGCCCCCGCCCGAGATGCTGGGAATGCGCTGCTGAAGCTCGGCGAACGCATGTGGACCTACAATCCGAAGCTGAACCGCAGCATTCGCTTACCCGGCGGCATGATGTCTCAATCCTGGGCGGGCTCGGACTTTTCCTACAGCGACATGTCTAGGAGCGATAACTGGCTGCGCTACTATCGGTTAGAACATGTTGCGACCAAGTTCCGAGAGGGCCATAAGGAATACACCATTGACGCGTTCCCGCTGGACGATGCCCCCGTGGTTTGGGGTAAGGAGCGGCTGATTCTGCGCGATGACTTTGTCCTGCTGCGCTCGACGTATTTTGATCAGGACATGCTGCCAGTGAGAGAGATGCAGACCCTGGCCGTTGCCCAAATGGGTGGCAGGCTGTTGGCCACGCATCTTCGTATGCAGGACGTCGAGACCGCGGATCAATACACGGAAATCCGCTACACCGATGTATCCTTCGACGGCGCTGTCCAAGATCGCCTGTTTACCGTTTTCTCGCTTCAATCCGGTGGCAGAGAGGGTTAGATGAGTGCCCGCTGCGTCATGCCCAGAGTGAGTACCGACGGGTCTCGTCTATGATCGCCATTGCTTGGCGTAACCTGATGCGTAATCGCGTGCGAACGGGCCTGACCGCCAGCGGTATTGCCTTCGCCGTCTTTCTGGTGTCCTTTGCCATGAGTCTGCAGGCCGGCAGCTACGGCCTGATGATCGATGCGGCCTCCCGATTCTTTATGGGTCATGGTGAGGTGGTGACTGATGCCTTTGTTGACAAAGAGCGATTTGAGCATACGGTTGTCGGCGTATCGGCGCTACGCGGCAGGTTGGGCGATAGTGGAGCACTCACCGTGACCCCGAGAGTTCAGGCGTTCGGTATCGTCTCTATGGGCGAGCGCTCCTATGCCGGGATGATCCTGGGCATGGATTTCGCCACTGAAAAAGCAGCGATGGATTTGCTCAACTCGATCTCCTCTGGTGAGGTGCCAAGCCGCCCGGATCAGGGCGTTATTGGTGCTGCGCTGGCGCGCAACCTGGGGGTTGGTCTCAACGACGAAGTAGTCGTGCTCGGCAGTGGCAAGGACGGTACCGTGGCCGCCATGGCGCTCACCGTCAGCGCTATTTTGACGACGGGCCAGGCAGAGTTAGATCGCAGCCTGCTGCTGGTGCCTATCGCCACTATGCAGGACGCCTTTTACTTGGTTGATGAAGCCCACCGCTTGATCTTGATCGTTAACCAAGACACAGATTTGGACGCATCTCTCCAAGCGGTCGCTGCCCGTCTGAGCGGGAATCTCGTGCTGCGAACTTGGCGCGACCTGATGCCTGAAATCGAAAAGAGCATTGAGTTGGACAAGATCAGCGCCACGATCTTTTACGCAATTCTGTTGGTTCTGGTGACCTTCGCCGTGGTCAATACCTTCGTGATGCTGGTTTATGATCGGACCAAGGAGTTCGGCATGTTGCTGGCTCTGGGGATGCGCCCATGGCAAATCATTGGCCAAATTCAGCTTGAGGCACTCTTGTTGAGCCTGTTGGGCGTGGCCGGAGGATTGATAGCTGGGGGTTTGTTTGTCAGCTATCTTGCGGATGTAGGGATTCCCCTTCCCCTGGATGACTTTGGCGGAGAGCAGATTACGGCGCAGATGTATCTGGGCAGCATGGACAGAATTTACCCCACCCTATCGCTGCTAAGCGTGAGCATGGCGCCGCTAACCATGATCCTAGGCACCCAAGCGGCCTCATTGCTCAGCATGATGCGTATCCGACGCATTCGGCCCGTTGACGCCCTGCGGAGCGAATGAGGATGGCTCGTCCAAACCTATTGCCGGTGACGCTATGGCCCTAGCGATGCTGTTAAAACTAAGCCTTAGAAACGTCGTGCTCTATCGTCGGCGCAATGCGTTCTTGCTGATTGCCATTAGCTTTGCGGTGGGCGGGGTCACGGTGTCCAACGCGCTCATTCGCGGCTGGCAAAACGATATGCTGGAAATGGCCGTTGCTAATCTAACCGGCCATATTAAGGTGCAGGCCCCTGGCTTCGTCGACGACCCGAGTTTGGCCAACTCCCTGACATTGGCACTGCCCCCGATCCTGCCGGGAGATGCCAGACTCTACCAGGGCTGGGCCGCGCGGATTCGGTTACCGGCAGTGGTGATGAGCGAACGGGCTACTCGGGGCGCTCAGCTCGTGGGCATTGACCCCCAACAAGAGGCCATATCCTTTTATCGTGACTTAAGCATCCAGGGGCGCGGACTCGCGGGTGTGGAAGATCGCAGCTTGCTCATTGGCGCGGCTCTGGCCGACGCGCTGGAGACCAAGGTGGATCGGCGCGTGGTGATTATGGTGCAGGGCGCGGATGGCAGAACTCGAGAAATGGGCTACCGGGTAGCAGGTATCTACGATGCGCCAGGTGAACTGGTTGAAAAAATGTTTATTTTTACCGGCTTAGAGGCCCTGCAGCAGCGTGCGGCAGGCCAGCGGCCGCTGATCTCCGAACTGTCCATCGTGCTGCATGAGGAGTCGAATCGGCTCTCTGTTCTGCAGGCCGTCCAGGAGGCCTATCCCGACACGGATGTCCGGGATTGGCAGGCTCTGGAGCCACAATTTGCCGAGCTCTACAATATCGTCGACTCGGTCATGCTGATTTGGTTCCTGTTGACGATGACGGCTCTGGCCTTTGGTTTGGTCAATACCCTGATCGCTGCCGTCATGGAACGCGTACGCGAGCTTGGCATGCTGCGCGCTCTGGGTATGGGCCGGGGTTTTGTTGTGCTGCAGGTGGTGATCGAATCGGTCTGCATTATGAGCATCGGTGTGGCCTTAGGCTTACTGCTTGGTGTCTTCGGCGTCTGGCTGCTGGCCGACGGGATTGATTTAACGGCCTTTAGTGATGGTCTGGAGGGCTGGGGAATTCGCGCCCGATTGGTCCCGCTGCTCGCGGTGGAGGACCTTGTGGGTTATGGGCTGATGAGCGTCTTGATCGGCTTTATCGCAAGTTTTTTCCCGGCCCGACGTGCGGTGAAGATCTCGCCCTTGATGGCGATGAATCGATGATTGGGGGTTAAGGAATGGAAGAGGCGATGAAGCAAGTCGTGGTCCGATGCCAGGGTCTCTGCCGAACCTATCAACAGGGTTCCGTGCCCGTTCATGCCCTCCAGAGCGTGGACCTGGAGATTGCCGAAGGCGAATTCACCAGCCTTTCCGGGCCCTCAGGCTCGGGGAAGTCGACCCTGCTTAACATTATTGGCGG
>CENJ01330767.1_pt1 | contig 11702 bp, 12 predicted proteins | sample 356161 | NCBI WGS metagenome assembly CENJ01 (sample SAMEA2619531, study PRJEB7988) | marine metagenome | biome: marine biome (ENVO:00000447); feature: surface water layer (ENVO:00002042); material: "saline water (ENVO:00002010), including plankton (ENVO:xxxxxxxx)" | depth 5 m
TACAGTAGAAACTACAAATGCCTCAGGTGATAATTGCCCAAATTTAATAGACTTTTCATAGAGAGCTTTAATCTCTTTTATAGGTAATGCAGAATTTAATTCAAATTTAATCATTATTAGATAAAGATTTATGCCAATTCCAAGCTGAACTAATTATTGAATGGAGATTATCATATTCTGGTTTCCACCCTAAGATTTTTTCTGCCTTAGAGCTATCTGCAACCAATATATCTGGATCACCATCTCTTCTATCTAGTATTTTATATTTGATATCAGTTTTAGTAACCTTTTTTGAGGTTTCAAGCACTTCGAGAACTGAAAATCCATTACCATTACCTAAATTAAAATTAAACGCACCCTTATTGGATTTAAGATACTCCAAAGATTTTAGGTGAGCATTACAAATATCATTCACATGAATGTAGTCTCTCACACATGTACCATCAACAGTATTATAGTCATTTCCAAATATTGAAAAAATTTTACTTTCTGGAAATAATACTGAGTTAAGTATATTTGGTATTAGATGTGTTTCTGGTTCATGCAATTCTCCAATTTCGGAAGATGGGTCTGCGCCAGCTGCATTAAAATATCTTAAAGATACTGAGCTAATATTAGATATTGAAAAATATCTTTTAAGAATTTTTTCTACCTCTAACTTTGTTTCACCATAAGGGTTTATAGGCAATTTTTGATGATTCTCATCAATTTTTTTTGTTTTAGGAATTCCAAATATTGCTGCTGATGATGAAAAGATAAAATTATTAATAGAATACTTTGACATTGATTTGATAAGGTTAATTGATCCAGTAACATTATTTTCAAAATACTCATCTTTTTTTTCAAAAGATTCACCAACCAATGATTTAGCAGAAAAATGCATCACTGCATCAAAATGTCTTATTCGCAAAAAATTGTCAACGTCTTTACAGGACCTTAAATCAATTTCTACTAGCTCTGAACCTTTAATTGATGATTTATGGCCAGTTGACAGATTATCTAAAACGCATACATTAAAATTATTATCATTTAGCATCTTAACCATATGAGAACCAATATATCCAGCACCACCACAAACTAAAATTTTCATATGTTTTTTATTAAGCTTTCAATGTCGTTTTCTAAATAATCAACCCAGTAATTCTTTTTAATGTTAAGTTCATTTTCAATTTTGCTTGAACACAATACTGAATAATTTGGTCTTTTTGCTAATTGAGCAAAAGCTGCATCATCTATAGGCTCTATTATAGTTTTAGAATCTATATATTTATCCATAATTTTTTTAATTTCTACAGAAAAATCATACCAGCTACATTCTGGATAATTTGCAAAGTGATATATCTCATTTTTAAATTCTTTTTTCTGGTTTTTAATTATAATAATAATTTCCTTAAGGCATTCAGCAAGTGATATGGATGAAGTTGGTTTACCAATTTGATTATTAACGATTTTTATATTTTCAGAATCATAAATTTTTTTAAAAATTGTTTTTAAAAAATTATTGCCGTTACATCCAAAGAGCCAGGAGGTTCTTATAATTATTGCTTTTGAACAATTAGAAATTATACCAGTCTCACCATTTAACTTAGAAAGACCATATTTGTTAATAGGATCAGTTTCATCCATTTCAGTATATTTTTTTTGTCTAGCTCCATTAAATATATAGTCTGTCGAAATATGTATCAAAGGAACATCTAGCTCTTTTGAAGCTTTTGCAATTTCGATCGATGCTATTTCATTTATAAGCGTTGCGATTTCAAAGTCTTTTTCGGCATTATCAACATTAGTGTAAGCAGATGAATTAATAATTATATCTGGACTAATGTTTAAAATAGTTTGTTTAATTAAATCTGATTGTTCTAAATTAAGATCATCTTTACCTGAAAATATTAAAGAATCATCATTAAAAACTTTTTTAATCGAACGTGCGAGTTGGCCATTTTTACCAATTACTAAAATTCTCATTTTTCCTTGTCGATTCTTCCATAATCATCTTCAAGTCTTTCAATATCATCTTCTCCAAAATATGTTCCTAACTGAATTTCAATAAAAGAAACTTTTTGCTCACTTGGATTTTCTATTCTGTGAATATCACCCGCTTTAATAAAAATATGATCATTAGCCTTAAGAATTTTGATCTCATTATTAATAGTTACATATGGTGTGCCTTCCAATATTGTCCAATGTTCAGATCTGTATTTGTGTTTTTGTAAAGAAAGCTTCTGATTTGGTAAAATCTCAATATATTTTATCTTATAGTCATTATTTGCTATCAAAACTTTATACATACCCCATGGTCTATAATCTATATTTTCGTAGGTATTTAGTGAGGGGAATTGCTTTTTTGCATTATCAAAAAAAGATATAAGTTCTTCATTTCTTGTACCATCATTTGTGATCATCATGACATCTTCATTGTCAATAACATTTATATTGGGGACGTCTTTAAAAATATATTTTTTTTGTTTACTGCCGTTAACAAAAATATTTTCTGAATCTTCGGAATAAACAGATTTATTATTTTCATGATGTCTTTTAAGCGCCTTCCATGATCCTAGGTCTTCCCACTCAATAGCTGTTTCACATACAGTAATATTATTAATTTTTTCCATCAAGGCATAATCAATTGATATTGAAGGTAATTTATTGAAAGTGTTTTTGTCAACTTCATATAACTTATTATTAAGGTCTAAAGCCGATCGACATATATTAAGAATTTCAAGTTGATGTTTTTCCATTGACTTAAAAAAATTTTTTGTAGTAAATAAAAAAATTCCTAAGTTCCAAAAAAACCTTCCTGAGTCGACATATTTTTTTGCAATTGTTTTGTTAGGTTTTTCTTTAAATGATTCAACTTCAAAGAAATTATTTTGTATAGTTTCTGATTTCTTAATATATCCGAACTCAGTATTAGGAAAAGATGGATTTTTTCCAAAAACAACAAAAGAATCCTCTAAAATATCTTCAGCATTAAAACAGTCTTCAATTAGATTAATAAAATTACTGATCTTTAGATCTGCGGAAACTACTAAAACTTTTGAATTTTGATCAATATTGTGTGCTAAAAGAGATCCAAGACATATTGATGCAGCTGTTGAGCGCTGTGCTGGCTCAAGAATGATTTTAAAATCCTCACAATTTATTTCTCTTAATTGGTCTTTTAACAAAAACTCAGTATTTATATTTGAGATTATAATAGGGTTATTAAATCTATCATCTTCAAATCTAAGTATCGTTTCTTGAAGTAATGAAAGGTCTGAATTTAACCTCAAGAAATGTTTTGGTATGTTTTGTCTGGAAGAAGGCCAAAGTCTTGATCCTTGACCTCCACATAAAATTATAGGTGTGATCTTCATTTATTTTTTGATTCCATTAAAAAGATTTTTTCCATACCCGCTTTTATTATATTTTTTTGAAATTTCTTCTAACTTTTCAATATCAATATAACCTTTTTTGAATGCCTCTTCATGAGGTGAACATATTAAAGAGCCCAGTCTTGACTGAATAGAGTATATTATGTTTGAGGCTTCCATCAGTGAGCTAAAGGTCCCAGTATCCAACCACAAATTGTTTTTTTCAATAAAATGAGCATGCAACATATTATCTTTTAAGTAGGTTTTATTTAGGTCAGTTATTTCGAGCTCTCCCCTCTTAGAGGGTTGAAGTGTCTTTGCTCTCTTGCTCGCTGAACCATCATATAAATATAGGCCAGTGACTGCAAAACTAGAAATATATTTTTGAGGTTTCTCAATAATATCTTTAACGACATCATTTTCAAATTTTATTACGCCGTATCTATCGGGATCAGAAACCTCGTATCCAAAAACCCTAGCTCCTATATTAGATTCAACTTCACCAAGATTATCTATATCTGAACCATAAAATATATTATCTCCTAATATAAGAGCAACTTTTTCACCATTTATAAAGCTTTCTCCAAGAATTAAAGCTTCTGCTATTCCATTTGGATTATCTTGAATTACATATTCAATATTTATTCCAAATTCCTCTCCTGATGAAAGTAATTCCTTATAAGCCAATTGATCTTTAGACGTAATAATTAATAACATATCATCTACACCCATTTTAATGAGCGTAGAAATTGGATAGTAAATCATCGGCTTATCAAAAACTGGTAGTAATTGTTTACAATAATGAGTAGTTAAAGGTCTTAGTCTTGTTGCATGCCCACCAGCTAAAATAATTCCTTTCATTTGAATTTAATCTATTACTCCTAATCTATTTCCCTGATATTTTTTATTTAAAATAGTTTGCCACCATTTCTTATTATCAAGATACCATTTGATTGTTTTTTCAATAGCGTCATCAAATGAATATTTGGGTAGCCAATGTAGTTCTGAGGAAATCTTTTTTGCATCAATTGCATATCTCAAATCATGACCTGGCCTATCAGACACCATTTTTATTAAATCTTGTGAGTCATTATAAATTGGATTAATTTCTTCCATTTTTTTTATAATTATATTTACTAAATCTATATTAGATATTTCAGCTGAGCCTCCAATATTATACTTTTCACCAACTTTTCCATTTTTTGAAACTTCAATTATCGCATCTACATGATCTCTTACATAAAGCCAATCTCTTACATTTATACCCGATCCATAGATATTAATAGGATTTTTGTTAATTATATTGATAATTGTTAACGGAATTAGTTTTTCAGGAAATTGCCAAGGCCCATAATTATTTGAGCAATTTGTAATTATTATTGGCAACCCATACGTTTTGTGCCAAGCTAATGCAAGATGATCAGAGGATGCTTTTGAAGCAGAGTAAGGAGAGCTTGGAAGATAATTTGAATCTTCAGTAAATGGCATTTCATTAAAATCTAAAGATCCATATACTTCATCAGTAGATATATGAATATATTTGACATTCTTCTTTTCTTTAAAATAAGAACGTAATCCTTCTAAAAGTTTATATGAAGCAAGAATATTAGAGTCAATAAATTCTATTGGTGAATCAATAGATCTATCAACATGGGATTCTGCTGCAAAGTGAACAATGACGTCAGGCTTATAGTCTGAAAAAATCTCTTTTATATTGACATCATTGATGTCTTTTTCAATATTTTTCAAATTCTTTTTTAAGGGATGATTGATAAATATACCTGGTGAGGAGCAATATGAGACTTTATCAATATTTAGTATTTTATTATTATCATTTGACAACAACTTTAATATGAAATTTGATCCTATAAAACCATAACCACCTGTAACTAGATATTTCATAACTATATTTTTATCTCCATTAAAATGGTGAAGCAAAATCCTTTAAAGGCTGAAGAAGCATATCCTTCTCAGAGACAATAGTATTTTCAAAAGATGTACCCCAATCAATTCCGAGATCAGCATCATTCCAAAAAATACCTGAATCATGCGACTGATTGTAATAATTATTAACTTTATACAGAACTTCAGTATTATCTTCTTTGGTAATAAATCCATGTGCAAAGCCAGCCGGTACAAAAAATTGATTCCAATTGTCTGAGGAAAGCTCAACAGAAGTTACCTTAAGATATGTATCCTCTTTAGTTCTTAAGTCAACCACAACATCTAAGATCGATCCTCTTAATACTCGAACAAGTTTAGCTTGTTCAAATGGTGGAATTTGAAAATGTAACCCCCTTAAGGTTCCTCGTTTTTTAGAAAATGAAAGATTGTCTTGAATAAAATCTAGATTAAATTTCTTTAAGTCAGATTTTTTAAAAACTTCAGAAAAATAACCCCTTTCATCAAATATCTTTTTTGATTTTAAAATAGTTGGCTTCATAAATAATTTTTGATAATTATATGCTAATAAGAATTAAAAATACTATATTGATGTTTAATAACGTAATTCTAAATATTCAAAAACTTGTTTTTTTCTCAGAACTTAGACGTAAATAAAAAACTATAATCCAAAATAGCGTAAATGCTTTATTCGAAAAATATATATCAACAAGGGCTAAATTTATTATAAATGCAGTAGTGATTAAAAAAGTTTCCTTATTTATTAATTGTTTGGCCATGCACAAAACAAAAAGCGTCAAGCCAATAATTCCAGTTTCACCAAATATTCTTAAAATTGAAGAGTCAACAGCTACTCCATAAACACCTGGATAATAACCAAAAATTATTGAAAATGGATCTGATAGGCCTGATAAAATTAAGATATAAGTATAAATTCTTAATAAGCTGCTTCGCCCTTCATCGATGCTTATTAAGCTGACTATATCGCCTCTTTGTTCCCAGCTTAAAATATATTCTTCTCTCGTGCTATATGAAAAATCACCCAAGATTGATCTGAACGTTTGAAAAATTTCAGAAGTTCTAGGAAGAAGATTTATTAAATCATCAAAACGAGATATCAAAAGAAAGAACATTACAAATGATATTGGAATAATAAAAATCCATAATCTTGGATTAAATAAAAACGCGGCCAATCCTAATACAGATGCTCTTGCCTGTGACGATAATAAAAGTATTAAATAAAACAATTTTCTTTGAACCCCAGGAATAAAAAGTAGCAAAAGGGCTATTGCTCCCAATTCATATGGACCTCCAAATATTGATGTAAATCTTCCCTGCCATGTCATTCCACTATTAAAAATTGAAAATGGTGACCCAAGTCCAAGAAATATAAAAATAGCTTCTATAATGAAATATGCTATTAAGAAATATGTAAAAACACTAAAAAAAAGTTTTAAGTGCTTTTCGTTCATATTATAAGCCGCCGCTACTACTACTATATATTCAATAAATCTTGCGCCAAAAAGCAACCCAACAGCAGAAAAAGATAATATTCCTTTTATTAAATACCATAATGAAAAGAATAGAAGCATTTTGTCTACCTTGAAACTTCCATGTTTATATAAAAAAAAGGCGATGATTAAGGATATAAAATCCGACGTTTTTAACCCAGATGCTCCAGGTAATAATTCTGAAAATTCATAGTTTGGTAGACAAAAATAGAAAATTAGTAACCAAAAAAATAATTTAGATGTACTGATATTTGAAGAAGAGCTCAACAATTTTAAATTTTTCGAACTTCTTTGCACGGAACACCATAGGATACAGAATTATTTGGCAAATTCTTATTTACAAGTGAGTTTGCTCCAATAACACAATTATTACCAATTGTAACTCCATCAAGTATAGTCACATTATCGCCAATCCAAACATCGTTACCAATTTTTATACCTTTTCTAGATACTTCACCACTTGTATAAGAACCACGAAGTTCCGTATGCTCCTCTGCATTTAATGAAAATCTTGAGCCAATTTGACAATTAGAACCTATTTCGACAAAACCTCCAATTCCAATTTTTGAAAATGGTCCAATATAAGTATTACTTTTTATGTGCAGTCCTTTACCAATTTTGTTAAGGCCACTTCTACATTGAATCCAAAAAAATTCTCTTATTGTGACACCGTCTTCAAGTTTAATGCCTTTTTGACAACAAGCATCAAAATATCCATTTGAAGATAATACAACTAATCTTCCAAAATCTATTTTTTTTGATGATAAAAATTTAATATTTCGTCCTAAAATAGGAACGTTGGAGCCGAACTTAAAAAATGGATATCTAAAAATGCCTCTAAGAAGACCAAATCCTATTTTATGGATTATATAAAATAAATCGTTTTTACTTCTTGGGATTTTTCTCATTTTTAATCTAATAAACTTTTATAAATTCTAGTATATAAGTCTTTTTGATTTTTTTTAAAAAATTTATTGAAGTCATGATTATGATATGAATTTTTTATAGTTTTGGATTCATTAAAAATGGTATTTGCTAAATATCTAAAATCATATGTTTCGAATAATTGCTCCTCACAAATTGCTAGCTCGGTCATAGAAGAATTTTTTGCAATATATACAGGACAGCCAATTATCATTCCCTCAATAATGGGAATTCCAAAACCTTCATAAGAAGAAGGCATAATTAATCCTTCGCATGTCTTAATTAATTGAATTTTTTCTTCTTCGGATACGAAACCCTTATACTCAAAATTATTACCCAAAAGTTCTTTTACTTCTAAAAGTAATTCTTTTGATTTGTATATTTCTCTACCAACACTAATTAATTTTGTTTGCTGTTTGGATTGATGATTAAAAAGCTTCACTGCTTTAGCAGCAGTAATTAGATTCTTTCTGGGTTCAATGTTTCCAATAACTAAATAAAATGGATTTTCTTTATCAGATTTATGTGTGTTCATATTTTTGAAAACAATATCTGATATACATAAAGGCACGACTTCAATTTTTTTATTCGAATTAGAAATTTCCAAAATTCTCTTTTTTGAATATTCAGAGACTGTAATTATCAAATCCGATTCTTTAACTTGTCTATGAAAATTTCTTTTAGAAAAAAATCTGTTTTTAAAATTATAAAATTCAGGGAAATCAATTGGAATCACATCATGAATTGTAGATATTTTATAATCTGAATTTAATGGCAAATTGCTAAAATAAGTTTCATGAACAATATCAAAGGAATGAGACCTTAAATCTTTAGGAATTACTCTAAATTCAGTTAATATATTTTCTATAAAAGAATTATTATGTGAATAAATGGCATTAAAGTCATCAACTATGTTTAGATATTTATTTTTAAAATTATTGGATTGAATAAAAACGTCGAGTTGAATTTTAGATGATTTAAAGCTATTCAAAATATTTAAAACATAGGATGCTACACCTGTTATCGGATCTCTAATTGGTCTTCCGTCAATACAGATTTTCATTTTTTATAAATTTTTTCCAATTACTGTTTCTTTTGGTTATCTCACTTCTTGAGAATTCGTATATTCTATAGCTAAGTTCTTTGAAAAATTTGTCATTATTTAATTGATTGATCTTGGATTCGATCCCTGACACATCATCGAAACTGAATACAAGTTCAGGAAAGATGCGCTTTAATTCTTGGCCAAATAAATTATTATCTGAAGTAAGAATAGGCATTCCAGCTGCCATCAACTCCCACGGAGTAAGAGGATCAACTTCATGCCAAACTGATGTAAATATAGCAAATCTGTTTTTTTTTGCCTCAATCATTGCATCATTAAAGTCTAACCACCCTTTCATTGATACATGAGATTTGCTGCTTAAATCACTTTTTAACATTCCATCCCCAACAACATTGATTATATGTTTTTTTGAAATATCTAGGTCTAAGAATGCAGCTATCCCCTTTTCTGGATCAAGTCGACCTAAAAATAAAATATCATTATTGAATTCAAAGTCATATCTTTCTGATATATCAACTGTTTCAATTTTGTTCAGTAAAACAGGTCCGCTTAGATTAATAATATTTTTTTGTCTTTCACTTAGAAAAATATATTCAGTATTACTACCAGATATACATAATTTATATATGAATTGCCTAATAACTCTAAAGACTTTATGAAGATAATTCCTCTTATCACAATTAGATGTTACACAACTTATTGAAAGAGGTCTTAAATGACAATGTTCTTTTTTTTGAAAATTATAAAGACCTCCGTTTGGGCAAGATAAAAAATAATCATGCAAAAACATATGAAAGAAATTATTCTTTAATGCCAAAAAAATTGACGGAGATAATTTCTTAGACCAGCTATGAACATATATATTAGTGATTTGATGTTTATTCAGGATATTTCTTAGCTTCATAAACGCTGAAATATTAAACAACATATTGAAAAAAGAAAAAAATATATTATCTTTCCAAAAAAATGTTTCATGAATAAAGTTAGTATTATTCTTGATATCATTAAAACAGTTAGTTTCATATGCACTAAAAAAAATTACACTTTTATTTTCTTTTAAAAAATCTTTGGCTTGTGTTATAGCAACTTTTGAAGCTCCACCTTCTATTTTGCTATGGTCATTTATTATTAGAATCATTTCTTGAGAATAAAATTTGTATTATGGGGATTACAGTTATGAATCTTTCAAAAGTAATTCTTCTTGAGAATATTAAAACGTTAATAATAGATTTAATGCTAGCTCTTCCCTCATTGAGGTTTGTAATAAAATTACTCTCACCAGAAATATTTTTTAGTAGGTAAGAGTTTTTTAAAATTATATTTTTATATTCTGCATTGAATACTTTCATAAGTCTCCATAATATTCCTTTTAAAGTTTTTCTACTTCCAGTGTGATTATTTTGATGTTGCCTATACTTTAATAAATCAAAATCTCTTACAAATGAACGATAGTTTTTTTGTCTTGAAAAGGAGTAGATAAACCAATCATGGTATTCAAGATTGAAATTCCTATACTCATTTAAATTAGAACAGAGATCCAAAAATAGCCTTTTTGTAAACACAAAGGTAAAACCTGGCGATAATCCTTGAAATAAATAATCATATTTAGTTTGTTTTTGATTGTATTTAATTACTTTTTTGTAGTTTCCTTTACCAAATGTTTCAACATTTACTCCTGTTAAATCAAATTTATTTTTTTTAATTAGCTTAATTGAATTTATTAGATGATTATCCGGCCATATGTCATCTTGATCGCATAATGCAAAGTAATCAAATTTATTAAATTTTGATTTAAATTTATTGTTAAAAAAATTAATAAAATTTTTTGCAGCAGATCCTTTTCTATCACGACATATTATTTCAATGTTTTTATAAGGTAAATCTCTAATAATTTTAAGAGTATTATCTGAGGAATTATCATCTGAAACAAATATATTTAACTCAACCTCTTTCTGATTTAAAACAGATAAAATTTGATCTTTTATATGCTCCTCACCATTAAAAGTTGCAATTAAAATAGCACATTTGTGTCTATCCATGTTTTTACTTTCTATTTTTTCTTTGAATAAAAATTAAACAAATAATAAGGAATATTAAATAAGATAGTAATGTATAAAATGTGGATTTTATTAATCGGGAAATTATCTCACTGTCGTCAAAATAATTATAATCAATAACTTCAGATGCGAATTGAGAATCCAAATCAGCCATTGCTAAAATTGCTTCTTCTTTTGCAATTATTGAAGCAAGACTACTCCTGGTAAAGGTAGATTTTGTAGTTTCTAATTTTTCATACAAGTATTTAAGTTTTTTTGAAGAAGAGACTTTTTGAGAGTTCTTAATAAGGAAATCTGCTTTACCATAAACATAATTAAGAATAGTTTCACTTAAGACAGGATCTTTAGAAGTGTAGCTAACATTAATAAACTTACTTCCGCTACCTCCAAAATTTCTAACAACAATTTCTTTTTGAAGATGATCGTAGACATCTTCAACAGATTTATCTAAGTTATTATTAAAAATTAATATTCCATCATCTTTAGAAATAATTTCAGCTATTCTGTAAGATCTTAGTAAAAGTTTAAACTTTTGAAATATTAGTGGGCTTGAATCCCCAAAACTAAATCCTGAAATTTCTCCAAAACTTGATTCTTTAGAAACTTCATCAAAAAGATTCATTTCATTTGGCGATAATGTTAATTGATATGTATATTTTATTGGAAGTAAAAATACAGACAATGATGATATAAAAAATAAAACAAAGAATGATAAAAACAACATTTTCTTTTTTCTTAGTAAAAGAGAAATTGGTCTTTTTATAAAACCAATATCAATAATATCTTGATTCAGATCTTTCATTTATGTTTTTATAAATCATTGCTACATATTATATGCCATCTTATGACTTATTTTTAATAACTGGCTTAATATTAATTTTGTTTTTGA
>CENJ01097295.1_pt1 | contig 11691 bp, 4 predicted proteins | sample 356161 | NCBI WGS metagenome assembly CENJ01 (sample SAMEA2619531, study PRJEB7988) | marine metagenome | biome: marine biome (ENVO:00000447); feature: surface water layer (ENVO:00002042); material: "saline water (ENVO:00002010), including plankton (ENVO:xxxxxxxx)" | depth 5 m
GATCCAGCAATTTTAAATGCCATTTCGTTAGAATCTACATCATGAAACGAACCATCATAAAGAGTAGCTCTTAGAGCAAGCAAAGGATAACCAGCAATTACACCATTTTGCATTTGTTCTTGAATACCTTTATTCACTGCAGGGATATACTCTTTAGGTATTACTCCACCAACAATCTTATCAACAAACTCATATTCATCATCAAGTCCTAATGGTTCAAGCTTCAGCCAAACGTGTCCATATTGACCCTTTCCACCACTTTGTCTTACAAATTTACCTTCAACCTCTACTTCTTCCTTAATGGTTTCTCTGTATGCAACTTGAGGTTTTCCTATATTTGCTTCAACTGAAAATTCTCTTCTCATTCTGTCAACTAAAACATCTAGATGAAGTTCACCCATACCAGAGATGATTGTTTGCCCAGACTCTTCATCGCTTGTCACTCTAAATGAAGGATCCTCCTGAGCTAACTTACCTAGAGCTAAAGACATTTTTTCTTGGTCTTGTTTTGATTTTGGCTCTACCGCAACAGAAATAACAGGTTCAGGAAAATCCATCCTTTCAAGTACTATAGGTTTGTTAGAATCAGATAAAGTATCACCAGTTGTTATATCTTTTAAGCCAATACAAGCTGCTATATCTCCTGCTCTAACTTCCTTAATTTCCTCTCTGTTGTTTGAATGCATTTGAACCATTCTACCTACTCTCTCTTTTTTTGAACGGGTAGTATTCATAACACCATCACCTACACTTAAAACACCAGAATAAACTCTTATAAAAGTAAGAGTTCCAACAAATGGATCTGTTGCTATTTTAAAAGCCAGTGCAGAAAACGGTTCTTCATCAGACGATGATCTTGTATCAGGTATCTCTTCTTCTTCACTGTTGTTAGGAATTACACCTTCGATGGCTTTAACTTCATCAGGAGCTGGTAAAAAATCAATTACAGCATCAAGCACAGCTTGAACACCCTTATTTTTAAAAGCCGAACCACAAAGAGCAAGAATAATTTCATTGTCTAATGATCGTATTCTAAGACCCTCTTTAATTTGATCTGCAGTTAGCTCACCAGATTCGAGATATGCATCCATTAACTCTTCATTCGCTTCAGCTGCAGCCTCCAACATTTCTTCACGTAACTTACTACATTTATCAAGAATATCATCAGGAATCTCTGCAGAGTCGAAAGTTAGACCTTGATCATCTTCATTCCAGTATATTGCACGCATTTTAATAAGATCTACAACACCTTTAAAATCATCTTCAGTTCCAATGTTATATTGAATAGGTACAACATTTGCCTGAAGTCTGTCTTTAATTTGTTCAACTACCTTTTCAAAATTTGCACCAGCTCTATCCATTTTATTAACAAAAACAATTCTTGGAACTTCATAGCGATTTGCTTGCCTCCATACTGTTTCAGATTGAGGTTCAACACCTGATGTGCCACAAAATACTACAACTGCACCATCAAGAACTCTCAGAGAACGCTCAACCTCAATTGTAAAATCGACGTGCCCAGGTGTATCTATTATATTAATTCTATGTTGAGGGAATTGTTGCTCCATGCCACTCCAGAAACATGTAGTAGCAGCTGATGTAATTGTAATACCTCTTTCTTGCTCCTGTTCCATCCAATCCATAACAGCAGCACCATCATGTACTTCTCCAATTTTATGAGATAGGCCAGTGTAAAATAATACTCTTTCGGTAGTCGTTGTTTTGCCAGCATCAACATGTGCACAAATGCCAACATTTCTATACTTATTTAAAACGGTATCTCTAGCCATAATTTATACTTAATTTTTATTTAGAATCTAAAGTGTGAAAATGCTTTATTTGCTTCAGCCATTTTATGAACGTCTTCTCTTTTTCTATATGCAGAGCCTTTCTTTTGTGATGCGTCTTGTAATTCACCAGCTAATCTTAAATCCATTGACTTCTCATTACGTTTTCTTGCAGCCTCCACAATCCATCTCATTGCTAATGCTTGTCTTCTAGATGGTCTTATCTCTACAGGAACTTGATAATTTGCTCCTCCAACTCGTCTTGATTTTACTTCAACTACAGGACTTACTTCTTCAAGAGCTTTTGTAAATATTTCTAGAGGATCATCTTTAGAAGTCTTAGTAATTTGGTCAAATGCCCCATAAACTATTTTTTCTGCAACAGATTTTTTGCCATCTTTCATAAGATTATTCATGAATTTTGCTAAGACAACGTCTTTATATTTTGGATCAGGTAAGACTTTCCTTTTTTCCGGACTTCTTCTTCTTGGCATAGTTATTTACCTTTTTTTGCCCCATATTTTGAACGTCTTTGTTTTCTATTTGCAACACCGGACGTGTCTAAAGTTCCTCTTACAGTATGATATCTAACACCAGGTAGATCTTTTACCCTTCCACCTCTGATAAGGACAAGTGAATGTTCTTGTAAATTATGTCCTTCACCTCCGATATAAGATGTAACTTCAAAACCACTTGTTAATCTTACTCTGCAAACTTTTCTTAAAGCCGAGTTAGGTTTCTTTGGTGTTGTTGTGTATACACGTGTGCAAACACCTCTTCTTTGAGGACATGCTTTAAGAGCAGGTACATCTGTCTTTTTAACCTTTGGTTTCCGAGTTTTCTTAATTAACTGATTTACTGTTGCCATAATATTTTATATATAGGGCGCGATTTTATATAGGTCATTAGTAATGGTCAACATTATTCTTCATCATTTTCTTGAAGTTCTTGTCTAAGTGCAGCTTCTATATCATCATCAGACAGTAATTGTTCCTCAAAGTCACCCTGTGCTTTGCTTCTCAGTCTATCATGAAACTCCATTCCAGTTCCGGCAGGAATTAGTCTTCCAACAACAACATTTTCTTTTAAGCCTCTTAAATGATCTTTTTTTCCAGTAACGGCTGCTTCAGTAAGCACTCTGGTAGTCTCTTGGAAAGACGCTGCAGAAATAAATGAATCAGTTGCAAGAGATGCCTTTGTTATTCCAAGTAAAACTCTTTCGAATGAAGCTGAGGTTTTTCCATCAGACTCAACTTTGGCATTTTCTTCCATTAGCTCAGCATAACTAACCTGATCACCTTGAATAAACTTAGTATCTCCTCCATGAATCACTAATGCTTTTCTCAGCATTTGCCTTAATATGGTTTCAATATGTTTATCGTTTATTGAAACACCTTGGAGCCTGTAGACGTCTTGAATTTCATTTACAATAAAATTGGTAAGATCAGGGATTCCTTTTAATCTCAAAATATCGTGTGGGCTTAGCGGTCCTTCAGATATGACATCTCCTTTACTAACTTTTTCTCCTTCAAAAACATTTAAAGTTCTATGTTTGGGAATCAGCATTTCAATATTATCAGATTTTTTTGAAGCTCCTTCAGGAGTTATAACCAATCTCACTTTACCTTTAGTTTCTTTACCAAAAGAAATTATTCCTGATTCTTCAGATAAAACTGCTGCATCTTTTGGTTTCCTTGCTTCAAATAAGTCAGCAACTCTTGGAAGTCCACCGGTGATGTCCTTAGTCTTTGAAGCGACTAAAGGCATTCTTGTTATGACTTCACCAGCACTTATTTTTTGTCCATTAGATAAATTTACAAGACCTCCAGCTGGTAGCGGATAAATTGCAGGTTGCTTAAAATCGCCTATTAAGACCGGATTTCCTTTAGAATCTACTATTTCAATTGTAGGAACTTGATCTCTACCAGCAGAGGGTCTATCAGCTACTTCAATAATTTCAATACTTGACATTCCAGTAAGTTCATCTGTTTGTTCTCTTACAGTTACTCCATCATCAATATCAATAAATTTTACTTTCCCTGATGTTTCAGAAACTATTGGTCTAGTATACGGATCCCAAGACGCTACTTGTGTTCCTTCTCCTACATTTGCATTGTTTCCTACTTGAAGGGTAGCTCCATAAGGTACTTTATATTGCTCAACTATTTTTCCAGAAGAATCTGTTAAATAGCATAGCGCATTTCTAGAAACAACTACCTCTAATTTATCTTTATTGGTAACTGTCTTGATATCTTCAGAAAAGTTAATAATTCCTTCATTTTTATTGTAAATAGCATTGTCTTCAGATGAGCTTGAGGCCGCTCCACCAATGTGGAAAGTTCTCATTGTTAATTGAGTTCCAGGCTCACCAATAGATTGAGCAGCAACCACTCCAACCGCTTCTCCTCGATGAACTAGATGGCCTCTTGCCAAATCTCTTCCATAACACATTGCACAAACTCCAATTGGAGCTTCGCAAGTCATTGGAGATCTAATTTTTAAACTTGAGATATTTAAATCTTTAATAATCTGAAGCGCATCTTCATCAAGCATTGTGTTTGTTGGAAATAGCTCTTTTCCATCATTATCAAAAATTGGCTCAGCTATTACTCTACCAAGTATTCTGTCAGTGAGAGCTTGAATAATTTCACCTCCATCAATTATTGATGTCACTACAATTGATTCTTTAGTTCCACAGTCTTCAATATTAATAACTGAATCCATTGATACATCACACAGCCTTCTTGTTAAGTATCCTGAATTTGCAGTTTTTAAAGCTGTATCTGCTAGTCCTTTTCTAGCACCGTGAGTAGAAATAAAATATTGAAGTACGGATAAACCTTCTCTAAAGTTTGCAGTAATTGGTGTTTCAATGATTGAACCATCTGGTTTTGACATTAATCCCCGCATTCCAGAAAGCTGTCTTATTTGAGCAGGTGACCCCCTTGCTCCAGAGTCAGCATATATGTAAACAGAGTTAAAGGATGATTGTTTAACATTATCTCCTTGAGGTGTTTTCACATCTTCAGTACTAATCTTCTCCATCATTGCTTTGGCAACTTGTTCATTTGCTCTTGACCATATATCAATAACTTTATTGTATCTTTCGCCTCTAGTAACCAAGCCTGAGTCGAATTGTTTTTCAATTGCTTTAACTTCTTTCTCAGATGCATCGATTATCTTAGCTTTTTCATCAGGTATAACAAAATCATTTACACCGATGGAAGATCCTGATCTCGTTGAAAAATCAAACCCCAAATACATCAATTGATCAGCAAAGATTACTGTCTTTTTTAATCCTGCTTTTCGATAAGAAAGATCAACAAGTTTTGAGACAAGTTTCTTATTTAGAACATTATTAATATTTTTGAAGCCTACTTCTTTTGGAGTAATTCTCCAAATTAATGTTCTTCCAACTGTTGTATCTTCAATAGAACTATTGCCATCTTTATCATTGATTCTAACTTTTATAGAGGAATGAATATCAAGACTTTCAGTCTCATAAGCTCTTAAAACTTCATCCGGATTACTAAATACTCTATCTGTTTTTAGTGCGTTAGCATTATCTCTAGTCATATAATACAAACCAAGAACTACATCTTGTGTTGGATTAATAATTGGAGATCCATCAGCTGGTGATAGTATATTGTTCGTCGACATCATTAGTGCTCTTGCCTCTAATTGAGCTTCAAGTGTTAAAGGAACATGAACTGCCATTTGATCACCATCAAAGTCTGCATTAAATGCAACACAAACTAATGGATGAAGTTGGATAGCCTTTCCTTCTATTAGCTTTGGTTCAAAAGCTTGAAGCCCAAGCCTATGAAGTGTAGGCGCTCTATTTAACAAAACTGGATGTTCTCTGATTACCTCTTCAAGAACCTCCCAGACCTCAGGTGTTTCTCTTTCAACAAGTTTTTTTGCAGCCTTTATAGTTGTTGCTAATTCTCTGTTTTCTAATTTTCCATAAACAAATGGCTTAAATAACTCTAATGCCATTTTCTTTGGTAAGCCACATTGATGAAGTTTTAAATTTGGTCCAGATACAATTACAGATCTACCAGAGTAATCAACTCTCTTACCAAGAAGATTTTGTCTAAATCTTCCGCCCTTGCCCTTAATCATATCAGCAAGTGATTTTAGAGGTCTCTTATTAGTCCCCGTTATAACTCTTCCTCTTCTTCCATTATCTAGAAGCGCATCCACAGATTCTTGTAACATTCTTTTTTCGTTTCTAACAATAATTTCAGGAGCATTTAGTTCAAGAAGTCTTTTTAATCTATTATTTCTATTAATTACTCTTCTATATAAATCATTTAAGTCAGATGTTGCAAAACGTCCACCTTCTAAGGGAACTAAAGGCCTCAGATCAGGCGGTAAAACTGGAAGAACGTTCATAATCATCCATTCTGGTTTATTACCAGAATCTTTAAAAGCTTCTAGAAGTTTTAATCTCTTTGATAACTTTTTTAGTTTAGTTTCAGAATTCGTCTGAGGAATCTCTTCTCTTATTTCTCTTATTTCATCTTCAATATCTAACTCTTCTAATAGAACTTGGACTGCTTCAGCTCCCATTCCAGCAGAAAACTCGTCACCAAATTCTTCATATTTTTCAACCCACTCTTCTTCTGTAAGTATCTGACCTTTTTCAAGAACAGTTAAACCGGGATCTGTAACAATGTAGCTTTCAAAGTATAGAACTCTTTCAATTTCTCTTAGTGTTACATTCAGTAAAAGACCAATCCTTGAAGGGAGTGATTTAAGAAACCATATGTGCGCGACTGGTGCAGCTAAATCAATATGCCCCATTCTTTCTCTTCTTACTTTAGCTAAAGTAACTTCAACGCCACATTTTTCACAAACAACTCCTCGATGCTTCATTCTTTTGTATTTTCCACAAATACATTCATAATCTTTTACAGGACCAAATATTTTTGCACAAAATAAACCATCTCTCTCAGGCTTAAATGTCCTATAGTTAATTGTTTCTGGTTTTTTAACTTCTCCAAAAGACCAAGATTTAATCACTTGAGGTGAAGCTAAACCTGCTGAAATAGTTGTAAAATCTTCCTGACCAGTTTTTAATGAATTTAATAAATCTTTCAAGTTTTATCTCCTAATTTTCTAAATCTAAATCAATATTAATGCCTAAAGATTTAATTTCTTTGCTAAGAACATTAAATGATTCAGGAACATTCGCATCCATTTCATAACTACCATCAACAATGTTCTTATACATTTTTGTTCTTCCAGAAACATCATCCGACTTAACAGTTAGCATCTCTTGTAGCGTGTATGATGCTCCATATGCTTCTAGCGCCCATACTTCCATTTCTCCAAATCTTTGACCACCGAACTGAGCTTTACCTCCCAATGGCTGCTGGGTAACCAAGCTGTAGGATCCTGTAGATCTCGCATGCATTTTATCGTCAACAAGATGATTGAGTTTTATAATATACATATATCCTACTGTGACTGGGCTATCAAATTTAGTACCTGTTCTTCCATCATATAAAGTAATTTGTCCAGATTCTGGAATATCAGCCAGTTTAAGTAAATCTTTAATTTCGCTTTCTTTTGCTCCATCAAAAACAGGAGTTGCAATAGGAAGACCATTTCTTAGATTTTTTGCAAGCTCAATAATCTCAGCATTACTAAACGAATTAATATCTTCTTTATTTGTAGCATTTTTGTTGTACAAGTTGTCTAAGTATGCTTTGAGTTCTGCTGGTTTAGCATTTTCTTTAATCATAGAATCAATTTTTTTACCAATTCCCATTGCAGCGGAACCCATATGAGTTTCAAGAATCTGTCCAACATTCATTCTTGAGGGAACTCCAAGTGGATTTAAAACAATATCGATTGGATTTCCTTGATCATCATATGGCATATCTTCAACTGGCATAATTTCAGATATCACGCCTTTATTTCCGTGTCTGCCTGCCATTTTATCACCAGGTTGTATTCGTCTCTTAATTGCAAGATACACTTTTACAATTTTAATAACTCCGGGTGCTAAATCATGACCTCTTATTATTTTTTCCTTTTTTTCCTCATATCTAGTTTTAATATCTTTAATATATTGTTTGTATGCGGTTTCAGTATCTTCAATAGTTTTATTAGCAGCTTCATTATCAGTTCTAATAGAGAAAATATCATTGATGTTAAGTTCACTTAACTTATCTATGGTTAATAGCTCACCTTTCTTTATGCCATTACCTTTTAATGCCTTTTTTGATTTAAGAAGTTCTGACAATCTTGCTTTTGTAGCATTTTCAACAACCGAAGCTTCATCATCTGCATCCTTTTTGGATTGATCTAAATGATCTTGTTCAATTGCTAAAGTTCTTTCGTCTTTGTCAACACCATCTCTTGTAAAAACCTCGACTCCGATTACAGTTCCTTTTGAGCTGGATCTTTGTGATGTATCCTTAACATCAGAAGCTTTCTCTCCAAATATAGCTCTTAACAATTTTTCTTCAGGTGAAAGTTGTGTTTCACCTTTGGGTGTAATTTTTCCAACTAAAATATCTCCTGGCTCAACTTCAGCTCCAACATAAACGATCCCACAATCATCAAGTTTGTTTAACGACCCTTCTCCAACATTTGGAATATCAGCAGTAATTTCTTCAGAACCAAGTTTAGTGTCTCTTGCAATAGATACTATTTCTTGAATATGAATTGAAGTAAATCTGTCTTCTCTTGCAACTTTTTCTGATATCAAAATAGAGTCCTCAAAGTTATAACCATTCCAAGGCATAAAAGCAATTCTAATGTTTTGTCCTAAAGCAAGCTCACCATTATCGATAGATGGTCCATCAGCTAAAATATCATCTCTTTTCACAATATCTCCAGCTTTCACGATTGGTTTTTGATTAATACAAGTATTCTGATTTGATCTTGTATATTTAATCAAATTATATACATCAGAAGCTGACTTAGATTTTTTATCAGTAACTCTAACAACTATTCTTGATGCATCTACACTCTCAACTACACCTGAATTTCTTGCAACAATACAAACTCCAGAATCCCTAGCAACTACAGTCTCTAAACCTGTTCCAACCAAAGGCTTTTCTGCTCTAAGCACTGGTACAGCTTGTCTTTGCATATTCGAACCCATTAATGCTCTATTAGCATCATCATGTTCAAGGAATGGAATCAGTGAAGCAGCAATAGAAACAACTTGTTGAGGTGAAACATCCATCAACTCAATTCTATCTGGCGACATTAATTCAAACTCGTTGGCATGTCTGACAGCTACCAAATCATCAATAAATTTATTATTTGCGTCTAACATGACATTTGCCTGAGCAATTACATACTCTGCTTCATCTATGGCAGATAAATATATTATTTCATCAGAAACTTTTCCGTTAAGAACTTTTCTATATGGGGTTTCAATAAAACCATATTGATTTGTTCTAGAGTATGAGGCAAAAGAATTTATTAGGCCTATATTTGGTCCTTCAGGTGTTTCAATTGGACAGACTCTACCATAGTGAGTTGGATGTACATCTCTCACTTCGAAACCAGCCCTTTCTCTAGTTAACCCTCCAGGTCCTAATGCAGAAACTCTTCTTTTATGAGTTATTTCTGAAAGTGGATTATTTTGATCCATGAACTGAGATAGTTGACTTGAACCAAAAAACTCTTTTATAGCAGCTGTTACAGGCTTTGCATTAATTAAATCTTGAGGGCCTAATTCATCAGCTTCAGCCATACTCAATCTTTCTCTTACAGCTCTTTCAACTCTAATCAAACCAACTCTGAATTGATTAGCGGTCATTTCACCAACAGACCTAACTCTTCTATTACCAAGATGATCAATATCATCTACGATGTCATGACCATCACGAATGTTAACTATTCCTTTCATTACCTCAATGATGTCTTGCTTATCGAGAATGTGCGGATTGTCTTTCTCAGAATCTAATTTTAATCTTCTATTAAATTTCATTCTACCGACTTCAGATAAATCATATCTTTCATCATTAAAAAATAAATTATTAAATAATGTCTCTGCTGAATCTTTTGTAGGTGGTTCTCCAGGTCTCATCATTCTGTATATTTCTACAAGAGCTTCCAGCCTGTTTGATGTTGGATCAACTCTTAGAGTATTTGAAATATATGGGCCTTTATCCAATTCATTAATATATAAACATCTAACTTCTTTAATTTGATGCTCGTATATCTGTGTAAGAACTTCCTCGTCAATTTCAGTATTAGCTGAGAACAAAATTTCCCCAGTTTCTTCATTAAAAATATCTTTAGATAAAACTTTACCAATTAAAAATTCTTTTGAAAGAGATATTTCTGATGCTTTTGAAGTCGTTAGCTCTTTAATGTGTCTTGCTGTAATTCTTTTACCAGCTTCAACATATATTTTTGATTTAACCTTAATATCTACAGATAAAGTTTCACCTCTTAGTCTTTCTGGAACTAGCGCAGCTTTTACAGAATCTTTTTCAATTGTAAAGATATCTTCATCATAGAACTCAGATAAAATTTCTTCTGTACCCATATCTAAAGCCCTTAACATAATAGTTGCAGGAATCTTTCTTCTCCTATCAATTCTGCTAAAAAGAATATCTTTAGGATCAAACTCAAAATCTAGCCATGAGCCTCTGTATGGGATAATCCTGGCAGAATATAAAACCTTACCAGAAGAATGTGTTTTACCTTTGTCGTGATCATAGAATACTCCCGGTGATCTATGAAGTTGGGATACAACCACTCTTTCTGTTCCGTTAATAACAAAGGATGCATCATCTGTCATGAGAGGTACTTCTCCCATAAAAACTTCGCCTTCTTTTATATCTTTAACATCTTTAAAGTTTGAATCTCTATCAAAAAGAACCAATTTAACTTTAATTCTTAAAGGTGCTGAATAAGATAGTCCTTGAATTAAGCATTCTTGAACATCATAGGTATTTTTTCCTATTTCATATGAAACATATTCCAAGGCAGCGTTACCAGAAACACTTTTAATTGGAAACAAGGACTGGAAGACATCTTCAAGTCCTTGTTTAATTCTTGATTCAGGAGCAACATCAGCCTGCAGAAAATCAGCATAAGATTTTGTTTGTGTTTCTACTAAGTTTGGTAAATCCATCACTTTTGCAAAAGTACCAAAGTTTTTTCTTATTCTCTTCTTTTCTGTGTAGCTATATGTCATATATATATCCTATGTAATTTAGTAATATGGTTTTAGTGTTATTTAAGCTCTCCAGTAGCTCCAGCTTCGGTTAGCTGAGCCAACATTGCTTCTGCTTCATCCTTTTTAACACCCTCTTTGAGTGTGCTTGGAGCACCATCAACCATATCTTTTGCTTCCTTTAGTCCAAGACCCGTTATGGACCTTACAGCCTTGATTACTTGAACTTTCTGATCACCTACTGCTGATAATACAACGTCAAATGAGTCTTTTTCCTCAGCTGCTGGAGCATCACCATCTCCACCTGCTGCTGCTGGTGCTGCTGCAACTGCCGCTGCTGCTGTAACACCAAATTTTTCTTCAATATCAGAAATAAGTTCTACAAGTTCCATAACTGACATTTCTTCTATCGCTTTTAAAATATCATCCTTACTAGTTGCCATTTTAATATTCTCCTTATAATTAGGCTGACGCCTGTTTATTGTCGCGAACTGCTGTTAAAACTCTTGCAAGTTTGCTTGGAACTTCATTTAATAAAGTTGCAAACTTACTAACTGGTGCTTGAAGCACATTAGCAATCAAACTATAAGCTTCCTCTTTAGATGGAAGTTTTGCCAAAATATCTATTTGGCTTCCATCTAATAATTGACCCTCAACAACCAATGCTTTAATTTCTAATTCATCAAAATTTTTAGCATACGTTTTAAGCAATTTAGCAGCAGCACCTGGTTCCTCAAATGAAAATGC
>CENJ01067798.1_pt1 | contig 11686 bp, 9 predicted proteins | sample 356161 | NCBI WGS metagenome assembly CENJ01 (sample SAMEA2619531, study PRJEB7988) | marine metagenome | biome: marine biome (ENVO:00000447); feature: surface water layer (ENVO:00002042); material: "saline water (ENVO:00002010), including plankton (ENVO:xxxxxxxx)" | depth 5 m
AAAGATAATCCTGGTGAAGTTCAAAAAAGAGTAGAAGAAATTATCAAGCCAGAATTGAATGATATGTTTGATAATAATACTATCTTTCAAGTGAATCCAACTGGTAATTTTGTTACAGGTGGGCCAGATGGTGATACTGGAGTAACGGGGAGAAAAATCATTGTTGATACATATGGTGGTTATGCACCTCATGGTGGAGGGGCATTTAGCGGAAAGGACTGCACAAAAGTAGATAGGAGTGGCGCATACATGGCAAGATATTTAGCTAAAAATATTGTATCATCGGGAGCTTCAAAAAATGCTACAGTACAACTTAGTTATGCTATAGGAGTTAAAGAACCAGTATCTCTGTATGTTTACTGCGATGGTAAAGTTAGAAATGATATATCAGATTGGATTCATAAAAATATTGATTTGACGCCTTTAGGTATCATTAGGAAATTTAATCTATTTAACTTAGATCTAACTGAAACAACTAACTATGGTCATTTTGGTAAAAACCATCTTGCTTGGGAAAATACTGATATAGCAAATCAATTAAACTTATAAGAGGAAATATGAGATTACAAACCACAGAAAAAAATAAATTAGTTAAGACTGGAACTAAAATGAAAAAACAATCCAAAAATATTGTTGAGTCCTTACCTTTCAAAATTAGAGATATCAAACTTGCAAAGTTGGGTAGGGATAAGATTGATATTTCTGAAAAAGAAATGCCAGGTTTAATGGAATTAAGAAAGAAATATTCGAAATCAAAACCACTGAAAGGTTTTAGGCTTACAGGTTCATTACACATGACTATTGAAACAGCAATACTTATAGAAACCTTAAAAGATCTAGGAGCTGAAGTTCGTTGGGCAAGTTGTAATATTTTTTCAACACAAGATGAAGCTGCAGCCGCAATTGCTAATACCAAGACTCCAGTTTTTGCATGGAAAGGTGAAACGCTTAAAGAATATTGGGATTGCACTCTACAAGCTTTGACTTTTAAAAATAACTTGGGTCCAAATCTTATTGTAGATGATGGTGGAGATGCAACACTACTTATTCACAAAGGATATGAATTAGAAAAATATTTTAATGAAAATAAAAAAATTCCAAAAATAAAAACAAAAATCGAAGAAGAAATTGTTATTGAAAAACTTTTAAGAACAGTTCACAAAAAAAATCCAAATCATTGGCACAATATTGTACCAGACATCATTGGTGTTTCAGAAGAAACTACTACAGGAGTGGCACGCCTAGAACAGATGGTAGAAGATGCTACCTTACTATTTCCAGCATTCAATGTTAATGATGCAGCAACTAAATCAAAATTTGATAATCTTTATGGTTGTAGAGAATCTTTAGCTGATGGTATTAAGCGTTCTACGGAGATAATGCTTGCTGGAAAAACAGTAGTTGTTTGCGGTTATGGAGATGTAGGTAAAGGTTCAGCGCAATCAATGAAGTCATATGGATGTAAAGTCATTGTTACTGAAATAGATCCAATATGTGCTCTTCAAGCAGCAATGGAAGGATTTGAAGTTAGAAGACTAGAAGATGTTTTAAATAGGGGAAATATTTTTGTGACAACAACAGGAAATAAAGATATCATCACATTGAAACACATGAGGAAAATGAAAGATCAAGCTATTGTTTGCAATATTGGACACTTTGATAATGAAATTCAAGTAGATGCATTAAACAAATCAAATGCACAAAGAGATCAAATAAAACCACAGTTAGATAGATATACTTTTAAAAATGGAAAACAAATATTTATTTTAGCTGAAGGTAGACTGGTAAACTTAGGTTGCGCTACTGGTCATGCGAGCTTTGTAATGTCCACTTCATTTTCAAATCAAGTTTTAGCACAAGTATTTTTAGCAAAAAATAAACCAACAACAGGTATTTACGATTTACCTAGAAAACTAGATGAAGAAGTTGCAAGAATTCATCTAAAACATCTGGATGCTGATCTAACAAAGCTTTCAAAAACGCAAGCAAATTACATAGGAGTTAGTGTAAATGGTCCTTTCAAAAAAGATGAATATAGATATTAATTTTTTTCTTGATGGAGCTTAATCAAATCGTCTATTAGTTTTTTGTACTTCATATGGTCATTTTTAACATATAATTCTATTAAACTTTTAAACCATTCTGAAATATCAAAATCAATTTGTGTTTCTTTTGTCGAATTTATCTTTGGATGAATTGTTGGTTTTAGATTAGCGCTATTTAAAGCAAGCTCTTCATGCACTTTTTCGCCTGGTTGTAATCCTGTAATTTTAATAGATATACCACTTCCTTCCTCGACTTCTTTAAATGAAAAACCGTTTATCTTGATTATTTTTTTTGCAAGATCGTAAATATTATAGGGATTGCCCATCTCCAAAATAAAAGTATTATCATTTGACTTAATTGCACTACTTTGAATTATTAGTTGCGCTGCTTCTGGAATTGACATAAAAAATCTAGTAACATCTTTTCCTGTAACTGTTAGAGGACCACCACTCTTTACCTGTTTTTCAAAGATTTGTAAAACTGAACCAGAAGAGTTAAGCACATTACCAAATCTTACAATTCTTAAATTTGTAATTGTATTATTAAAAATTTTATTAACTATTATTTCAGTTATTAATTTTGATTTACCCATATAGTTTGATGGTCTAACTGCTTTATCAGTGCTAACTAAAATAAAATGTTCTACCTCATTCTTTTTAGCTAATTTTGATAAAAAATATGTACTTTTTATATTATTCATAACTGCAGAAAGTATATTTTCTTCAACTAAAGTAACATGTTTGTAAGCAGCTGCGTGAAATACAATATATGGTTTATGATCCTCTACAATTGATTTAATTAAATCGAAATCTGTTAAATTTGCTAAAATGAATTTAGTTTTTGAATGATTTTTTAATGAATTTTTTAAATTAAATAAATTTATTTCGCTCATATCAATTGCTATAACTTTTGAAGGATTTAGCTCACAAACCTGATTTAATAATTCAGAGCCAATAGAACCTCCTGCTCCTGTTATTAAAACAACTTTGTCTTTAATATTTTTTTCTAATAATTCTTTGATTGGACTCACTGACTTTCTGCCAATAACATCTTCAATCTTTATATTTTTGATATCTGAAAAGTTAGAATTTTTTTCAACAATAGATTTAACTGATGGTACTATTTTTATTACCAAATCTTTATCAATTAAATCTAATAAGATTGTTTTTTTTCTTTCAGAGTCTATTGATGGTAACGCAATAAATACTCCGTAACAGTTAAATTTTTCTTTGAGATCTTGTATTTTATTCGGATGAAATATTTTAATTGAATCTATTCGTTCAGATTGCTTTACCTCATCGTCATCTAAAAAAGCAACTACATTATATTCCGGATTAGTTACTGTTAAAGATTTATATAATTTATTTCCCGATGCACCTGCTCCATAAATGATTACATTTTTGAGACTTACCACATTCTTATAAAAAAGAGATTGAGCAAACAACCTCGATACAATAATAAAAAAGAAATAAATTGATAAAAAATTATATATATGAGGTAATTGTAAATTGATTAATTCAGTTAAAAGAAACGCGAATAAAAAAAATGAAATAAAAACATAAAATATTTCAAGAAGAGCTTTATTGCTTAAATATTTTAATTGATTTGTATAGATATTTAAAAAATAAAAAATTAGGATAATAATTATCGAAAATGGTAAATGGATACTTAGAAAGGCAGTCAAATGAAATGATGAAACTGCTGCAATGATGCAAGAAATGATAAATGCTATTAAAAAATCATTAACTAAAATAATTTGAGATTTACTTGCTCTTGATAAAGAGAGTATATAATTAATAATATCGTTCATCATATTAATTTATATCTTTAATTGATAACACCTTAATAAAAGTTTTTAGCAATATTTCTAAATCTAATTTTAACGATTTATTTAAAGCATAATAATGATCTAGTTCTATCTTTTCATTTTCTGTTATTTTATCTCTTCCATTGATTTGCGCCCATCCTGTTATACCTGGTTTGAGATAATTAATGTTTAGTTCTTTCCTTTTCAATATTAAATAATCTTGATTATGTAATGCAGGTCTAGGTCCAATAAAATTCATCTCTCCTTTAACAATATTAATTAATTGCGGAATTTCATCTATGCTAAGCTTTCTAAGCATGTTTCCACCAAAATAAAATGGGTTAAACTCAAGCTTATCTGATGGAATATCTGGTGTATCTTTTTTCATTGTTCTAAATTTATATATATAAAAAAAAGTATCATTTTTACCAGCTCTTTTTTGTTTGAAAAAAATTGGTGTACCATCCGAAAAAAAGATATATACTGATGTTAAAAATAAAAGAGGTGATAAAAAAATTATTAACATTAAAGCTGTTAATCTAGATATCACTTAAAATCTCCATAAATTTTTCGGATACTAATTTTGGGCTATTGTTAATCTTTACAAGGTCATAATTCAATATGCCCTTTTCTCTTAATTCTTGCTTGGATAAAGTATGAATTTTAATCAAACTTTCTTTAAAGTTTTTTTCATTATCAAATTTACATGCGATTATACCATCGCTATCAATATCTAAGTAAGATTTATTGCCTATAAAAAATACTGGAAGCTTGTGATACATGTAATCGTATACTTTTAGCGGACATAATCCATACTTATAAAGTAAATCATGCTCAGGAATTGTTGCTATTGCAAAATCTGCTAATTTAAAATATGAAGATAGTTTTGAATGATTAGCGGACTCCAAAATAAAAAAATTATTTAAACTTCTCTTGGCAACTATTTGTTTAATATGGTTATACATATCACCATCACCAATAATAATGATTGCTATCTTTTTGGATAACTCTCTTGGAAAAAAATTAATTATTTGCTCAACTTGATAAAAAGTACCTATAGAACCAGAATAAATTCCAATCTTCGAGAATTTTGATAATGCTTTTAAATCTTGTTGCACCACGTTTTTTTTATGGGGATAATAAGTTTGAGGAATATACTTGAAATTTTTATTTATACTATTTAGATCTAAATATTCTTTAAAATTCCATAAAGGGGATGTAATTATATCAGAATTTTTATAAATATAAATTTCAATAAAAGCTAATAACCTTATTAAAAAATTATTTTTATTAAAACCATGCAAAATGATTTGAGAAAGTGGCCATATGTCTCTTATTTCAAGAACATACTTTAATTTATTTTTCTTACAATACATTAATCCTACTAAAGCAGTAAAAAGATCAGGACTACTCCCATATACAAATTTGATATTTTTTATTTTTAATTTTTTTGAGAATAAAAACTTGAATAATCCATATGAAAAAGAAATCATTTTGAAAAATTTGGTTAATAAATTATTTTTTTTATAATTCTTTTCATTGATAAAGATATATTTAACACCATCAATTTTAACAATTTCTTTTGTCGGAAAACTACCATTCTCTAACATTTGATAGTGATTTTGTGAGCAAATAATTACTGGATCATAACCTTTACCTATAAGGTCTTTTGCGATCATAAAATGTCGTAGATTTCTCTCATTAATTTTAGGTATTCCAGCAAAATGGTTAATAAAAAGAATAGTTTTTGAAGACATTATTATTTTTTGGATAATTCTTTTCTGATTTCAGTTGCGGAAATTTTACCAATTGACTTTGGGGGGACGTGCTCGATTATTCCGTAGCCCACTCCACGGCCATAATTTACTGATTCAATATCTGGAATTATGATAACTTTCACTTGACCTTTATTCACTAAATCTGATAATTGACTTTCAATGTTGTTTTTAACTTCATCTGGAGTAAAAATATTTGAATCATCTGGTGGCATATCCCTGATTGCAATACAAACATTTTTACCTTGATTTAACCTTTGATCGATTAGCCATCTGTGTCCATCATGCCAAGGTTGCCATCTGCCAATAAATAGTGAATATTTCATGCTTTCCTTATTTGAGATGATACGAAAAATGCAAGAAGTAATCCATGAGAAAATAAAGTGGTTGTCAGACTCGAATTAGCCAATGCAAAAAGAGGAGAAATAATTATTGAAAAAATAATAAACTCATCTTTAAAATTTTTATTACTGTCTGAAAATGATACTAACAATTTTAAAGCAATCAAATAGAGCACAACACTAAAAAATCCCATCTTAGTAAAAGAATCTGCTAAAAAACCAGCATTCATATAGCCTTCATTGTAAATAAAATAAGTGCCTATCGTTGCAGGTATACTTTGTGAAAAAGGATTAACTGACAATAACTCTAAAAAAGGTAGATCAGAAAAATATGTAAAACCATTTTCTTCAAAGTACATATGATATTTTTCACTAACGAGCACTGGAAGAAAAAATATTCTTCTTACCAAAACAGCATTTAAAAATGGAAATAACAGAAAATAATCGAAAATACATAATGCCAAAACAATCTTATAAGCGTTTTTTATCATTAAAATTGGAATAGAGGTTTTACTAAATTGGCATATAATAAAAATACCAATAATAAGTATTGGCGTGAATAGAACAGACTTAAAGGTTGTGCTTAGAAAAACGTATATAAAAAATAGAATTGATAATAAAATGATTATTTTATTTTTATTGATAAGTCCAAAAGCTAATAAAAAAGGAAGAAAAACATTTTGAAAGTTCGAAAAAAAATAGCGCAATATACCAACTGACCCCATTTTTTGGGTTAAAGCTTCTCTACCTTGATATAATGTTTCAGATAATATATTAAAGTACTCAAAGTTTAAATTAAATCCGAAGGTTGACAAATAAATCATGAAAGAAATGATGGTAATTATTAATAAGTGTTTATTAGTAACAGAAATTGGCAAAATGTTTACTGATTTATAATTTATTTTTGAATTAAAAATAAGTATGAAAAAGAAAAATGCAGACACCCATTGTGCAGCAAATAAATTACTAACTGCTTTGAATGTAAATAATGTTAAAGCTGGTATCAACGAAACTACAACGAAAAAAACTTTAAATATATTAGATAAAAAATCTTCATTTATTTTAATCATTAAACTAAAAAACATAATAATAAAAATTGATATTATAAAATTAATTGGAGAGAAATTATCAACTAAACCAATGTAACTAAAATGTGGAGCTACAAAAAAATGATATGAAATATTTAAACTGAAGTAAAGCTTGATTAAATGAAAGAAATATGTTTTTTGATTCATCCCTTTTTAAATCTGTCAACATATAAAACAAATGGAATGTTAATAAATACGTTAATCAAAAGAAAAATTGTTAAAATTATCTTTAAACTTGGGAAAGTAGGATCTAAGTCAATGTATGGCCTATCAACAATAACCAACCCTCCAATCATGCTAATATTTTCCAGCTCTAAAATTTCTAAATCTTGCTTATACTTCCAAAATAAGTTTGATAGAAGATCGACGTTTCTGCTTTTATTTTGATAGACCAGGTTTAAAGAAGGCGAGTTAGCATAATTTGAATTCTTTGAAACAAAATCAAGTAAATCTTTTTCCGTGCTGTCTAATTCAAGACCTACAGTTTTAATTTTTGTATTTAAAAAATTCTTCTTTTCGGTGTTGAAAGATCCCAATATTTGTGCCCTATGTTCTGTTAGAGAGCTATACAGCTCATTGCACAAATGATAAGAAACATATGGATTGTCAGAAGTAATCTCTATTGAATAAATTCCTGTTTCAATATCTTTATTTATGTTTGTGAAGCCTTGTACGATATCTTTTGAATTGTGCTCAATATTATATTCGAAATCACTACTTTTGTTAAAATAATTAATAATAATTTCTTCATTACCCTCATTATCAATAGCAATACTTTGAGATAGTAGTTTTTTTTCAAAACTTCTACTTTTTAATAATTCTTCTACAATATCCGGCATTATTAATTGTTCGCTATTTTGATTAAAGCTTCCTGAGTCCATTCCAAGCATCCCTATTGCAGCACTAAAACCTGTGGTTTGTTGAACTTTTTCAGGTAACAAATTAATTGACGATGAATATTTTCTGGGAATTATAAAAAATATAAAACATGAGATAATAAATGAAAAAATAATACCCTTGAGAAAAAAGGTTTTTTTATTTTTAATAGAGTTAAATATTATATTTAAATCAATGTTCATATTATAAACTTTTAAACTTTAAACAGAAAATAACATTAAAATACTTATAATTCGACATTATATATTTTTTCCCATTTTGATATGCAAAATAATTTCCAAATTACTTTATCATTTAATTTATCAATTTTTAGTTCATTATAGACTTCCTTTAAAATTGCTGATTCTAATATTTGTTTCTTAATTTCCAAAATATTTGATTCCATCCAGGTTTTTTGAGGCGCTTCAAATCCTATCTTATTTTTTCTCCAAACTACATCCTCTGGTAAAATATTACTCATAGACATTCTAAGAATATATTTGGTCCAACCATTATAGATTTTAGATGCTGGTTTTAAAGAAAGAGCTGTCTCAAGCACATTATAATCAATGAATGGCAATCTAGTTTCTACAGAATTGCGCATAGAGTTTTTATCCTCATACTTTAACAATCTTGATAATTGTGTATTATAAATTTCTATATATTGTAATTCAAAGATATTTTTATAAGCATTGCTATTCTTAATTATTAATTTTTTTGAGATTAAATCAAAATATTTTTTCTTAATTCCTTTATTCTTCAACCATAAAATAAAAAGACGGATATTGGAGAAACTAAAATATAGTATATATGCTATTATTTTAAAGAAATTCATATTAGAATTAGAAATTGAATAAATAAATTCTTTAGATCTTCTGATGGCATTCAGGCTTTTAAAATATGCAGGATAATACCTCTCATAACCTAATAAAGTTTCATCTCCTCCCTGTCCATCCAAAAGAACCTTACATCCATTTTTACTAGATTCTTCCATGATAAAATATTGCATAAAAATTGAAGTTGAGCTAAAAGGCTCTTCTTGTGTGTAGATAAGTTCGTCAATCTTTTCAAAAAATGAATAATTGTCCATTTTCAATATCTTTAAATCTATATTAAAGTTATTCGCAACTTTTTTAGCATAGTTGCTTTCATCACGATTTTTTTCACTGGTTTGTGCATGAAAAGCCAAAAAATTTTTATCTGAGGCAGTTTTATACTCTTTTGAAGATATTGCTGCAATTGCGGAACTATCTAAACCACCGCTCAAGCATGTTCCCACTTCAACATCAGATCTCAATCTTAACTTTATAGATTCAATAAGTTTGTTCTTGTATTCATCTATGGAACTATCAATTGAAAAATCATTTAAATTTATTTTTTGTTCTATATCGTAATATTTATAGTCTTTAAAGGTATGAGACTCTAAGTCGTATACTAAATTATGAGATTGTTTTAACTTAAATACTCCATCAAAAAATGTTTCATCAGAATGCTCTTCAAATCCTACAACTAAGTAGTCCATAAGTATTTTCATATTTAACTTATTTTTATTTTGGAAATGGATGACTTGTTTAATTTCTGATCCAAAAATAAAATTATCATCATTAATAGTATAATAAAGTGGTTTTATTCCAAATCTATCTCTACTAGCAAAGACAATATTTCTCTTTTTATCATGAATTGCAAAAGCCCACTGTCCATTAAACTTTTTCACACACTCTTCTCCCCATTCAGCATAGCTTGCTAAAATAACTTCCGTATCAGAAGAAGATTGAAATCTATGTCCTACATTTTGAAGCTCTTTTTTTAATTCTATATAATTATAAATTTCTCCATTAAAAGTAATAATGAAATCTTCGTTATATGACATAGGCTGATGACCATTTTCAGTTAAATCGATGATAGCTAACCTTCTATGGCCAAATGAAAGATTTTTATCATGATAATATCCTTCACCATCTGGACCTCGATGAGTTGCTAAATTATTAATAATCTTGATATCTTCTTTGTTAATGAGATTATTTTGTTGATTAATAATTCCTGAAATACCGCACATTCTAAATCTCTTTATCTATTTGTTTAACACTTTTAATAATCAATATCATATATATGAAATATAAAAAATATTCATGAGCTACATATAATTTTAAGAAAAAATAAAAATCGAGGTTTAGCGATAGTGTAACTGTGTACAAAATCACGCTACTAAAAAAATATAATATTTTCCATCCGGTTGCTCTTTTTATGAACTCTTTCAACGATAAAATATTGCTTAATGAAGAAACAGTAAATTGTATGAAGAAAACCAAAGATAAATATTGTGCAATCAACCCTGATTCTGCCCACACATCTCCAAAAATTATTTCGAACATAAAAGGTGATAGGATATAAAATAATATTGAAATGGGAAGTGCTACCAAAATAAGCGTTTTCATCGTTTTGATGAACAAAGGCATACATTTTTGATTATTAGATTTAAGACTCGTAATTCTTTGAAAAAAAACTTGAGAAATTGCCTTGCCAATCAATGCACTAGGTATTGATATGATTCTACTTGCAAAAAAGAAGTGTCCATTAATTATCTCGCCACCAATCTTTATGATAAAAAGCAGTGGCATCTGAAGCGTAGCTATATCCAACATACTAGCAGGATTTAAATACAGTGGATAAACCTTATATTCTAGCATCAGCTCTTTGATTCTTTTTATTGATATATCTTTTTTATTAAACGAATTTTTAAAAATATTTTTTGCTAATTTTACGTTTGCGAATAGATTTGAAATTATTAAACCTAATGACAATCCATACATTCCAAAAGAGTACATTCCTAAAACAATCTGTGAAAGTGTAAGTGCGATAGATTTATAAATTTTAGCTTGCGCAATATCTAAGTAATTTTCAAATCTAGTATTTATAAAACTTAAAGTATTAAATATGCCAGTAAATAACACCGCTAGCGGCAAACCAATTAACCATATATAGTATGTGCTTGTAAAAAAAAAGTTATCTGTATTAAAAAAATCAAATACTAAAATTGAAAAAAATAATACTAAAGATCCCGCAAAACAAAAAACAAGTGAAAGAAGAGTAAGATTGATTGCGTCAGTATCATTTCGAGGTATTAAAGTAGAAATATCATATTTTCCTGCAACTGATACTCCGAAGATGGATGTTAAAGCAAAGAAAATTGCAAATAGGCCAAAATCCTCTGGACTAAAAATTCTTGCTAGTACTGGACTCAGAGCTAAAGGAATTAATTGTGAAATTAATGAACCAATTGTTAACGTAGATACTGCTTTAAAAAAAGAATTTTGTAAAATTTTAAACATTTTTTATAGATAAAAGCATATTGGTTGCTTAAACCTCATTTAGGCTAGATATGATTATTGAAATACATTCTTTTTCACTATGTTTTCCAGTATCTAATTCTAAATAATTTTTTGATGGAGGCTCATAATCTTCTGCAAAGAAATGCTCCCTTCCTCTGATATCTTTGGTATGTAAAAATATTTCATATACAGGAGTGTTGTTTTTAAAACTTTCTCTAAGTTCTTTATAAGGTGCAACTAAAGCGACGATTGTTATGAAATTTTTATTAAAAAGAAATTTTGCAATTTTCTGTGCTGTCTTAATATTATTTTCTCTACCTTTTCTTGAATAATCTTTGTTAACAGTAATGTCTCTTAAATCATCACCATCAACGATTACTACTGTTTTATCTTTGTACAATTCAGATGTATTAAAATAATTCTT
>CENJ01003141.1_pt1 | contig 11683 bp, 10 predicted proteins | sample 356161 | NCBI WGS metagenome assembly CENJ01 (sample SAMEA2619531, study PRJEB7988) | marine metagenome | biome: marine biome (ENVO:00000447); feature: surface water layer (ENVO:00002042); material: "saline water (ENVO:00002010), including plankton (ENVO:xxxxxxxx)" | depth 5 m
GGTAATTTAACCGTTGGATCTATATAAACTTGTCCCTTAATCGATAAATTAGAAGGAATTTCTCTGGCTAATTTTTCAAAAGTGAAATTCGCCAGAGAATCTTTGATTTTTGCCACCCATTCCCAAGGTGCATCATTAAGAGAAAAAGAATCTTTGAAATGGAAATCTTTTGATAAGGTAAAAAAATCGTTAGCTTTAAGCATAAAGTATTAGGTTTGCTCTTTATCAGACATAATTAAGCTAGTTTGCTTTATGTCATTCTGGTGGTCTTCACCATGAGTGTCTAATATATTATTTTCATCGAGAACTTCTGAGTCTAATTCCTTAGACGGAGCTTCAGGTTCTGGGGACAAGTCCACATAGAGTTCTTCTGAACTCCACGGTGTTGTACGTGCATTATACATAGCCATGTAATTCTTCATGGTGTCTTCGCTGATCTCAGTTCCTGCATTGCCCCACTCTTGCCTAATGTATGTTAAAACTCCGGCTATTTGTTTGGGCTTTAAATTAAGTCCAGACGGTCCGAAAGCAGGCATATTACCATTATAGGTTTTTCCCAAAACAATAACTTTACCATTCATCCCATTGATTAGGATTCTTGCTAAGACCTCTTGGTGGCCTAAGACCCAATTTGAATCAACTAAAGGAGGATAGACGCCTGCGACTCCCAAACCATCGTTTTGGTGGCATTGTGCACACTGGGCAAGGAATATTTTTTCTCCTATCTCAAACAAAGATTTTTGTGGAATAGATAAGGTTTTATCCTCTGCCACATAATCTGGGTGATATCCATCCCATCTAAATTCACCACCTTGCGTTACGATATGAATTCCACCCCAAAAGCAAACGCCTGCAAATAAGAAAATTAATGCTATGGGTAGAAAAGAAAAACCTTCCTTGGGTAATTCTTTATCCTTAATTAATTTCTGATGAATCTCTTGAATTGCATCATCGTTTAATTCGTTAGAATTTTCTAAATCTTTATTCTCCTGTGTCATTTTTTGTTACTACTGCTTCAGGTAAGTTATAATTAATATCAAGATTTAATAAATATTCAACTAAAGCAATGGCTCTTTTTGTTGGAATAATGGCTATACTGTCTTTGGGTGAATATGGATTACCCTCAGGAAATACTAATGCGTTATCGGTTGCAGTAGTCTCACTGATTTCAACGGTTTCAAATAAAAATGGGAATGGAGGCATTAATGAACCCGGTGAAGTAATTTGAGGGTTGTATAAATGTAATAAATGCCAGTTTAAGTCAGTCTTTCTTGCACCAACACTGGATAAGTCTGGACCTATACGCGAATAGCCAAGTAAGACATTAGCTTGCATAATATAATCCCTAGGTACAGTTACCCTTTGTCCGAAGCCTCTTTCTAAATCCTTTCCTAATTCTTCCCTTCTTACCTGTTGCGTATGGCAATTCACACAACCGAGTTTAATGTATTCCATATGCCCTTGTTCTGATAAGCCGGAAAGTTTCATTGGATAGAGAGGATCCCCTTCGACTAGAATAAGATCACCTGCATCATTCAACTCTAAGGTTTCAGTTGATTGTTTCAAATTGCCAAGTTGATTAAGGCTCGAAGAAATTAATCCTAAAAAAGAGGATGTTAAGATAATAAAGATACCAAATAATAAGATAGAGAAATGGTTCATAATATTAATTTAGGTATTTTGATTAAGCTTATCTTTTGAAAAACTAGGCAGAGCATCTAGTAGCTTACTTAGAAGTAATGCAGTAATATTGAATGCAAAAAGTAAGTTAGCTATGAAAAGGATGCTTAATCCAACTAACTTTAATTGCATCCATAAAGATAAATTTTGAGCAATCTCTAGAAAGGATAATTCAGCAGTATTGTACTGCGTACCTTGTTGCCAGCCACCTAAATAAAGAGCGATCAAGAGGAAAACAATCCCTATAGCTGAAAGTACAAAATGAAGATTTGGAAGGAAAAAAGATTTGAAAGGATGATTCAGTAAAGTTGGGACTAAGTAATAAAATGCACCAAAGAAAATCATGCTAAAGAATCCATAGATGAGTTGCCAGTGATGAGCCTCATAAATCAATGTAAAACGAGCTACAGCATCGATTGATGAAACCGAAAGCCCCATTTTTATTATTAGATGTAGCACAAAGGCAACGCTACCAAAAGTGATGAATTTAAGCGCTAAGTTGCTTTTAAGCTGACTGAAATTACCAAAAGCGGTTCCGATAAGATTTACATAAAAAATTAAGGTGGGTATAGCTAAAGAGATGGCAAATACTATTGAGGTCGTTGTAAGCCATACAGGTACAGGTGCACCTATAAGATAAGTCATTCCAGACCATGACGCAAAAAGTACAAATGTCCAAAATGCAAGTGACGACATATGATAGCTACGAATTGGGGTATTCGATAATTTTGGTATGAAATAATAACAAGCTCCTAAAGCAATGGGGCATAACCATAAATAGAAGACATTATTGATATACCATGCATGAACGATCGATTGAAGTACACCTCTGACTGGAAACCAATTGATGAAAAATTGTCCTATAACAAAGATCCAAGGGAACCAAAGCAAACCACCTAATATATACCATTGTGATACATAAGAATAATCATTTTGTTTATGACGATATGCGATAATTCCCCATACGGCTACTAGTGTATAAGCTAATAGAAAGATACCTGATGTGTATCTAGGGAATTCCATCCAAGTGTAGGCAGTCGCATCGCCAATAAATATACCTAGTAAGCCAAGTGTGAGAGCAATATTCCAAATAATTCCCGCGATTAGTAAAATTCCTCCATGCTTAATGGGTGTTTTTGATAATCGAGCCATTATCCAAAAGGCGACTGCAAAAATTGCATTACTGCACCACCCCATAATTAAAGTGCTATTAAGCATTGCCTGAATACGACCAAAAGTGAAGCCTTCGTAAGTACTTAAAAAATTAGGACTAATAGTCTTAACTCCTCCAATCACTGCAAATAAGGAACTCAATATTAGCCAAGTGATGGCTGAAATAATAAAATAAAAGGCGGCTTTATTTATGGAGCTGTCAATAGCGTTAAGCGAATCATAGCGACTTTCAGTTGAGAGCTGAGACATAATAAACGGAATTAACTTGGGAATTAAATATTTGAATTAGTTTTTACGGTATTGATTAAGAATGAGTTCCATTGCTCTTTCAATAGGGATCTTTGCCGATTCAGTATTATTAAGTTCGAGAAGGTTTAGCTTTTTAACTCCTTCGGCACGAATAGTATCTGCTTCATAGATTCTCTGTTCCTTTAATGCTGCATCAACACCCTCAGGTTTATTCGGTAAATAAGTTACCACAAGTATTAGCAGAAATACCAAAATGGCTAACCCTCCAAACACAAAAGAGAGCAATGATGAAAAATTAAACTCAGTTTTTTTCATAATATAAGAAATTTATTCTGAATGGTTAAGAGACTTTAGAATGTTTGGATCCTTAACTGGAATAGGCTCTGCTTTAAGCATACTACGGCAAACGGACCAAATACAGATGCCTCCTACTCCGACGATTGCTGCTATGTCAAAAATCTCAACAGAAAATTGTCTAATATAGTAACCATGAGATGCAGTAAGATCAATAACCTTACCTGGAATCAAATTCCAATATAGGTCAACTAAGTGAAATGTAAGTATCCAAATTGCAACAAAGACTAAACGACTCACGACAACTTTGGTCTTATACCAAAGCAATAATAAGAATGGTATTATAAAATGTGCAAAAATTAAAAGAAGACTAATCGCCCACCAAGTATTTTTAACTCCGTAGCCATCATGTTCTCTAATATTATACCAGTAGGTTTCTTCTGGTATATTAGCGTTATAGATCAAGAAATACTGAGAGAAAGAAATGTAGGCCCAAAATATAGTAAAGGCTAGCATCATGCATCCAAGGTCATAGCGGTGAGCCTGTTTAAAGGTACCTTTCATGTAGCCTTTAGCTGAAACAACAATGCAAAAGATCAGAATTACACTCAAGGCTGCACGCATGGAAGCAGCAAAAAACCAAACACCATACATAGTGGAAAACCAATGATAGTCTAATGACTTGAACCAATCAATACCTGCAAGAGTCGATGCAGTAGCCAGTAAAAATAACCCTACTGAAGATAAACGCCTAGCTTTATGGGTATTTTGAATGTCCCCGGTTTTGTCTGTATCAAACGACCATTTTCTCAAAAAATAAGACAGGCCAAAGAAAACTAGGAAATAAATAACCGCACGTATGATGAAGGCATTTGAATTTAGGTAAATCGACTTCCATTGATATAGCGGGTCTTCTTGAACCGTACCGTGACCGCCAGGCAGTAGATTACTTCCATCGAGCCACTTCCACAAAATACCGGGCTCACCAATCATTTGTGGTATGACAAATAAAGGAATGAATAAAAGAAACAACCAAGGAAAAACACTGAGGAAATGTTCACATTGACGGCGTATTATTGTCGGCCACCGAGCATGAAACACATACCAGATCTGAGTAATAAACAGTAACCCAAGAGCTATGGATAACCAAAAGGATAAGCCAATCAACCAACTTAAAAAACCTCTTGCTGGGTCCTCTGAATCAAGTCCTGAAAATATTCCATATATTGAAAAAGCCAAAGCCACTAAACCAATTAACAAAGCAAAAAAACCGGTTGAATTTATATTTTTAATATCTTGATCGCTCATACTATTTATAGCCCTAATTCTGATTTTTCTGTTGTGGATAGTGATTCAAGTGGTGCGCTCTGTGAACGTTGTAAAGCCCTCAAATAAAGTACAATCGCCCATCTCTGTTCATTTGATAAGCGATCCTTTAAGCCGTACATTAACCCTTTTCCATTGGTAATCACATCATAGATGTATCCATCAGGAGCATCTCTCAAGCGATCGTCATGATATGAGGTGGCTAAGATACCATACTGCTTAGTTACTCCATTTCCATCACCTGCGGCACCATGGCAAGTCATACAAAAAATATTATAACTTTCTTGTCCATATTGCATGAGTTCAAAATCCACTGGATATGGAAAGTAATCAGAAAACTCACCATTAGCATCTTTACCTGAAAGCACTAATTCCTCTGAGGAAGTACTTGAAGTGAATTCTGTACTGAAAACGTCTTTTATTTCTAAAGCATTACCTCGCGATACTGTTAGCTTCGGCGGCAAACGATCATTTTGTCCGTTAGCATAAAAAGAGTTTTCCGCTTGAGGCTTATACTTAGCTTGGCGATCCATATCATTGAATACTTCAACCGGTTCTTTTTCAGTCAGAGAGCCTCTAAATCCTAAAATGGATACAGTAGCAACTATTACTAAAACGTAAATTGTTAAAAATAAGCGCATAATTGATTAAGCCTTAACCTCCTCTATATCAAAACCACCAATGGATTCTAAAAATTGTTTAGTTGCTTCATGATTATATTGCCCATCTTTCGCTTCAATTGCGATCATTAGGCGTTCATCTGAGACCTCTAGAAATTTTGCACAATTAAATAAAGAGTTATAATGTTGTGGCAATAAATTCATTATGAACATGCCTCCTAATGTACCAAAGGCAGCTAAGAGGATGGTCAATTCATACATAATAGGAAACGGAAATACAGGGCTGAAGAACGGATAGCCACCAACAATCAATGGATAATCAAAAGCATTCATATACCAGACCATAGCTGTACCTAGTGTTAATCCAGTAAGGCCGCCAATGAAAGTAAAGATGGGCACCTTAGAGCGAGCTTGTCCTTGTGCTTCCGGCATACCATGTACAGGAAAAGATGAGTAAGTGTCCCAGTACTTAAAACCGGCATCACGTACTTTTTCTGCTGCATGATATAAGGACGGTGTATCCTTGAAGCTAGCAACCATACCATAAATTTCTTCTGACATTAGTGTGACTCCTTTCCATCATCGCTATGCCCATGCGGATCCGCTTGTGGCATAACAAACTTAATTTCACCAATAGGCATAAGAGGTAAAAATCTTAAAAACATAAGGAACAAAGTTGAGAATAAGCCAAAGGTGCCAGCGAATGTAAATATGTCTACGATAGTTGGTGAATAATATCCCCAACTACTCGGTAAAAAGTCATTGGCAAGAGAGGTAACAGTAATGACAAATCGCTCGAACCACATACCGACATTAATCAAGATAGACATAATCCAAACTAACGATGCATTTTCTCTAACTGCCTTGAACCAGAATAATTGAGGAGTGAATACATTACATGAGAACATAATGTAGTAAGCCCAAGAATATTGGCCAAATGCTCGATTTATGAAGGCAAAGCTTTCGTATGGGTTTGCACCGTACCATGCGATAAAGAATTCCATAATGTAGGCATAGCCAACAATGGATCCTGTACCTAGACAAATCTTACACATATTATCTATGTGCCTTTGGGTAATTAAGTCATGTAATCCGTAAAGAGCTCTCAAAGGAAGCATCAAAGTAAGCACCATCCCAAATCCTGAAAAGATCGCTCCAGCTACAAAATAAGGTGGGAAAATGGTCGTATGCCAACCAGGAAGAACTGCAACAGCAAAGTCAAAAGAAACGATTGTATGCACAGAAAGGACCAATGGAGTGGATAAGCCTGCAAGTAACAAATAGGCCATTTCATAATTACGCCAATGATTTCCAGCATTTCTCCAGCCCATCGCAAGTATACCGTAGAAATACTTTCTAAATACATCTGCATATCGTGCCATAGATTCCCTAAGTTTGGATGTTTCTTCATAAACACCAGCACTTAATCGTTGAACGGCTCGGTCTCTTAATACTCCTAAGTCAGGAATCATACCCATGTACCAGAATAAAACGGATACCGTTCCATAAGTCGAAACAGCAAAAACATCCCATTCTAAAGGTGACCTAAACTGTGGCCATATCAGATTTGCGTTAGGAAGTGGAAATAACCACCAAGCAAACCAAACACGACCAACGTGGAACAAAGGAAATATACCGGCACAGACAACGGCAAAAATGGTCATCGCTTCAGCAGCACGATTAATGGATGTTCTCCAACCTTGTTTAAGCAGACACAAGATGGCAGAAATCAACGTACCAGCATGACCAATACCAATCCAAAAAACGAAGTTAACAATCGCCCATCCCCAGTTAATAGGGTTTGCGAGTCCCCAGACACCTACTCCTGTGCTGACTAGCCAAATTAACCCCATCAATGTAAAAGAAGCTGTAACCAGTGCTACACTCATGCAGACCCACCACCAGTTTGGTGCATTGGACTCAACAATCCTGCAGATTTTGTTAGTCACCCAACTAAAATCACGATTGTTAGTCACCAACACCTGCTCTTCTAAAGTAGCAGGTGCCACCTTATCGAGTAGAGCCTGTTGGCCCGCATCTATTGAATTATTAGTAGTATCCGAGGACATAATATTTTATAAATTAATGAGCTGAGTGAGGTTCATCGTAATGAGAATGATCTCCATTAGTTGATTGAGGGTTACCATATCGTTCCTTGTAAGCTTTATAGGCGTAAGGTTTCTTATAATAATCAGGCATCAACTTATTAGGATTTCTCAAACGTGCTAAATAGGTGGTTCGTGGACGCACATTTAAATATCCTAGTACAGAATAGTTTCTATCGCTTGCCTTCATTTTAGAGACCTCTGAATTTGGATCAGAAATATCTCCAAATGAAATAGAATCATTAGGACAGACTTGCTGACAAGCAGTCTTAATTGTCCCATCTGGAACTGCGGTATCATTGCTCGCACCAGCAATACTTTTCTGATTAATCTTAGCCGCTTGTATTCTTTGTACGCAATAGGTGCATTTTTCCATTACACCACGCATACGAACAGTAACATCTGGGTTGGCACGCATTTTTTCAAGTTCTGGCTCTTCAACCGGACCAAGTGGGCCTTTATAAAACTCACCTATCTCACGTTTGTTCCAATCAAAGAAGTTGAATCGACGTACTTTGTACGGACAGTTATTGGCACAATAACGAGTTCCAACACAACGATTATAGGCCATAGTATTAAGACCCTCTTTGTCATGAACTGTTGCATTAACCGGACAAACGCTTTCGCAAGGTGCGTTTTCACAATGTGCACAAGTCATACCCATGAAGGATACTTGAACATCTTCGGGTACCTCAGAAGCTTTATATTTTTCAGCAGAAAAATAGCGATCTAAACGAATCCAATGCATTTCTCTTCCTCGAAGAACTTGATCTTTACCAACAATAGGAATGTTGTTTTCACTTTGACAGGCTACAACACATGCAGAACAGCCAGTACAAGTATTCAAATCAATGGTCATACCCCATTGTTGACTATTTGGGTATAGTTCCTCTTTACCCTTCCAGATTTTTACATTTGGATCTGGTACATTAAATTTAGGATGCACATAAGCTGAATTACCTCGATACTGATTTTGGGATTTATCGGCCAAAGAAGCATCGTCTTTGTAGCCATAATTAGCAGGAGCGTGAGACTCTACACCCATCTGATTTACAAAATCTGGATTCTTTTTATAATAATCTACAGTACCTTCTCTCACAATTGCACGTCCTTCCATTGACCAATGCTCCTGTGTATTTGCTAAGAAAAAGCGTTTCTCTGTGGCCTTTAATTTTACTCCGCTAATGAATCCCATTCCAGCAGAGGTCCTTAATCCATAGGTATTGATTCCTACGTTTTCACCAACTCGTCCAACCAGTTTGCGACCCATTCCATAAGGTAAAACCACTGTGTAATTCGCTAAACCAGGCAATACATGAATAGGTATTTCTAGATTATTGTCTCCAACACTAATTTGTGCGATGACGGCGGACTCTTTTCCTCTCTTAAAGACAGAAGAGTTCTTTTGTAATTCTCCTTTGGCACTTTTGAAGAAAGCACTCTCTTCATTCATAGAGGTACTAGTAGCGAAAATAGATACGCCGTACTCGCTTTCTAATTCTTTAGCCAAACGTGGACTGACCAATAAAGCATTATCCCATGTAAGTTTTGTAATAGGGTCCGGACACTCCATCATCCATCCATTATTAGCAAATCGTCCATCTAAAGCATGAAAGCTGGGAATAAAGCGAAGTTCTAAATTAGAAAGACCCAGTTTTACTAGATCAGTTGAAGCCTGATTGAGTAATTGAGCTAAAGCGGAAACATTTACATTTTCAGAATAAGTAGAATAAGAAACTGTCTCTAAAATACCTTGTCTAAGAAACTGATTAAAATCAGTACCGCCCAAACTCGCAAAAGTATCTTTTACAATGGCATAGCTTTCTTTAGGAGTATCATAGACTAGGCTTGAAAGAATTGCTACCTCATCAAAGGTATCAAACAACGGTTCTATTAATGGCTGAACTGGAACAATGTGACCCTCAGGAGTCCTTCCATCTGACCAAGACTCTAAATAATGTGATTGCGCAATATGGTAGTCAGATTCAGCAGAAGTTTCATTATATGAATAACTCAAGTGAATAGTTGTATCAACCTTGTTCAGCAATTTAGACCATTTCAAATCTGATGGAGCATCAAAAACTGGATTGCCACCTAGCATAATCAAAGTTTTGACAGACCCTGAATTGATTGAATTTGCTAAATCGTTAATCTCAGGAGCAGGATCACCAACCTCTAGTAATGTAACAGGTGCTGATAATAACTCATTTAAGTAAAAACCAAGAGCATGCGTTTCAACGGATAAATGATCGCCCAATAGAATCACCGCATGTCCTTTAGACTCGAATAAATCTGTCGCACATTCTTTGACCCATTTGTCTTCTATTTCGCATGTGCTAGCAATGGAAGATAACTTATTGATGATATCGCCTGATGTATTGGAAAGCTTTATCAATTCGATTGCTAATTTGGCGATAAACGCTGGCATTTGTGAAACACTTAACCGTAAACGATGGTCTGCCATCGACCCAGTAGTGGTTAAGTTACTTTCAACAGAATAGAGGCGATTCATTTTAGATACCTCATTTTTGTTAAGAATCTTTCGTTTCGCAGTAAAGCCACGAGACTTAGCTAGGGCATCATCTCCTTCAGATAAGAAATCTGCATCTATCGATAAAATACGCTTTGCTTTAGAAAAATCGACTGAACTCTTTACGGTTTGTCCGTAAACAGATTTTGCTGCTTTTTTAGAATTTAAAAATTGGCTAGGTGTATACTCTGTCCAAGTTGCTTCAGGGTAACGAGTCTCAAGAGCCTTTTTCAGTGCAATCTTAGAGGGTGAGACACTCGGTTCAGCTAATATAGCCAGTCCAGCTCCTTTTGTATCTGTATTTGATTCTTTTAAGCTTAAAAGAAAGTCTTTGACTTGGTAAGCGGTAACTTTCGAATTGTTATTTGTGGAGGCGGTTGAGCGATCAGGATCATAGAGATCAAGTATGGATGCTTGATCGTAAATAGTTGTTGTTCCGCCAAATGGCTTATAGGACGGGTTTCCCTCAATCTTTGTGGGTCTTCCTTGATGAGATTCGACAATAATTGGAGTGTTAGCAGTAAGACCAGGAACTGAGGAACAAAAGAAATTAGCAACTCCAGGGATTAGGTTTTCTGGTTGTTGAGCGTAAGGCAATATATGTTGTTTTGGACGACGACATCCAGTCATTCCTAGTCCTGCTAGACCGAATGAAGCTGCCATTATCTTCATGAAATTTCTACGCCCTACTCCTTCGAGTTCTGAAGCTCCAGAAGGAAATTCTTTTTCCACCCATTCCTTAAATGCTGGCGTTTCAGCTAAGTCATCAAGACTTTTCCAATATTTAGCACCATGTTCTTGTGATTTTTCTTTCATGATTTGATATTATCGATGACATCCAGAGCAACTTTGAGGAGGATTGACACCCCAATCGTGCACAAATTCTTCTATTTCTTTGACCGCACTTGGGTCAGTTGGTCGTTCCCAATCTAAATTATATACCTCTTCGACTGGACGAATGTAATCTTCAGGATTTCTATGACATTCTAAGCAAAACCCCATGCTCAATTGTTTAGCATGATAAACTACTTCCATTTCATCGACTTTACCGTGGCATTCAACACAGCTGATACCTCGGTTTACGTGAACGGCGTGATTAAAATAAACATAGTCTGGTACTTTATGCACTCTTACCCATGGTATTGGTTCACCTGAATCATAACTCTGACGAACTGTAGCAAGGCGGGCATCGTCTTTGAGTACCATACTATGGCATGACATACAAACATTTGTACCTGGTACATTTGAATGACCTGACTGCTCAACAAAAGTATGACAATAACGACAATCTATTTCTAGGGTACCAGCATGAAATTCATGACTGAAAGCTACTGGTTGGGTTGGTGCATACCCTACTCTTGTATATTGTGGGCTAAAGTAGTAGGTAATTCCTAAAACAATTGCTGTTTTGATCAACAATAACGCTACAATTACTTTTATTGGGACTGTATTTACCCACTTAGGGAATATATTGGCCATAGGATTCGTATCAGATTGTTTCTATATTAGCTTAAGATGTCGCTTTGGATAATATTTGAAGGCTTTTTGAAGCGCATATCTAATCTTGATGTCATTGCCGATGATTTGCTGGTAAAACCTTTATTTGTATAATAACCAGCAATCACTGAACCACCGCTAAAGAGTCCCAGTTTTTTGAAAAATGACTTTCTTGTAATCCTTTTATTTAAGTTCATTATAAAGTGTTA
>CENJ01044991.1_pt1 | contig 11682 bp, 11 predicted proteins | sample 356161 | NCBI WGS metagenome assembly CENJ01 (sample SAMEA2619531, study PRJEB7988) | marine metagenome | biome: marine biome (ENVO:00000447); feature: surface water layer (ENVO:00002042); material: "saline water (ENVO:00002010), including plankton (ENVO:xxxxxxxx)" | depth 5 m
CGTAAACGGCTTTGCAGGCCGCTGCATAACCACTCTGCCATCCAGCCGCGAAGATATTGTATATGAAATCTATATGCAAAGTCATAATTGTAAATTTAAATAATTATTGCTGAAGGATTAATCTTTAGAATCTGTTCTTTGATCTCATTATTATATACGCCAGCTCTCAAAATAATCACAGGCTTGTCATGATCATTAAGTATTTCAGGTGACTTAACGATTAAGCTGGTGCCATATAGTCTTTTGTCATGTTTTTTATCGTCATTGTCAAGAATACAATTAATATGTTCTTCATCTAGTCCAAAATTTAGTAAGGTCTGTGAAAAAATATGAGCTCCAAATAGAAATACAGGTGAGTTAGTATCATGAATTTTCTTTACTAAATTCTCTGCTTCCTTTTTATGATGATGAAACCATTCTGTAAATAGTTTTTTATTGTAATCATATTTATTTTCAAAAATTTTTGTGTCATGTTTCTTTTTTGTTGTTTTTTTAAAATGGTAGAACATGCTATGGTCATCCATAAATTTTTTACGAGTTATGAGATCAAAATCACTTGATTCCATTAGGTAAATAGCTAATTCAGTAGTTAGAAAAAATGTATGTTCAAAATTTATTGCATTTGTATATTTTCTTTTAATCATTTCTTCTATATTTGGAATAGAAAAAAATAAATCTTTACCCTCTGGAATAAATTCAGATAGTTTCTTTGCAAATTCAACAGGTTTATATATATGTTCAAGCGTATGAGAATGAACATATGCATCGAATTCTTCATCTAGTTCAAAATCATTTCCAAAGAAGCCCTCAATGAAATGTGCAGGACAGTCTTTAACAGGAATTGGGTTAGGCTCTACAATAGTCCATGAAGATATTTCATTATTTTGATTGTAGTATTTTGAGAGAATTCCATGCAATCCTCCAATCTCAAAAACTCTCTTTGGATTCGTTGATGAAGACATAAAATCTGCAAACGCTCTATGATGATCGTGCCAAATCTTTCCAACAGTTCCAGAAGAATGTTCAGAATCATACAATACCTCCAATTCAATCAAATTTCTGACTTGAACTATTCCATTGGTTTTTGAAATATCAAGAATAAAATCTTCATAAAGATCATTCTGTGGATTCATGTTGTCCATACAACCCATAAATACTGGAAAATTCTCTAGCTTAAATAAATTCTCAAGGTTTGAGTCTTCAAATATAACGTCTTTATCTCTTATTAATTCCATAATTCCTCTTTTTGTAAATACTTAAATAGAGATGATTTTCCTAGATAGAATAATAAATGGTTATATGGAAAATGATGCAAAGCAGCAATATTTAAAAATATTAAAGAAGTCATAATATCAACCTTTTCTGTGCTGAGAGATTCTTGTTTTAACCATTTATAAAAAATTTTTTTATATTCACTATTTTTATAGTTAATTTGAAAATCGAATTCAATATTACCTACTTGTTTTGAAACATTATAGAGTTCATTATGAATATTTCTATGTGATATTATTAAGCCATGATTTAATTTTGCAAGATCGTAATATATATCACCAAAATTAATATTGCCTCCAAAATCCTGTCGCCAATCTAAAAGTTTAAATTCAAAACCATCTTCATTTTTGTTATATAGTATATTTTCAAAATGAAGATCTCCATGAAATCTTGTAGACTTGTCTGGCAAAATTTTATTCCAATCAATGGAGTCAAGTAATTCAAATATTTTTGGAGTGTCTATACCATTTACTATTTCTTGAGCATCGTATGATTCAGCTAATTTAAAATAATCATTGACTCTTTGATAAGTTTTTTCTTTATAAAAGTTATTTGCTCCATTTTTAAATTGCTCTTCTTGTTCTTTTGTAAGTTTATGTTCAACCCATAGTTCCTTTATCCAATCCAAAAAAGCAATGAATGCTGAACTATCGAGAGATTTTGACATGACAGATCCATTTATCCATTCATAAGAATAAAAATTATCCTTAACGTTGTGGACTTTTGGAGTGAAAGGAAGTAATTCTGATGCTCTTGATGCTCTGTTGGCAATAAAATCTTTATCAACACAAAATTTAATAACTTTTTTATTTACAAAAAATATTGCCTCTTCTTCTTTTTCTAAAATAATATGCTCATCTTTATTTTTGCTTTTTTTTGCAAAAGCCTCTCTAGTTTCCTGTAATTTTTTTAAATTACCTGTGTCAAACCATGTAAATTCAATTGGTTTGATATTTTGACTGAGAAGAGCTCTTAGTCCAAAAGATTCTCCAATTTCAATTGAACCTGATTCAATACCATTTTCCATCTCTAACCAAAATATTTCGTAATCATATATTCCAGACAATCCAATATAGGCATATGCTTCAGTCTCTGCACCTTTTCCAAATAAATTTGAAACTCTGTCATCCTTTATTTCAATTGATCTATATGTTTTGGGGTCGACATGTTTTGAATAACCTATCCAATTAAATTCAGGAATTGGGATGTCTTCAGTAACGATAGTGTCATTTGATGAAAAGATAAAAGGGCATTGTAGGTGCTCCTTACACTTTAAAATAGAATAACCAAGACCTGATCCCTCCCCCTCATATAAATCTATATCTATGAAAGTAAAATTTCGAGATGGGTAGGCAATTTCACAGAAATCAGTAACTAATTCTTTTTTATATCCTACTGGAATTACAAATTCAGTTTCTTCAGGGAATTTTTCAATTATGTGTGAGATTGCAGGTTTAAAATTTACACTTACCAGAGCTTTATTAATGTTTTTTGTGATACCTTTTAGTCTATTGCCAAGACCAGCGGAAGCTATTAACACCTTATACATTTTAGTTTATGCTTCTTTGCCAATTAATTCTTTTATTTTAGACCAATTTTTTTTAATAATTTTACTTTGTGTGGTCCAGTCATCATTTCTGTTAACATTTTTATATATTGAACTCGTACCTCCAACAAAATGATTTATGCCAGCCTTAATCATTGGATCTATTGTGTCCATACTTACCGCTCCATCAAGAGCGATGAATGACTCGGCATTTGTTCCAGCAATAATTTTTTTTAAATCTTTCAAGTCGTTCAATATATTTTTTGGTCTCGCATCTTGCTCTAGTACACCAGGGTGGATTCCCATAAGCATTACGCCATCAATTTCGTTGTTTGAAACTAATCTATCAAGCACAGTGAAACTTGTAGCCAAATTAATACAAATAACTGGTTTTGCATTGATGCTTTTAATCTTATCTATTACTCTCATTTCATTTCCAAAACATGCCTCTGCATGGAAATGAACATATGAAATATTAGGAGTATTTTTGAATTGATTAATGCAAAACTCAACATCATCAACCATCATATGCAAATCAAGAGGTAGTGAAGAAATCTTTGATATTCTTTCAATAATTTCTGGATAAATTCCATATCTAGGTACAAAATGACCATCCATTATGTCAATGTGTAAGCCATCGACACCCAATTCATCAACAAGTTTTATATCTCGTTCGAAATTTATGTGATCCATTGTTATTAGTGATACGAGAAAATTATTCATAAATTACTCAAGAATTGAATGATTACTTGAAATTTTCTCTTTGTCTAGAGCAAGAGTTTCAACTAATCTATAGATAATATAATCATACAGCAACATACTAAATTGCTCATACGGAGATTTCATCAATTGCACAGATTGAATGGTTGGAATTTGTATGATGCTATTTGAAAGCTTGCCAATAGATGACTTTTTGTTACATGTGGTTAAAAAAATTTCTCCTTTTTCATTTTTTGCTTGCTCAGCAAATAAAAGAATTGATGGAGTTTCACCAGACGAGCTATTAATAAATAAGATTGAGTCTTGTTTGACTCTTGGTACATTAGTGTCTCCAATCATTGAAGCATTAAATCCCATGTGATTAAGCCGCATAATAAAAGCTCTAAGAGCATATCCCATTCTTCCTGCAGCTAAGCCAATAATATCTCCAGACGATGAAGAGAGCTTTTCTGTTAACAACTCGATATAACTTTCAACATCATTTTTGACTAAAGAATCATGCATCATATCAATTTCATCTAAAATAAGTTTCATAATTATTTAATAAATTTTTTTAGTATATGAACACAAGCTTCAGCAACTGCTCTATCTCCACCAGATCTCTTAGTCACATAATTAGCTTGTTTTTTTGCATTTTCGTCTGAATTTGATGGTGCAATTGAGTAGCCTACCTTACTCATAATCAAATTATCAAAAAAGCCATCTCCCATATAAATTGTATCCATAAGACAATAGTTTCTTTCGATCCATTTAATCCTCTCGCTGGATGGCACTAAATCAATCTTATACCCCATATCATCATGAATCCTTTTTTTGCTTATTTCGAAGCCTCTTTTATCGGCAGAAACAAAATGAATTTCCATATGGTCTTTTAAAATGTTAAGTCCATCGCTATCATCAGGTCCAAAAATTTTGTGTGTTTTTCCAGATGAATCATATAAAAATTGTCCGGTCGTCATAACACCATCAACGTCCAAAATAAAATATTTCATTTCACCCCATTTTTTTCAGTATTCTAACCCACTTTAGATGTTTATTCTTTATATGTATAAAAAAAGTCAATAAGTTGATTTCTTTTCAAACGATTGGACTGTGTAGAGATAACCACTATATAAAGTTATTAATGTTGAAATTATCAAAAATATATCTCCAATAATTAAAATAAGCATATTTGATATTGTCAAACCAAATAGATAGACTGAAATTGTAAATAATTGAATAGTGGTTTTCATCTTTGCTATATAGATAACTTTTGTTGCATCTATATTATTGTTTCTTGCATTGTAATCTCTTAGAGCACTTATCCATATTTCTCTCGACACAATAATAGAACCCATAAAAGCTATAAGATAGCTTGATAGGTTAACTGCTAGAGCAAACAATATAAATATGATTAATATTTTGTCAGCAATAGGATCTAATATTTCTCCAATATCTGATGATGCATTATATTTTCTTGCTAAGAATCCATCAAAATAGTCAGTTATACCTGCAAGAAAAAATAGTATAAATGCAATAGAATAGTTACTTTCTAGCGAAACAAGTAAAAAGATTAAAAAAGCAAAAATAATTCTTAATGAAGTTAATAAGTTAATAAATATCTTAATCATTTCAATTCTTTTATTGCTAATTTTGCTATTCTCTCATTTATACCTTCAACAGTCATCAACTCCTCCTTTGATGCATGCTTAATATTTTTAATACTCTTAAACTTCTTAAGCAATCTACTTTTTAAAACTTCTCCAATACCTGGAATAGAATCTAATTTAGATTTCTTTATTCTTATTCTTTTTTTATTTCTTTGAGCTTTTATTGCAAATCTATGCGATTCATCTCTAATTTCCTGAAGAATTAAAAATGCTTTAGAGTGTTTATCTAAATCTAGAATACCATCTTGACTAATAATTGTTTCCGAAGCTCTTATCCTATTGTGGCCTTTTGCAATTGAAATAACTTTAATGTCTTTAAAATGTGAATTCTTTATTATTGAATTAACGAATTTTAGTTGATTTTTTCCGCCATCAATTAAAATAACATCTGGTTTCAAGTCTGGATCCGAATAATACTTAATTTTTCTTTTTATAACATGCTCAAGGGAACCAATATCATTTCCAGATAAGCTCCTCGGAATATTAAATAGCCTATAGTTTTTCTTTTGTGCTCCATTCTTTGAGAATACTACACATGATGCAACAGCATTTTCACCAGCAAAATGACTTACATCAAGTCCTTCAATTTTATTGATATTTTTAATGCCTAGGTAGTTACCAAGCTCATTTATTGCAAATGAATATTTATCTTTTTTACTTATGTGATTCTGTATTACTTGTTTTGCATTTAATTTACACAAATTAAATATTGGTCTTATTGACTTATTCGGTGAATGTATAATTCTGACTTTCTTTTTGTGTTTCGTATTAAACATATCTTCAAGTAACTCATTAGATGATAGAGGGTTAGTGCAAAGAATTTTTTTTGGAATATCAATTTGATTATTATAAAAATTCACAATTGCACTTTGATAAACATCATCTACACTCTCAAAATGAGCCTGTTTTACAAGGTGAGTCTTTGTGCCCCTAATCTTCCCTCTTCTTACAACGATAATTGATATACCAAGATAATTTAATTCCGATTGCACAGAAAAAATATCTACATCCATTGCAAAAGTTACAACAGATTGTTCTTCTTTAAGTAAGTTTAATCTTTTTAAGCGATCTCTTATCTCAGCTGCTTTCTCAAAGTCTAATATTGAAACCGCCTTTTCAATATCCTTTGTTAGTCTTTGAATTGTTTTATTATCAGATGATGATAAAAAGGACTGAGCACCTGATATATCCTCGAAATAATCAACTTTTTTTATTTTGTCTACACAAGGAGCGGAACATCTTTTCATTTGATGTTCAATACATGGTCTTGTTCTACTTGCAAAAGTATTGTCGCTACAATTTCTAACTTTATAAATTTTTTGAATTTCTTTTATTGATTTTTTAACAGCTTCAGAGCTCACAAATGGACCAAAGTAATTTTTATCTACTGCTTTCTTAGTTCTTTTTAAATACACTCCGGGAAAATCATGATTTAATGAAAAATATATATAAGGATATGTTTTATCATCTCTTAAAAGAATATTAAATTTTGGTTTATTTTCTTTGATGAGCATTTGTTCAAGCAACAATGCCTCTACTTCGTTTTTTGTTGTAAATGTTTCAACTTTGTTTGTGAGCAATCTGATTTGTGAAGTCTTTCTGTCTTTTTGAGATTTACCAAAATAAGATGCAACCCTTTTTTTTAAATCTTTTGCTTTCCCAATGTAAATAATTTCATGGTTATTAAAAAATTTATAAACACCAGGCGTATTGGGAACTTTCTTTAAATTAATAGACATATCGAGAAATATTTTTGATCTTAATCGTTATTAGATAAATATTTCTTAGTATAAATCTTGCCAGCATTTACGCCAAATTGATCAAATGGATTTATACCTAAAATTGCTGCTGTAATAAAGGTTCTATATTCCCATGTAGCAATAAGATAACCTAAATTAAATGCATTAAAATTATTAAGAAGAAATAAGTTTACAGGTACGTTACCGTTTATCTTTGATTCATTTTTTAATTGAATTTCAGATTCACCAACTGCAAGAAGTTCAGACTGAGTAATTGCCTGTGCGAATGCTAAGCTTTTTTTGTCTTCTATGGTAGTAATTATATCAGCACAAAGGTTTTGAGTACCTTGATGTAAAAGTTGAAAATATGAATGTTGTGCAGTTGGACCATATCCACCAAAAATTATTTGTCCAGTATTCTTATAATTTGAATTTGGGTTAGAATGTTTTCCGAGTGATTCCATCTCTAGTTGTTGTAAATAACTTGGCAGAGACCGTAAATGCCATATATATGAAAGAATAGCTCTAACATTTCTGCCTTTATTATGCATAAGAATATCCTTAAAAGATAACCTTTTTACAAAACCTACATAATCTTGATTTTCAATTATATCTATATCTGCTTGATGACCTCCGCTTAAGAAAGCACACCTTTTTTCTCCGTACAAATGGAACTGAGTTATAGGAGACCAAATAGAATATCTGCCTCCAACTTCTTTATCAAAAGTTACAATATTTTTAATGCCATACTTATCTGCCTCGTCAGGATTTGCAGTAATTGCAATAAACTTACTTTTATCACCAGACCATTCAAAACCTTTTTTTAAATTTATAATTGTCTCATCTGTAGTAAATGATTTTGAAGAAACTATAAAAAAAGTATTTTCAGATTCTAAAAATTTTGTTTTACAGTCAAACTCAGAGGGGTCTGATCCAGTTATAAAATCAAAATTAACTTTTATTGGTTTAGAAAAATTTTCAGCTACTATTGGATTATTCAAACTTTCCAATAAGAGTTTAGGTCCCTCAAAAGAACCACCTATACCAAGATTAATAATATTTATAGAATTGAAATCTTTACCTTCACAGAAACTGCAAATTGTTTTAAAGAATTCTTTAACTTTTATTTCTGCTTCATCAAAATAATTTAAATCTCTATTGCTAGTACGATTGCTTCTATAATTGGCATGCAGAGCAGCTTGATTTTCACTTTTGTTGACGATCTCGCCACATAACAAATCGTCTATCTTCTCTTTAAGTTTAACTTTTTTTGCAACTGAATCTAATTCTTTTAAATCTTTATCATTAACTTCATTGGTAAATGATTCATATTGAAGAATGTCATTTACAAATAGATATTCTGATTTTCTTTTGGTATTCATTGAATGCTTAAATGTATTTCTTGTAAAGATTTACTTATATCATTTGATGCAGTAATTGGTCTTCCAATAACTAAATAATCTGCGCCAAGATTTAATGCTTCTTTCGGAGTCATGATTCTTTTTTGATCATCATTTAGGTTATCAAGTCTAATACCGGGTGTTATGGATAATAAAGATTTTCTTTTACCAACTAATTCTAATTCATGAGGAGAACAAACAACCCCATCTATTCCAACTGATTCCGCAAGATCTAACATTGCTTCAACTTGTTCAGAAGCCGTTCTTTTAAAAATCTTATTTGTATCTTCATCACTTAAGCTTGTTAAGGCTGTTACTCCAAATATTTTAATTTCTTTACCTGAGACTGCATCCATTGCCGCCCTTATCATATCTTTTCCACCAGAAATATGAATTGTTAGCATGTTTATAGGAAATGAAGTGATTCCCTCAATGGATTTCCTTACAGTATTTGGAATATCATGTAGTTTCAAATCAAGAAAAATATCAAACCCTCTCTCAGCAGCATAGAAGATAATCTCTTGTCCAATTGAATTAAATGAGACACTCCCAATCTTTACCATACATTTTTTTGGATCAAGATTATTTAATATTACTGATGCTTTTTTAAAGTTAATTTCATCTATTGCTACTATAATCATTTTTTAATTAATGACTTTGAGGGTTTAAAGTGCATTGTCGCAGTTTCTCCTAAATAGGAAACTTTTTTTGTTTTGGGATTTATAAACTTTCTAGGTCTTATATACTTTTTTGAAAAAGTACCAAAACCTCTTATCTCTACCTTTTCGTCAAGTGCTACAGCTTCTGTTATTGAATCTATTATGATATTGAGTGCCTCAGATATATCAGATTTAGACAAATTTGGAAATTCTTTTTTTAATGATAATTCTATATCGGACCTTGTAAAAGCTTCTTTATTTATCTTACTCACTCAACTTCAATGAAATTCTCTCTCTATCCGCATCAATTGCGAAAACAATACACTTGAGGTTTTGATCTTTTTTATATTCTTCAAGAGCTTTTTTGTGATCATCATCTTCGGTAATATCAGATAGATGGATTAATCCATCTATATCGCCCTCTAATCCAACAAATATTCCAAAATCAGTAATTGATTTAATACTACCCTCAACCTTATCGCCAATGCCATACTTATTAGCAAATTCTATCCACGGATTTGGTTTGGTTTGCTTCAAACCAAGTGAAATCCTTCTTTTTTCATGATCAATTTCTAAAATCATAACCTTAATTTTTTCACCCATTTCTACCACTTTAGAGGGATGAATGTTTTTACTAGTCCAATCAAGTTCAGATAAATGAATTAATCCTTCAATGCCTTCTTCTAGCTGAGCAAAGCATCCATAATCAGTTATGTTAGATACATCAGCCTCATATATACCACCTACAGAATAATTAGATTCAACATTTTCCCATGGGTCGTTATGGATTTGTTTTAAGCCAAGAGAGACTCGAAGCTTTTCTTTGTCAAAACTTAAAACTTTTACTTCAATCTCTTCACCAACATTTAAGTGCTCAGATGGATTTGTAACTCTCGACCAAGAAATATCAGTTATATGAAGTAATCCATCTAAACCACCAAGATCAATAAATGCGCCATAGTCTGTTATATTTTTTACAATGCCTTTAACCGTTTGACCTTCATCAAGGTTTTTAAGTAGCTCAACTTTAACTTCTGAACTATTTTTTTCAAGTACTGCCTTTCTTGAAAGTACAACGTTATTTCTTTTGTAATCAAGCTTAATAACTTTGAAGTCTTGAATTGTGTTTTCAATGTCTGGTGCTTCTTTTACTGGCCTAATATCAACCAATGATCCAGGAAGAAATGCTTTTACAACATCAATTTCAACTGCAAATCCACCCTTGACTCTATTGTGAATTTTTCCAGTAACAAATTCACCTGTTTCAAGAGCCTCCTCAAGCATTTTCCATGTTGATATTTTTCTAGCTTTCTCACGAGAGATTCTAGTTTCACCATAACCATCTTCAACTGCCTCAAGAGCTACCTCAATTTCATCCCCGATATTAATCGAAACTTCACCACTATTATTTCGAAACTCATCTAAAGATACCGTTCCCTCTGATTTAAGACCTACGTGCACTGTTACCCAATCTTTATCAATATCAAGAATAACTCCAGAAACGATTGATCCCGGTTGCATATCTAGAGTACCTAAACTTTTATCAAGTAAAGTTGAAAAAGATTCTGACATTTAAATAAATTCCTCTTTTATTAAATTTTCAGTAAAACTGAATACCTCATCAAGCGTCATGTCTGAAGAATCAATTATATGAGCATCTTCAGCAGGTAAAAGAGGTGATAATTCTCTTGAGCTATCTTTTATATCTCTTTTTTCAATATCAGCTATCAGAGCGGGCATATTAACTTCTTGGCCAAGATTCTGCAACTCTATGTAACGTCTTTTTGCTCTCTCTTTTGATGTAGCTGTAAGAAAAATTTTTAATTTAGCATCTTTGAAAACAACAGTACCCATATCCCTTCCATCAGCTACAAGCCCTTTTCCATCATAAAAGCTTCTTTGTATATTAAGTAGGGCCTCTCTAACTTCTTTTTTTGAGCTATGTTCAGATGCAGATTTTGCAATTATTTCTGATCTTATCTCGCTTGTAATATCATTCTTTTTGTAAATTACAGAAAGCCTCTCTTCACTTTTTTTGAACAAAACGTATTTTTGAATTTGAATTGCAATTTCGTCCGGAGAGTAGCTTATATTTGATAAATAAGCATAAAGTCGGTATAAAACTCCGCTATCAAGAATATTAAAGCCTAAACTATTTGCTATTCCTCTAGCAAGCGCTCCCTTTCCCGATGCAGAAGGCCCATCTATAGTAATTACATTAATCTTCTTCATTAATTTTCATACCTATCGAATTCATTATACTTTTGAAATTAGGGAATGAAGTCTCAATATTTTTACAATTCGTTACTCTAATAAAATTATCTGATCTGATACCAGCTATTAAAAAACTCATTGCAATTCTATGATCATCAAAAGAATCAATAGATTTATCACATTTAAGTTCTTTTGATGTTCCTAAAATTGATATACCATCTTCAAAAATATCGTGTTTGATTTTTAACTTTAAGAGTCCTTGTGAAATTGCATACAATCTATCAGACTCTTTAACTCTGAGTTCAGCAGCATTTTTAATTACTGTTTGTCCTTCTGCAAAACATGCAGCAACACTTAATATGGGAATTTCATCAATGATATTTGGAATAATATTGTCTGGTACATCTATACCTCTTAGCTCCGAAGAACTTATATGAATGTCACCAACAATCTCATTTGAAGCTTTTTTCTTATTTTTAATTT
>CENJ01158168.1_pt1 | contig 11682 bp, 10 predicted proteins | sample 356161 | NCBI WGS metagenome assembly CENJ01 (sample SAMEA2619531, study PRJEB7988) | marine metagenome | biome: marine biome (ENVO:00000447); feature: surface water layer (ENVO:00002042); material: "saline water (ENVO:00002010), including plankton (ENVO:xxxxxxxx)" | depth 5 m
TTTAAGTCTTGAGGATTTGCCGATATAACAGCACCTGGAAAAATTGTGCAATTTTTTCCTATACGAGCTCCTTCCATTATGGTTACATTAGACCCTATCCATGTACCATCGCCAATTATAACATCATTATTTATGGTTGTAAATGGTTCAATTACAACATTTTTTGCAATTTTTGCCCCAGGATGAACATATGCTAGAGGTTGATTCATTGTTTATTTCTTAAAATTAATTGAGCCATCAGTTCAGCTTCAGTTACCAAACGCTCATTAGAAAAGGTAAATCCTTTCATGTGGCATATACCTCTCCGTATTGGAGATATTAATTCAAGTTTAAAAACCAGTTGGTCGCCAGGATAAACAGGGTACTTAAATTTGGCATTATCAATTTTCATGAAAAATGTTAGGTAATTTTCAGGATCAGATACAGTATTTAATAATAAGACCCCTCCAGTTTGTGCCATAGCTTCAATAATAAGAACTCCTGGCATTACTGGAGCACCAGGAAAATGGCCTGTGAAGAAAAATTCATTCATTGTTACTCCTTTAGATCCGATAACATGTTCTTTTGATATTTCATGAATCTTGTCTACAAGTAAAAATGGCGGTCTGTGTGGTAACATTTTCATTATGTCGCTAACACTCATTAGCGGCTTTTTTATAAGATTAATTTCTGGAAATTTATTTCTTTTTTCTTCCTTTATAATTTTAGAAAGTTTTTTTGCAAATTGAATATTAGTTCTGTGACCAGGTTTATGAGCTATAACTTTACCTTTAACTCTAGAGCCAATAAGAGCTAAATCCCCTATTATATCCAATAATTTATGTCTTGCGGCTTCGTTAGGATAATGTAGTGATAAGTTATCTAAAATACCATTTGGTTGAACTGAAATTTGTTTTTTATTAAAGGCCTTTTTAAGTCTTTCCATTGTTTTTTTTGATAGTGGTTTATCAACATAAACAATTGCGTTGTTTAAGTCTCCTCCTTGGATTAAACCATTTTCCAAGAGCATTTCAATTTCATGCAAAAAACTAAATGTTCTAGACGAGGCTATTTCAGCTTCATAATCATTTATATTATTCAAAGTGGCATTTTGAGTACCCAATATCTTAGTCCCAAAATCCACCATTGTCGTTATTTCATATGATTCAGATGGAATCATTGTTATCTCACTACCAGTATCTTCATCTCTAAATTTTATAACTTCTTTTACTACGTATTCGTTCCTCTCAACTTCTAGTTGCTTTATCCCAACTTTTTTTAAAGCTCTTACAAAGGATATTGAAGACCCGTCCATTATTGGAGGCTCAGGAGCATCTAAATGGATGTAACAATTATCAATATCAAGGCCAACAAGAGCAGATAAAACATGTTCTGTTGTATTTATTACAACCCCATTTTTGTTTAGATTAGTTCCCCTTTGGGTATCATAAACCCATTGAACGTCTGCTTCGACTATAGGATTTCCATCTAGATCATCTCTAACGAAACAATATCCGATGTCATGAGGGGCTGGTGAAAACTTAATCGTTACATTTTTACCTGTATGAAGTCCAACTCCATTTAAAACAACTTGATTATTAATTGTCGTTTGAAAATTATTCATTTTTATTTTTTTCTAAGCTCTCTAGTCTTTTTATAATTGAAGGGAAACGTCTGAAATAAACATATGATTTGTTGTAATCTTTATAACTGATCGCTGGGGAACCCTGAATAACTGAACCATCTTTAATATTACTTATTATGCCTGATTGACCTTGGATACTAACATTTTTTCCGATTTTTAAATGTCCAATGATACCAACTTGTCCTCCAATTATACAATTTGATCCAATCTTAGTAGAACCTGCAATACCAGTTTGTGCAGCAATTACTGTATTAGCGCCAATTTCTACATTATGGGCAATCTGTATCTGATTATCCATTTTGACCCCCCTCAGTATACTTGTTGAACCTAAAGTTGCTCTATCTATTGTAGAATTTGCGCCAATTTCTACATAATCGGAAATTTCCACATTTCCGGTGTGGGGAATTTTTTTATAAGTCCCATCTTCTTTTGGAGCATACCCAAACCCGTCAGATCCAATTATACATCCGCTATGAATGTGACAGTTTGAACCAATTTTTGTTCCAGTTTTTATAGTGCAAAAACTGTCAATTTTGGTATTTTCTCCAATTGAAACATCACCTTCAATTATAACGTGAGAATCAATAATTACGTTTTCCCTTAATTTAACCTCATTGGCAATAATTGTATAGTTTCCAATATAACATGAAGAGGGTATATTAGAGGATTTGTCTATAATAGAAGAGGATTCAATCCCTTTTTTTGACTCAATATTTTTATTGTAATATTCTAATAAAGTTGAAAAAGCCTGATATGCGTCAGTAACTCTAATTAAAGTAGGGCTAATTTTATCATCAAGCTTAAAGTCTTCGTTAACTATAACAAGAGATGCGTTTGTAGTATAAATATGTTGAGTATACTTAGGGTTAGCTAAGAAAGTTAATGACCCATGAGTGCTTTCATCTATTTTAGATAAGCTATATACTTCAACAGTATCATCTCCATCAACTGTACCCTCTAATAAATTAGCAATTTCAGCTGCTGTAAACTTCATGTTGCAAAATTATAAAATAAAAATCAACTATTTTTATTCATAGTTACTTAATCTAGCTTCTTTAAATTCTTTATTGAATAATGCTTTGTAAAATTTTAAATATTGACCTAATTTTAAAAAGTTTGAAATATTAACAATGAGTAACAAAAAATTAAATATTCTTTGGATTGATGATGAAATAGATTTATTGAAGTCTCATTTTATTTTTTTAGAATCAAGAGGATATTTAATTCTCCCTTGTTCAAACGGTAGAGAGGGGATAAGCATTCTTAATAACAAAAAGATTGATTTGGTACTTTTAGATGAAAATATGCCAGGTTTAAATGGCTTTGAAACTTTATCAATAATAAAACAAAAAAAACCAAATCTTCCTGTAATTATGGTCACAAAAAATGAAGAAGAAAAAATCATTGATGATGCAATTGGATCAAAAGTTACAGATTACTTAATTAAACCAGTTAATCCCAATCAAATACTACATTCTTTAAAAAAAACACTTAATCAAAGAAATTTGATTTCAGAAAAAGCCTCTGATCAATATCAAAAAGATTTTAAAAAACTTAGTCTGGATATTTTATCTGCGAGTTCCTTTTTAAATTGGGTTGATCTTTACAAAAAATTTATTTACTGGAAAATAGAATTGATGGAACTAGAAAATAATTCAATGCTAAACATACTTGAAAATCAACTCAAAGAAGCAAATTTAGTTTTTGGTAAGTTTATCAAAAAAAACTACTTAAGGTGGATTAATTCAAAGGATAATATCCCTACCCTATCGCATAATGTTTTCAAAAATAAAATCACTCCTAATCTAAAAAAAAGTAGTCCAACATTATTAATTCTAATTGATAACCTTAGATTTGATCAATGGAAAATTATAGAGCCCTTAGTAAACAAATATTATAATGTACAGCAAGAGGACTTATACTGCAGTATTTTACCTACAACAACACAATATTCAAGAAATTCGTTTTTTGCAGGATTAACTCCTAATGAAATAAAAAATAAATTTCCAGATTTATGGATTGATGATGTTCATAAAGGAAATAAAAATAAACATGAAAAGGAACTTTTATCAAAACACCTAGAAAAATTAAACATTAAAGCTGAATCAAAATATTATAAAATTACTAGCTTGACCGATGCAAAAAGAATGGTGACTAGTTTATTAGAATTAAAAAAAAATACATTAAATACAATAGTCTATAATTTTGTTGATATTCTTTCTCATGCTAAATCAGAAATGAATATAATTAAAGAGTTAGCATTTGAAGATAAAGGTTATTTATCTTTAACTTTTAGCTGGTTTAAGAACTCTCCGCTATATGAATTAATTCAAAAAGCTTCTGAACTTAATTTCCAATTGATAATAACTACTGATCATGGATCAATAAATGTTACTCAGCCAATTGAGGTTATTGGGAATAGAGAAACTAGCTCCAATCTGAGGTATAAATATGGGAGAAGCTTAAAGTTCCCTCAAAAAAAAGTTTTTGAAATTAACGATCCGGTTAATTACAGCTTACCTCGATACAGCCATGAAGATAAATATGTATTTGCACTAGAAAATACATATTTTATTTATCCTAATAAATTTAACGAATATGCTAAACATTTCATGAATTCATATCAACATGGAGGAGTTTCGTTACAAGAAATGCTAATACCATTAATAAATTTATCACCTAAATAAATATGATGGAACTAAAGTATTCGTTAGATGAAATTGATACAATTGTATCAGATAAAATAATTCCAAAGATTAAAAAAAACATAATATGCCTAGAAGGTAGAATAGGTTCAGGGAAAACAACTTTTATAAAATCCATTTGTAATAATTTAAAAGTAATAGGCAATATATCAAGTCCAACTTTTTCTATTATCAATGAGTATAAAACTGTTAATGAAAATTTTATTTACCACTTTGATTTCTACAGAATTAAAAATAAAGAAGAAGCACTAAATTTAGGTATTGAAGAGTATTTTTATTCGTCTAATTTGTGTCTTATCGAATGGGGTTCTAAAATTGACATTTTAATACCTCAAAACAAACACAAAATAAATCTTAATTATATCGATGATATACATAGAAAATTAAATTTTTCTTAATGGGTTTTTCTAAAAAAATAAAACTTTTCTCCTTTGGATTAATTTTAGGTATAATTTTTTTAATTACCTTTTTAAATGGTAAAAAAGCAAGTTGCAATTATGGACCAACGAGTCGTGTGAAAAATAATTTAAAACAAAAAAAATGGATTTTCGAGAATAAAAAAATAGTTTTAGATAGTTTTAATGTAATAAATTTTTTGGAAAATTCTAAAGTTGATTTTAATAAAAGTAATACTAAAAAAGATAGCTGCAGAGTTTACTATTTAAAGGGTATCAGACAATATAAAGGAATTATTATAGACGCAATAAATTGTTCTAAAACTGTCAAAGCAAAAATTATTATGAATTAATTCTGCGCCGTTTAAATTCTTTTTTTATCAAATCCAATTCTCTAGATGATTGACCTCTTACAGATGAATTTTCTTCTGCCCTTCTAATTAGATATGGAAGTACTTCCTCTACAGGACCATATGGAAGAAGTTTACACACATTATAATCTAAATCTGCAATATTAAAACTTATTTGATCACTCATACCGTATAGTTGAGCAAACCAAATGTTTTTATTGTTATTTTTTATTTCATTTTTTTTCATAAGATCCATAAGTAAATACGAACTTTCTTCATTATGAGTACCTATTAAAAAGTTAAAATGATTTAAATTTTCCACAAGGAACTTCAAAGCATCATTAAAATTTCTGTCTGTTTCGATTTTATTCTTACAGATTGGATCTTCATAGCCTAGTTTTTTTGCTCTCAATCTTTCTTTTTCCATATAAGCGCCTCTAACAATTTTTACACCAGGGACAAATAATTTTTTCTTCGAAGAGTTTAACAAATGCTCTAAATATTTTAACTTATTTTTTAAATACATTTGAACAGTATTGTATATTAATGCATCTTCCTTATTATATTTAATCATATATTTTTCAACTAAAATATCGACTCCTGGTTGTATCCATGATTCTTCAGAATCAACTAAAATTCTTACACCATACTCTTGGCATAACTGAAAACATAAATCAAATCTTTTCTCAACTCTTTTAAGCTGACTTTTTTCATCCTTTTTGAGAGGTAAACCCTGACTTATTTTGTGAAATAATTTTAAAGAACCTAAACCTGTTGGTTTAAAAACTGTAAATGGAACATTCTCGTTTTTTGAGGCTGACTTTATGGTTTTAATAGTATTGTGAAGACATTCATCAAAACTTTCTTCAGATTCATAACCTTCAACGTGATAATGTAAAATTGATTTTAAATTAAATTTAGATAATTTTTTAACTGTTATCATTGACTCTTTTTCGTTTAAACCAACACAAAATTGGTCAAAAAGTAAATTTTTTATAATTGACACCACAGGTAACCTCAATTTTAAAAACAATCTTAACAAATTAGAACCTGACTTAACTATCAATGGATATTTTATCATATTGAATAAAAAAAGACTTTTTCTCAGAGAATTATTACTTTTTAGCTCAAAAGCTAATTTGGTATTTTCAAACAATTTTTTAGACACTTTTTATAAAAAATTAAATAGAAATAATAAAAACATTGGATATTAAATTATTTAAAAATAAGTTAATTTTGAACTTTGAAATGCAAAAGATAAAAACAAATTATTACGATATTTTTTTCTGCAATCAGAATTCATCATTGATTAACAAATTCATATCTAAAAATAAATATAATAAAGTATTTATTTTGGTAGACTCAAATACATACAAATATTGTTTGAGTTTGTTTTTAGAAAAGTATTTAAATGAGATAAAAGCAAAATTAATCACAATTAAAAATGGTGAAGAAAATAAGAATACAAAAAGTTTAAATACAATTTGGAATAAAATTTCTAAACTGGGTGGTGATAGAAATAGTCTTTTAATTAATCTTGGTGGTGGACTTGTTTCGGACTTGGGAGGATTTGTTGCATCTACTTATAATCGTGGTATTCATTTTATAAATGTTCCAACTACTTTGCTCTCAATAGTTGACGCTTCAATTGGTGGAAAAGTTGGTATAAACTTAAAGAAACTAAAAAATCAAGTTGGTGTTTTTAATTATCCAAAATTAATTTTGATTGATACTTCGTTTTTGCAAACACTACCAAATAGAGAATTAAAAAGTGGATATGCAGAGATGATAAAACACGGACTAATTTTTGAAAAAAAATACTATAAAAAACTATCCAAATTAAAGAATATAGATTCAAAATTGAGTACTGAATTAATTTACAACTCTATTACAATAAAAAATAAAATTGTAAATAAAGACCCTAAAGAAAAGAATCTAAGAAAAATATTAAATTTCGGACACACACTTGGGCATGCAATTGAAAGTCATTTTCTTGATAGAAAAAAATCAAAAACTATTTTACACGGTGAAGCAATTGCTATTGGAATGATACTTGAAAGCTACATTTCATATAAAATTTTAAAAATGCCTTATGAGCAATGTCTTGACATCAAGCAGACAATGAAAAGTAAGTTCAAAAAAATAAAAATTAATAACGAAGATGCAAAATCAATTCTAGAGCTTATAAAGTTTGATAAAAAAAATAAGAATGGAAAAGTTCTTTTTGTTTTACTTTATGAAATTGGTAAAAGCAAAATAGACATAGAAGTTTCAAAAGAGACGATAATTGAATCTCTAGAGTTTTACAGGTCGTAAATTATGCTGAATTTCTGCTAGCATTAATATTTCCAAAAAGGGATCTCAAAATCAATTTTTCGTAAACTTTTTTATTCATGTCTAACCCTTTTTCCCTAGTCTTCATCAAAGCAAATTGCTGAATTGTTAATAGCGGTAAAACAATTTCCTCTCTTATATCTATTGATTTTTTTCCAGCAGGTTGGTCTTGCATAAGTTCATTTTGTCCAGATAATTCTAAAAGAATTTTTTTTGTTAACAAAAATTCCATGTACAGCATTTTCCAAAAATGTCCATATTGTTCATCTTTAACTATATAATGTGTAAGACCGAAAAATGATTTGGACAGACTCATCATGCTGTTTGCTATAAGAGTCCTAAAAAATAGTGAATTGTTATAAAGTGATTTTACCAATTGAAAATCATTATTTTTTTTAAAATAATTTAAAGCAGTACCAACTCCATAAAAACCAGGAATATTCTGTTTTGATTGGCTCCATGAACCAACAAATGGAATTGCTCTTAAATCTTCAAAATTTAACTTTTTAGACTTTGATCTTGAAGAAGGTCTACTACCTATATTTGTTTTTGAATAATATTTTAATGTGGTCATATTTTCCAAGTATCCTGTAAAATCTGGGTGGTCCTTAAGTTCCAAGTATTTCTTGAAGCTGATATTTGCTATTTTTTCAAATGTTTTTCTGTCTCTATTAGAAAAATTTGTCTTATTAGGTTCTAAAAGACTATTTTGAAATCCCGAACTCAATAATTGCTCTAAATTAAATTGACTTGAGTCAAGTGTTCCAAAATTTGAACTAATAGTTTGACCTTGAACTGTTAATTCAATGTTATTTGAAGCTATATGTTCTCCAAGTGAAGCATAAAATTGATGAGTATTTCCTCCGCCTCTTGCTGGAGGACCCCCTCTTCCATCAAAAAAAGAAATATCAAAGTTGAATTCTCGAGATAATTTAGAAAGAGATTCCTTTGCTTTATATATACTCCAATTTGCCATAATATAACCGCCATCTTTAGTTCCATCAGAAAAACCAAGCATTACAATCTGTCTGTTATTTCTATTTTTAAGATGGTTTTGATATAATTTTGTTTCATAGAGCATTTTTAAAACTTTAATTGATTTTTGCAAATCAGTTATCGTTTCAAATAAGGGAATTATATCAACAGTTGGTTTAATCCATCCTGTTATTCTTATCAAAGCGAATAGAATTAATATATCTTCCAAGGATGAACAATTAGAAATTATATATCGATTTGATCCTTTTTCACCATTTAATTTTTGAATAATTTTCATAGCCTCAATTGAACCTAGAGTATCAACAATTATTGGATCTTTAAAAATAGAAGAAGATATAGTACCATTAATTTTTGAGAGATAATCTATTTTTTTTTCTAATTCTAGTGAATCATATTTACCTTTCAAATTAATGTTTAAAAATTTACTACATTGGCTAGATTCAATAATATCAATAAAAACTTTTCTCAAAATCCGAGAATCTTGACGAATATCAAGACTAGCAAAATGGTATCCAAAAATCTTGACTTTGTTATAAAGATCTAACACTTCCTCAACATATATACCGTTATGGTTTTTGTTTAGGATATTTATTACCTCATTTAACCTATCCATAAATTCTTTTAGACTTATCTGTTTGTTTTTATTTAGTAAGGAGTTATACATTTTTGATTCTGTGTCATCAATTAATTCTTCAACTTCGTCAAAAGTCATTTTCCTCTTTAATTTTCGTAAGTCCCTATAATAGTTTCTTTGGATAGAATATTTAAGTTTCTCAGCTGTTTTAATCGAAACATCTGGGGTTACATAAGGATTTCCATCACGGTCACCGCACGGCCAAAATCCAAAACTAAAAAGCTCATTTCTTAATTTCTTACCATCTAAAATATTCTGTTCAATATAATTATAAATCCTACTAGAGGAAGTATAAAATATATTTTCTAAGTACCATATTAAGCTCATTGCCTCGTCAAAAGGAGTAGGCTTCTTTTTTTTAAAAAATCTGGTTTTTCCAAGTTGTAATAGTAATTTTTTAATTTCATCAATATTACCTTCTGAAATAAAAAACGATAAATCATTTATAATTCCAAGAACACTGCCAGGATAAAACTGAGTTGGATGAGCTGTTAAAACAAGATTAATTTTGAAAGATTCGAGATAGCTACTAAGTTCTTTTAACTTTCCCTTTCCTGTTGCTTCTTCTTTAATATATCTTAAAGTTCCTCTACCATGCATATTATTGACAATTGAAAATGCAGAATCTTCTATTGCATCAAATAAAACGATTTGACGTTCGATGAATTGAATAAAAGAAAATAAAAGATTAAGTCTTTCTTTATCAGTTAATTCAACACAATATTTTTCAAAAAAAGATTCAACAATGAATAAAGGTGATTTTTTTTCAGTGTAACTGGATTTACAATGTTCAGAAAATAATGGTAATAATAATGAAGTCTTTAAAATTGACTTAAAGGGAAGAGTTAGAAATAGTGAGTTGTAAATTTCAAACTTTGATAAAACATGTTCATTAAATCGTTCAAGCTTAGTCTTACGAGCCATTTAAAAATTTATAGATCTGAAAATATAGTATGCATTAATCTCTTCTTATCGTTGATGCTTTCTTCGAGTGATATCATTGTTTCAGATCTAGAAACTCCAGATATGTCATCTATTGTAAAAATCAAATCTTTAGCATGTTTAGTATCTTTAGCTCTTAGCTTACAATAAATATTGAATTTTCCAGTAGTTATGTGAGCTACAGTTACATTAGGAATCTTTTCTAGTTCAGATAGTACCTTTTCCGTTAAATCATTCCTTTCAAGATATAAACCTATGTAAGCAATAAACGAGTATCCCAATTTCTCGTAGTCCAGGTTTAAAGAAGAACCCTTTAGAATTCCGGCATCTTCCATTTTTTTTACCCTTACGTGGACTGTTCCAGCAGAAACAAGTAATTTTTTAGAAATATCAGTAAAAGGGATTCTAGCGTTATCTATTAGTATGTCAAGTATTTGATGATCTATTTCATCTAGTTTGATTTTTTTCATTTGTAAATTATTCATTTAAAAATAAGCCAAAATCCAAGAATAATTCTAATTTTTCTAAAATTTTTTGATTATTTTCTTCTAAGTCAATTGATTTACTTGTAAATTTTGAAAAATCAATAATTCTGTTTCCATAAAGCTTTTTATTAGATTCTTTTTCAATTTTTGGATAGAAATAAATCATATTTTGTTTTAGGTATTCATGAAATTGAATAAAAAGTTTATTTGATAGACCTTTAGAACATTTAATATTTATAATCTCAAGATCCCTCAGGTAATCATGATTTTCAGGAATTGAAAAATAAATGTCAGTATTAAGTTTTATTTGAGCATCATAAGCAAATAAATTTAAAAAATTTAGGAGGCATTTATAAACCTCACCTACAACCAAATTCCTTCCAAAATCATTTGGATGATGTCCAGCCTCTATCAGAATAGTAGGTGTGTTTTGTGACATAAAAAAATCACCAAAACAATTGATGTTAAAGGCATCATTATAGCGTCCTACTGACCAAGTTTTGTCTGGTTTGATAGATTTGTATAACAACCCAATCATTGACATTGCCTCTTTTCTGATCCTATTAATTGATTTTGATTTATCATAACTGGGAGCTAAAAAAGATATTAAAGCTGATAAAGTTGGGTTTCCTGCAGCGTAAATTGAACGTTGATCATGGAGATTTATGCAAAAATGTGGCTTGAATAGGTTAAAAAGTGAAATAAGTAGTTTTGATTCTGGTTGGGTTCTTTTCATAGCATCTCTATTCAGATCAACACCATTGGCATTAAATCTTGAGTATTTATAACAACCATCAGGATTTAGCTGATATATAACCTTAATACTTAAATCATGCAGTAAACTAGAATTTTTTTTAGTTAAATCAGAAAAGAGCTGAATTAGAGCACGCGTTGTGGTGCTCTCATTTCCGTGCATTTGTGACCAAAATAAAACTTTTTTTTTACCAGAACCGAACGAAGACAGCAAAACAGGCCTTTTTTCAACAGAATATCCTAAAATAGAAGTAAAGTCATCAAGGTTATTTTGAATTAATAATTCATCAAGAATACCAGGAGATAAATATCGATTGTTTTTAAATGAATACATATTACAAATTTATGAAATGATAAAGTAATTTAATTCTTTTGTTTGTATACATTTATATACATATAAATTGGTTTTATTGTTGGAGTCTTTAATTTAAAAATTAAAATATTAATAATCAGTATTTTATGTC
>CENJ01025852.1_pt1 | contig 11681 bp, 15 predicted proteins | sample 356161 | NCBI WGS metagenome assembly CENJ01 (sample SAMEA2619531, study PRJEB7988) | marine metagenome | biome: marine biome (ENVO:00000447); feature: surface water layer (ENVO:00002042); material: "saline water (ENVO:00002010), including plankton (ENVO:xxxxxxxx)" | depth 5 m
TCTATGTCGATCAGCATCGTCATTCGCGGAAAGCTCTGGGGCATGTTCGCCTGCCACCATTACGAGCCACGTATTCTGAACTATGGAATCCGGTCTGCTGCGGAACTGTTCGCGCAGATGTTTTCATTCGTGCTTGAGCGGGTCGAAAACGATATTGAACGCGAAGAGGCGGTCCGCGCACGCATTCTCCACGATCAGCTTATGAGCCAGCTGGCCGAGGGTCAGTCGCTTGCCCAGAATTTCGAGGTTATCTCGGATGCTATGCGCGCCCTGATCAAAAGTGATGGCGCGGCCCTGTGGGTTGATGGCGAGTTTCTCAATATTGGCCATACGCCTTCGAAAGACCAGTTCTCTGGCCTGGCGCGGCATCTGAATGTCCATCCGAGCAGTCAGATTATCGCCACGAACTGCATCGCGGATGACTATCCCGACGCGGTTCAGTTTCAGGACAAAGCTGCCGGTATGCTGGTACTGCCCGTGTCTCGAACGCCGCGCGATTATATCGTGTTCTTCCGCCGCGAGCTTGTTCAGGAAGTCCGCTGGGCCGGCAATCCCGAAAAGCCGGTGGATGTGGGTCCGAACGGTGTGCGCCTGACGCCTCGCGGCAGCTTTGCGGCGTGGAAAGAGATTGTTTCTGGCAAATCAGCTGATTGGACAGCTGGCGAAATCGCCGGTGCAGAGGCTCTGCGTGTAACGCTTCTGGAGGTTGTGCTTCGCATTTCAGATGCAGCGAGCCGCGAACGTGTGAGGTCGCAGGAGCGGCAGGAGCTTCTCATTGCGGAACTCAATCACCGTGTTCGCAATATTCTGAACCTGATTCGAAGCCTTGTATCTCAATCCAAACAGTCGGCGGGCTCGATTTCAGAGTTTACGGAAATCATCGGTGGCCGGATCCACGCACTTGCACGTGCGCACGACCAGCTGACAAATCAGAACTGGGATTCAACTCCGCTCCGTGAGCTGGTGAGCACAGAGCTTGAGGCATATATCGGCCTCGAAAGCGGTCGCGTGCAATGCGATTGTCCTGAAGTTCTGCTGACACCTTTTGCATTCTCGACGCTGGCGCTGGTTATCCACGAATTGACGACGAACTCGGTAAAGTATGGCTGTCTGTCGAATGACTCAGGCGTACTGATGCTATCGGGCCAGAAAGCGGACAATGGCGACCTCATCTTCAATTGGAAGGAAACGGGTGGTCCAGCAGTTCAGGCGCCTACCCGGTCGGGCTTTGGTAGCACAGTGATCGAGCGGTCCATTCCGTTCGAGCTGAAAGGCGAAGCCAATGTCCGGTTTGACGTGAGCGGTCTTGAAGCCTCAATGCGTATTCCGGCTGAGTTTGTTGAGTTTGCCGAGCGCGAGGTCACCGCTGCTGAGGCTGCTGTTGAAGCAAAAGAAGAAGCCAAACCGGCTAGCGCAAGCCTTAGCGGCCCGGCTCTTGTCGTTGAAGACAATATGATTATTGCGCTGGATGCTGAAGATATGCTGACAGCCTTGGGCGCGGACAGCGTAGAGATTGCGTCATCTGTTTCAGAAGCGCTTCAGCTTATTGAAAAGTACGATTTCTCGTTTGCGATTCTGGATGTGAATCTCGGCTCCGAGACGAGCGAGCCAATCGCACACAAGGTGAAAGCGTCTGGAATCCCGTTTGTGTTCGCTACCGGATATGGAGAATCGCAAGCTCTGGCCGATCAGTTTGAGGGTGTGACCTTCATCCAGAAGCCTTACGACCAGAAAGCGGTTCAAAAGGCGATTGCCGGAATGTCTGAGAGCTAGCTAGTCACGCGGGCCGGGTGTTTTCGGCTTGTACTTGCAAAGATCAATGATCGGGCAAAGCCAGCATTTTGGCGTGCGTGCGAGGCAGCAATAGCGGCCATGCAGGATGAGCCAGTGGTGTGCACCGAGCTTGTAATCTGCAGGGACAACTTTCTCGAGCTGTTCTTCAACCTGATCGGGGTTTTTACCGGGCGCAAGGCCGGTACGGTTGGACACGCGGAAGATGTGCGTATCAACTGCGATCGTTGGCTGGCCGAAAGCCTCATTCAGAACGACATTCGCGGTTTTACGGCCGACTCCGGGCAGCTTCACCAGTTCTTCGCGCGTCTGGGGGACTTCGCCGCCGAAATCCTTGATCAACATGTCTGACAAGGCGATGACGTTCTTGGCTTTATTTCGCCAGAGGCCGATCGTTTTGATGTGATCGGCCACACCTTCCTCGCCGAGTGCCAGCATTTTTTCCGGCGTATCGGCGATTTCAAAAAGCTTCTTCGTGGCCTTGTTCACGCCGACATCGGTTGCTTGCGCAGACAGGGCGACAGCGACAACCAGTGTATAGGGGTTCACGAAGTGCAGCTCTGTGTGGGGGTCTGGGCGGTCTTCCGCCAGAATACGGAAGAGTTCTTCGGCCTTCGCTTTTGGAAAACGCCTTGGCGCTGATTTTCTTTTCTTTTTTTCGGCCATCTGACGTTCTGACGATTTATGTCAGCCCCTTGGAATGCAGGAAATATCACCCGCGCCATTTTCATTTCACAGGAACTGATTAGTTTGCCTGTGAGAGAGAGACAAGTCGCAGAACCTCACAGGCCCATGACTGACGCTGATTTGAAAAAAGAGCTCTATTTTGATGCGCTGATGAAGCCGAACGCGTCTTTGTCGCGCTCGGGTTTCTGGGTGATTATGGGCGTGATCATAGCGATTAACGTCTTCTCGATGATCGGCTTTCTGTCGCGCGGCGCATTTCCAATCATTGGCTTTCTGGGCCTCGATATTCTTGCTGTCTGGCTGGCGTTCAAAGTCTGCTTCAAAGACCAGACCCAATGGACGCGCGTGCGTATTTCGCCGGAGACGCTTCGGGTCGATCATCGCAATCCGAAAGGCGTTGAAACCCATATAGAGCTTCCAACCGCCTTCGCCCGTGTTGAGCTAAAAGAGCCGGTGACGGTGCACAGCTGGGTGACCTTGTCCTATCAGCGGCAGGCCTATGTCATCGGCCGGTTTTTGACGGTCGACGAGCGAAAATCTCTGGTCGAGGCGATGCGGGATGCCATTCAGCGCGCGCGGACACATCGTTATGCCGGTGAGGTGGAGTAAGTCCCGACCACAAGATTCAGGTGGCGCAAGGCGCAAAGCATCGTCAGACTGGGCCTATGACACACATCGCTCTTTCACTTGATGACCGCTGCAAAGCCTATGATCGCATGGCTGATGCACTCGATTATCTGGGTGAAAACTGGAAGGCGCGACCGGGCCTTGATGAAATTGCCGGGCAGTTTGGTCTGTCTCCGGCGCATTTCCAGAAAGAGTTTACGCGCTGGGCAGGTATTTCTCCGAAACAGTATATGGCTTCCCTCGCACATGCAGAGGCAGGAGACCTGCTTCGGCAAGGCGCGAGCGTTCTGGAAGCAAGCTATGAGGTCGAAGCGTCTGGCCCATCGCGCCTGCATGATCTTTTCATCGCGCATGAGGCTTTAACGCCGGGCGAGGCGGGCTCTGGAGGCCGCGATGTAACGCTGACCATCGGCAAAGGGCCGACACCGTTCGGGACTGGCGTTTTACTGTTCTCAGACCGCGGTTTGAGCGGGCTTGGCTTTATAGATGACCAGCCGGAAACGGCTGGCCGCGCGGGTGAGCATGTCGGCAGGCCGGAACAGGCCGCGTTCGCCGATCTGGCATCGCGTTACCCGAACGCTGCCATTCGCCGAGACGACGCAAAGGCAGCCGATTTTGCAGATCGCATTTTTGCACCGGGTGCGCGTGTACCGTTGGCGCTTTATGGTACGCCGTTCCGTCGGCAAATCTGGCGCGCTTTGCTTGAAATTCCGGTAGGTGAAACACGCACTTATGGCGAGGTGGCACGCACTGCGGGCAGGGAAGGCGCAGCCCGCGCAACAGGCACAGCGGTGGGCGCAAATCCGATTTCCTGGTTTATTCCCTGTCACCGGGCCTTGGCTTCTGATGGTCGGTTACATAATTATCATTGGGGCGTAAGACGAAAACGCGTCATGTTGGCGATGGAAGCAGGTTATCGGGAGGCAGAGGCGCTTTCCTGACCGAGCCCGATCAGGAGTAGCGTTTATTGACCTGGATTATCCTTGGCATCATCGGCTTTTATGCCGTCTGGGCTGCGTTCATCGCGTGGAGCTTTACCGGCATTAAGAAAGAGGCGCGCATTGTGTATGACGCTGCCCGTCAGCGCGGAGAGTTTCCGGCTGACGAACCTTATGAACCCTTCGAACAAGCGCATATCCGTACCAGCGTTCTACGTGTCTCGATTTATCGATGGCTCGCCTGCCTGACGGCGACAATTGTCATGCCTCTGGCCGTCTGGCTGTTCAGTACAATCTGGGTAAAGCTTTATTACTTTAACGGCGCGAATGATGTGTTCGCCGAGGGCACGCTGGTCCATTCATTTTATCTGGCTGTGACGACGATGGCGTCGCTTGTGCTGGTCGCAGGTATTTACGCGCATCGTTACCATAAAGGCCGTCCTGCTAATTTTGACGTAGAATGGGCGAAGGAAAAAACGCCTGATCCTGCAACACTGAGTTCCCTGGGAGTTTCCGAACAATGAGCATTGAATATCTTCACACCATGGTTCGCGTGACCAATCTGGATGACACGCTGAAATTCTTCTGTGAGGGGCTCGGGCTGAAGGAAGTGCGCCGGATCGATAATGAAGCAGGCCGGTTTACGCTGGTGTTTCTGGCAGCGCCTGAAGATCTGGACCGCGTGAAGTTTGACACCTCCGGCACGCCGCTCAAAGAGGGCATTCCAATGGTCGAGCTGACCCATAACTGGGACCCTGAAGAGTATTCAGGCGGTCGCAATTTCGGGCATCTGGCCTATCAGGTCGGTGATGTCTACGAAGTCGTTGAGCGCCTGTCCGATATGGGCGTGACGATCAACCGCCCGCCGCGTGATGGCTATATGGCGTTTGTCCGCTCGCCGGATGGTATTTCCGTTGAACTTCTTCAGAAGGGCAAGCCGCAGGCGCCGAAAGAGCCCTGGGCAAGCGCAGAGAATATCGGGAGCTGGTAATGGCACTGTTTCATGTGATGGCGCTTGATAAGCCGGATGCGCTGGATCTGCGCCTTGAAAACCGCGCTGCTCACCTAGAGTGGGCCAAAGCCGCTGGCGATACCGTCCGCATGGCGGGCCCGCTGCTGGCTGACGATGGCGAGAGCTTTGTCGGTTCTGTGTTTCTGATCGAGGCGGAAAGCGAAGAGGCGCTCAAAGCGTTTCAGGCTGAAGACCCTTATGTGAAGGCCGGCCTCTTCCAGACGGTGGATATTCGTCCGTTCAAACTGGTGATTTCAAACTAGCTTTTCTGCGGAATGGCCAGAAGGTCATATCCAAGATCATGGCGGAAATATTCGCCAACAATATCCTGATAAATCGCGAGCGCTTCGCCGGTGAAGAGCTCGTTCAGATCGTCCTTGCGTTTCTGAAGCACGTTCTTTTCTGCACTCGGGTCAACCTTTTTGGCCATAGCCTCTTTCGTGCCTGCCTCAATCGCCATGTCTATAGAGGCAGGTGTGAGGTTGATCTTCCAATGGTCGGAGATCGCTTGCAAGCGGCCGCGCGTATCGGCTTGCACCTCTTCATAACGCACACGCAGAATCTTCTCCGGAAAGCGCTGTTTCAGATCGCCCCAGCGATTCCAGAAGCGCGCCAGCCAGAACAGATCGCAGCGATACATCTCACCTGACGGATCGCCTTTCAGATAGGTCAGCCAGTCGGTTTGCAGCTCGTAATTCCACTTGGTGAAGTGCGAAGCGAGAATTTGCATCGGGTGGCGGACCTGCAGAACATATGGCGGCAGGTTGAACAGGCTGTGTGACCATTTCTGATCCATCAACGCGTGCGGAATCGTGTGGGCGAATGCCAGTGCGGGCAGCTCCTTGAACGGTGATACGTTCTTCGGATTACCGATATAGGGCTGTGTTGCAGCTTCTGAGAAGTAAGGCGGAGGTTCCACGCCATACGTTTCCGCCAGCGCCACGCTCAGCATGTATTTAATCCAGTGCGTGCCGGAATTCTTCGACGTCACCAGACAGCCTTGCAGGCGACCATGACGGAAGACTGATCCGTTTAGCCAGTTATCTTTCCAGACGCGGGAATTATAGGGATCAGACATGAAACTACGCTTGCTTGCTCTAAGATCGGAAGCCTTCGATTAGAACATGGCGTCACTTTAGGGAAGGCCCGACTAAACGGTCACACCTGTCTGGGTGCGGAAGACCTGCAGAATACGCAATTGGGCACGCGTTGGTTCGCTTTTGACCTCGGTCAGTTCAACCAGTATTTCATCAAAGTCGATAATCTCGCGATCCGAATAGTTCCGGCGGATCAGACGGCCAAGGTCACGGAGCAGGGCGTCTTTGTCTTTGGCCGTATGCAACAGTCCGGATGCGGCGCCCATAGCTTGTGGGGCCTCGTCATCATCAAGGCGAAAGCGGCTTTTCAGAATGGAGAAGGTGGCATCAATCTGTGCGTTATCTGGCTCACCATCGGCCCAGATAATGGCCATCATGAATCCGAGAATGCCCATTAGCGGCTCGGTTATATGGTGGGTCACTTCGCTCTCATGTGAGTTCTCAACGCGCTGTTTTTCGGCTTTTTCACGCATGGCGCGGGCAATCAGAAAGGCGAATGCAGCAATGGCAATAATGGCGAACCAGACCTGCATCAGACGCCGTACCCGTCTTGCGATACGGAATACGTCAAATGTGAAGTGATTGTGTGCTTCATAATGTCCAGCTTTGATCCGGCCTTTAGTCCTTTCAATGTAGGACAGGCGCTTCGAAAGGAAAAGGAGACAATCAGGCTTGGCGCGTCAGCCCAACGAGAGTTTGATATTCCGTGATGGTATCGAACTGGTTCTGGTTCGGGCCACCGTCTGCTGCGCCCACTTCAACCATCATATCTTTCAGTTCGATCAGTTCCTGGCGGGACACCGCGTTAGACACAACCCGTGCCATCCGGCGTATAAGCGCATCGGTCCGGGCTTCTTTTTCACTAACCCACGCCGCCTGCACGATAACTTCTTCTGCATCACTGGCAGAAAAGCCGAAATTCTCTGACACAAGGCGCTCAATCACGTTCTTCTGAGTGCGCGTGACGTCTCCGCCAGCGCGCGCGACTTCCAGTATCAGGATTGTGGCGGCTTCACGCGGGTCCTCAACGAGGCTGGAGCCCGATTTTCCGGATTTTCTGCGAAAGGCGAGTTTGCGGGGAAGGTTTATCGCACCTTCTGCAAAGTCTTTGATCTCACGGGCTGCGTGCATGCCCGACTGAATGCGCCAGAGCAGAACACCGAGCGCGCTAAGTCCGCCAAGCACGGCTAGAAGAATATGCATGTGAGTTTCCCTCCCCCAATCAGGAAAGGAAACTGTTTAGCAATTCTGGGTAGCTTTTAACAGATCATCTTGCGCAAATTTAATCGCTTCGGAAATCGCATACTGCCATTCCTCTACGGTGCCCGCCTTCTGGGCTGCCTCTGGGAAGGTAACCGAGCGCGAAGCGTTCACGACGCCGCCTTCAAGAATGCCGTTTACGGGCACAAAACCGGCTACGGCTTCGGCTGCGCCAGCGCCTTGCGCGCCATAACCTGGAACGAGCAACAGATTATCGGGCGCTGCATCACGGATTTGCCGCGCTTCCTCTGGAGCGGTCGCGCCAGCCACCAGCATCATGCCGGACCAGTCGGTCGATTTGCCCTTCAGCTTCTGGCCCTTTTCATGGAAGGCTTTCGCCATACGCATGAAGACGGGCTCGCCCCCGACAATCTTTTCCTGAATGTCCGCTGCGCCCGGATTGGATGTGCGCGTGAGAACAGCAATGCCGCGGCCGTTATCTGCCGCCGTGTTGACGAACGGGTCGAGCGTCTCAAGGCCCATATACGGGTTCACGGTAAGCGCATCGCACGCACATGGCGCATTCTCACCCAGATAGGCGGTCGCATAGCCCTGCGCGGTCGAGCCGATATCGCCGCGTTTGGCATCCATGATTACTAGAAGACCTGCATTACGCGCTGTCTTGCAGATATGCTCCATCGCAGCCATGCCCGGGCTGCCCCAGATCTCAAAGAAGGCCGCTTGCGGTTTGATGCAGGCGACCTTTCCGGCGGCAGCTTCGATAATGCCGTCCGCCCAGACCGCAATACTGCCCGCGCTTGGATTGCCGAACAGTTCCGGGAACATATGCGGATGAGGATCAATGCCGACACAGAGCGGGCCGAACTCACGAGTTTTCTCAATCAGCCTGTCAGCAAATGGTCGGGTCATATCAATCTCTGGCTCTGCAAAGGACTTTAACAATGGTCAGGTTGCGACGCAGACGGTCGCCTTCGCCGCCATAGTTATCGGGGCTGAGGCTGCGTGTCTGCTCCCCGTCGAGCATTAAATCGGCTTCGGCGTTCAGAAAAGACTGCAGTGAGGTCGGCGCGGCGGTGTAAATCCGGCCGCGACGTGGGCTTTCCGCCACGGTGACGCCAATCACTTCACCATTTTCATTGAAAAGCGGTCCGCCGCTCATGCCGCCTAGTGTACCGACCAGGTTTCTGGTGCGTCCTGATTCAGCCCAGGCGATAACCGGTTCGGATGCCTGATAGCGACCTGATGTCCGAAGGACCGACCGTGAAAGAAGGCGGGAGCTGACTTCACCGGCGCGACCCTGCGGGTAGCCGATATGATAGCCTTGCTGACCAACGCGTAGCTCTTCTTCAAGATTAAGCACAGTGGGTTCCGGTCCGCCATCGGTGTAGAGGAGGGCCAGATCAGCTGATTGTGCTGTTTCATAACGCGTGACCGGCACGATACGGCTATTGCCGACCTGCACGGCAAGATCGGAACAGCCGTCTACGACGTGTCGCGCGGTTAGCCACATGCCCTCGCGGCCCACGGAAAAGGCAGTGCCAATGCTCGGGCTGTCGGTTTCTTCGAGCTCGACCAGCACCTCTTCATCGAAAATGGAGGGTAGTGGGAGCGTGACATCCGGAAGCTGGATGTCTTCAGGCACTGCAGGCGGTGCGTCATTGCTCTCCGAGTTTGCGAAGAGCGTGTACAGCACGGCGGCCAGAGCTACTGTATATATGAACCAGTCAGGCAGCTTCACCGGAAATGACCTTATCCAAGCGGTGTTGGGGCAGGCACCCAGAGCGCCGCGCCAATAATCATGGCAGAGGAGATTTTGACGGCAATCAAAAGGATCGCCGCACCGGCTTCATCATTCTGGATGCGCTGCGGGAGGTCTTTCAGGATCAGATCTACAAAGCGGAAGGCCAGAAGTTGAATTAAAAGTGCGACAACACCCCAGATTAACAGGTCAAATAGCGAAACACTTGTTGCGAGAGCCGACGCAATTGGGATAGCCAGACCAATGATTACACCAGCAAGGCCGAGACCAGCTGACGCATTGCCATTGCGCAGGAGTTCGAGCTCTTTCATCGGGGTAAGCAGAACATAAATTACGCAGCTCACGACCAACATTGCGCCCGCAGTGAGCGTGCTGATCAGAAAGTTATCGAAACCGTGAGCGAAGGACTGGATTGCCGCGTCCATTTGACTCCCCTTAGAAGAAACCCGTGAAACAACCCGTGGACTGTCACGTTCAGATTGGTTGTAGCAACAATTCAGGAGATTGCGCCATGCTTCAAGCAAAAACCGCTCTGATTACAGGCTCGACGAGCGGAATTGGCAAGGCGATTGCGACCAGATTGGCGCAAGCCGGAGCAAATGTCGTAATCAACGGGTTCGGAGACGCGAAAGAGATCGAAGACTTTCGCCAATCACTAGAAAAAGAGTACGGCATCAAGGCTCTGTATTCGGGTGCGGACCTGACCAAACCTGACCAGATTGAAGCCATGATTGCTGAAGCCAATGAGGCGTTCGGCGGCGTAGATATTCTGGTGAACAATGCCGGCGTTCAGCACGTCGCGCCGATCGAGGAGTTTCCGGTCGAAAAATGGGATCTGATCATCGGTCTGAACCTCACATCCAGCTTCCACACAACGCGCCTGACGCTGCCTTGCATGAAAGAAAAAGGCTGGGGCCGCATCATTAACACTGCGTCAGCACACGCGCTCGTCGCGTCGCCGTTCAAATCGGCCTATGTCGCGGCCAAGCACGGCATTGCGGGTTTGACGAAGGTGATTGCGCTGGAAGGCGCAACGAAAGGTGTTCGCTGTAACGCAATCTGCCCGGGCTATGTCTACACGCCGCTCGTTGAGAACCAGATTGCAGATACAGCGAAAGCGCGCGGCATTTCCGAGCAGGAAGTCAAAGAGAATGTGCTACTCGCTGCACAGCCGACGAAAGAATTCGTGACGTCGGAGCAGGTCGCCGAAATGGCCTACTTCCTTTGCTCACCAGCAGCAGACCAGATCAACGGCACAATGATGCAGATGGATGGCGGCTGGGTCGCCCAGTAACGCTCAGATTTGTAGCGCGGCCATGACACCGGCTGCGATTGACCCCAATCCGAATATGAGAGACAGCGCGACGGCAACGACGCGCTGTGTTTTTTTGCGCTGGCGGGCACCGGGAGGGGCCGATCTCGGTTTGCGAGGCGCAAGCGTCCAACGGTTGGTAAAATATCCGAACGCAGACACGGCGGCGACAACCCCTGCACCCAAAGCGCCGCCCAGTACGGATAGCGCAGATGCGGCCACCAGCATGATGGCTATCGGGGTAGAGGCGGCGACCAGCGTTTCGCGCACATTCCGGTCTGCGCGGGTGTGATCCATATGATCGAAAGACTCATTTGGCACGACGACGACGCCAACCCATGTGCCGCCAACGGCAAAGCCACATAACAAAGCGGCAAAACTCGTCAGAATATTTTGAAGATTATCCAGCACCGCTAAGCCCCCGACTATTTCAGGTCCAGCTATGCCTTAATTTGCGCGGCGGGTGAACTCGAGCCAGACAGGTTCGCAATCGCCAAGCTTTTTCAGCTGATAGCGTGTCGGTTCATGGTCTTCAGGCTGATTGCGCCAGTCATCAGCGCGTTCGGCATGCCATTCGAATGCTCCATGCTGAAGAAAACGCCAAAGCGCTTCATCGGCATAGCTCATAACGTCGGTGGCGAACCGCACCTGTGCGCCCGGTTTCAGGGCATAGGCGAGTTCGTCCAGAAAGGCTGGCTGGATCAGGCGTCGTTTTTGCTGGCGACGCTTTGGCCATGGGTCTGGAAACAGGATGAAACACCGTTCGAACGTTGCTTCGCCGAAATTTGGCAGGACAAGACGGATGTCATCATCATGCAGACGGATGTTTTTGAGATCATTGTCCGCAATGCCGGTGAGAGCCTTCGCGACGCCATCATGAAACGGTTCAGCGCCAATGAGACCGACATCAGGGTTCAAACGGCCCCGGCGGATGAGATGCTCGGCGCCGCCAAAGCCGATTTCCAGCCATAGCGGGCGTGCATCACCAAAAAGGCCTTCGCTGGTGAGCGGGCCTTGTTTTGGAACTTCAATCTCTGGAAACAGCGTCTGATAAAGATGCTTTTGCTTCTTTGAGAGCGGGCGCCCGTCGCGGCGCCCGAATGTTCTGATCTCTCGCAGAGGACGATCGTCCTGAGTCATCTGTCGGGTCTAACCTCTAGAGGAGGCCCTTCAGCTGGTCTGCAATGTCAGTTTTCTCCCAGGAGAAGCCGCCATCTGCTTCAGGTGTACGACCGAA
>CENJ01057067.1_pt1 | contig 11681 bp, 10 predicted proteins | sample 356161 | NCBI WGS metagenome assembly CENJ01 (sample SAMEA2619531, study PRJEB7988) | marine metagenome | biome: marine biome (ENVO:00000447); feature: surface water layer (ENVO:00002042); material: "saline water (ENVO:00002010), including plankton (ENVO:xxxxxxxx)" | depth 5 m
AAAAAATCAAGATTTAATTTACTTTTTGAAGATGAATTTTTAGATTTTAATAGTAACTTTTTTAATATATTGTTAGTTCAAGGAATTTTATTAGCAAGCAGAGAAATCAACAAAAGTTTTCAAAACTCAATAAATAATAACTTTAATGTTTCAGACTTAGTATTTTTTTATAATACAGAATTAGATATTGGTAACATCATTAAAAAGTATTACGAGGACTCTGATCTTAGATTGAAAATTGGTAAAGACGCCTCTAAATTCGTTTCTAAATATCATACATATAAAAATAGAGTTGAACAAATTTTAAAAGATATTGAAGAATAACCTTTTAGCTAAAAATAAAAAAAATTAATTCTCCAAATGTTAAAAAAAATCAGAATTATTATATACTTATCAAATTTTTAAATTTTTTTTTTTAATAATATCAGATAAAAGTAAAAAAAACACTTAACTGGCATAAATCTTTCATAATATTCTTATGGAATTAAATAATAAAACATCTAAAAGATTTAATTTAATAACTAATAACTATATACCTTGGCAATATACACTGAAGAACAATGATTATTGTAAAAAAATTCATACACTAATTGAAGAAACTAATGTAATTGATAAGTTTAATGATTCCTCTAAATATGAAATAAAAGAGTTCATAGAAAATTTTAATTATTTAAAGAAAAGTTTTAAAACTATTCTATTTATTGCAGGGCAAAAGTGTTTCCCGATGATACTTCGATTAGCTGAATTAATGAGGAACAAAGGCTATAAGACCTTTTTAATAAATATGGAACCTCTAAATGAAAACGATTTAAATAATCTAAAACACTGTTTTGATTATGCATTACAAAATTGCTTATTTTTTCCTGTACTTAAAAAAATACTTAAGCAAATTGATCCAAATTACTTTCATATACAATGTTGGATGCTATCCTATCACTTGGGAAGGTTTATCATAGAAAATAAAAAAAATGCAAAAGTAATTTGCGATTTTTATGACGTAACTGGAATGTACTCTGAGGAAAAGTTTCTAAAAATTATTTATGATGATTTCAATGTTGATCAAGATCTAGAAAATGAAAAATTCATATTTGAAAATGCTGACGGGATAATTCACAGATATAAGCAGGAAATATTTTTAGATTACTCAAAAAAATATAAAAGAACAAAAAATATATTAGAATTTCAACAATATCCTACAGAAATTCTGAAATATAGTAAAAATATTACAACAAACAAATTTAAATTTGTTTTTTGTGGTACTTTGATACCCCCTAATGATAGTAAACACCCAAAAGAGCTATTTAATGCCTCAGGTTTATATGAAGCCTTTGACTCAGTTTTACAAAATAATCACGAGTTAAATATTTATCTTCCGATTAACGGAAATTCAGAATTTAATAAATGGATTTTTGATTTAAGGGACAGCAATTACACAGAAAATTTAAAAATCCATAAATCTTTACCACTGGATAGTTTAATTATTGAAATTAGTAAATATGATTTTGGTATTAACATCCAAAAAATAGATATGAAAAAAACAAAAATAAGTCATTTCAGCTACAAAGGTGCGATGGGAACAAAAAATTATACTTATTTAGAGGCAGGATTACCTATTCTGGTAAATGATGAATATTCTTATTGTAAAGAACTAGTAGAAAAAAATAATATAGGTATTGCTGTTAAATCAGAAGATTTGAGAAATATAAATGAAATATTAGAGAATGTGGATATTAATAATTTAAAAAAGAATGTAAGAGAATTTAACGTAAAAAACAACCTTTACAAAAAATTTAGTGAATTGTCAGCATTTTATGAATCATTATAAATTAATGTATTTATAAAAACAAAAATTTAATATAATAAAGCCAATGATTGACAATAGAAAAAAATTTACATCTGAAAAAGTTAAAGAAAAGAAACTTAAAGATAGAAAACTATTAAATTATAAAGATGATACTCTTAATAGTATTTTAGGATTTGGGAAACTCATATATCACCCAGAAAAAGTAATTGGTGTCAAAAAAAAAACCAACGCTTTTCCGCTCACAGCAACTTTGAGTCTGGGTAATTATTGTAATCATGCATGTTTATGGTGTTCAACATATTACTGGCAACAGGAGAATTCAAAAACAATAGATTTTGAGAAAGTTACAAAATGGATAAGAAAGGCGAGTTTAAAGGGACTTAAGTCCGTCATTTATGTAGGGAATGGTGAGCCTTTGGCTTACAAGAGATTTCCAGAGATGACTAAATTTGTTTATAATAGTAAATTAGATCAAGGCATATTCACAAACGGGTATTTAATAAACAGATATTTTGATGAATTAAGTGAGCATTTTACTTTTGTAAGAATAAGTTTAGATGCGGGTACAAGTAGAATTCATTCAAAACTTCACGCAGTTCCAGAAAGTCATTTTCCAAAAATAATAGAAAACATTAAAAATTTAATAAAAAAAAGAAATAATAAAACCCCTACAATTGGTGTTCAGTTTGCAACACATCAACAAAATATTCACGAAATTAAAAAAAGCGTAGAACTAGTTAAAAATATTGGAGTTGATTATTTTTCAATAAAACCGGTTTTTGATAGAGGCAGTGTTAACGAAAAAATTCCAAAAACTAATTTAACAAAAAGCGACTTCGATAAAGCTTTTGATAGTGTTTCAAATCATATAAATAAAGATTTCAAAATTTTTTATAAACCACAACAGATAATTTCGGAATCGAACAGTCAGAATATGTTGGTGTACAATAAATGTTATGCAGGATTCTTTGGGGTAAATGTTTATGAGGATGGTTCAATTACGGGCTGCGGTCCGCATCATAAAGTTGTTGGTAATCTAGACACTCCACTTAAAGAATTAGAGGAAAATATAATCAGTTTATCAGAAAAATTAAATTTAAAAAACTGTCCGTCAGGATGCAGATGGCATCCGTTAAACTTTCAACTTCATAAAATTTTAAATTTAGATTCTTTCTCTAGAGAAGAACATATAAATTTATTTTAAAATTATCTATACATGAAATCCATAGATGAAAATTTTTTTAAAATTCTTAATAAAAGTTTCTTATCAACAAAGAAAGTAAAACTTTTCAGTACCAAAAAAAAATATGATACTTTTTTTATTGTGGCACCACCGAGGGGTTCATCGATGTTTTTTCAACAAATTCTGATCAGTTTTACAAAAATTGGATACGTATCAAATTTAATTGCATCACTATGGAATTATCCAGAGATAGCTGTCATTCTCCAAAAGAGATTCCTAAATCATAATAATTTTATAAGCAACTTCAGATCTAATTTTGGTATAACAGATGGAATCTTTGAACCTCATGAATGGGGATATTTCTGGAGAAAATGGTTAGATATTCAAGATAGAGAATGTTTTTACAACCCTAAGAGTATGATTAATTGGAAAAATCTTAATGCTGAATTAGATAAAATTAAAAGTATTTTTGAAATGCCAATTATTTTTGATACAGGTTATGTAAATACCTACTTTGATGAAATAAATAAATTCATAAAATCTTCTAAGTATATTTTTATTTTTCGATCACCTTATGCCGTTTGTAATTCAATTTTTAAAGCAAAAATTAAACAGCATAAAAATATAAATTCATATTGGTCGTCAAAACCAAGGGATTTTAAATCTATAGAAAAAATAAATAATCCTATTGAACAGGTTGTTGCACAAGTTTATGAGATAACAAAAGCGATGTTAGAATCGCGATCTAAATTATCAAAAAAAAAATATATTACATTAAAATATGAAGATTTGTTTAAATCTTCAGATAAAATAATCAAAGAAATGATTAAGTTTACAACAAATGACTTTTCCATATACAAAGAAAAAAAAAGGAATTTTGTAGACCGTCCAGTAGAATCATTCTCAACAAATTTTAAAACAAAAAATAAAATTGAGTTTTTTGATGAGAAATTTAAGAAGGAATTCGATTTTTATTATAATAAATATTTTAAAGATCTTGAATACAGTAAAATTTAGATTATTAAGTTATTATTCTTTCATAAAAGATTTTATTTTCTGGAAGTTTATTTTTTTTTACTAAAAGATTTATTATTGAATGTTTATAATCTTCATTATTGATACAATAATCAGGATTTTGTTTAAGAAGTTTAATTTTATTTTTTTTAAAGAAAGTTAAATCGTCGTATGGTGATATCTTTTTTTCAATACCATTTTTGAAGTTTAAATAATATTTACATTTTTCTTTTAATAGTATTTCCTGTAAAAGTGTTTTTACGTCTTTAAATATAATTTTGTTAATAGTCAAATATTCTGAAACTAGAATAAGCTTAGTTTTAATTTTCAAGAAACTACAAATTGTTTTAATTATATTTGTATTAAATTGATGAAGGTTTGATGAATCATAATGGTAAATCTCTTGAATAATTTTTTTTAGGTCTTTGTTCAAGGATTTTCCATAACATTGAAGTATTAATTCTAAGTGTTTTTTTTTAAAAGTTTCTTCAATATACGTATGACAAATATTTTTATACTTTTCTTCCTTTTTAAGAGGAATAGTCAACCAAACTTCTTTCTTATTTTTGTCTAAAATTTTATTTCTAACAATAAAATTTTTCTTACCAGCTTTTACTACGTCTAAAAGGAAAAATTTATCAACAGATTTTATCAAATGAAAGTAAGGGTACCAGGGAATATAATTTGGTTGATTACAAGCAATAATCATAACATATTATTCGATTCTTTTTTTTTAGCTTTATCTCTAACTTATTACTCATTTATGAATTTATTTAACGACCATAGAGCTTTTAAATTTATAAAAATAATATTATATTTGAAACAAAAATACTATTCAGTAAGAAATTAGATTAATGAAATTATTTAGAAATCAGGTAAAGTAGTAATTTTAATATATTATTAGTCTAAAAAAATGAAAATTAAGAATCATAAAGTACCGGTTTATTGGATTACAGGTCTTTCTGGAAGTGGAAAATCAACTGTTTCAATGAATTTAGTTAAATTATTAAACAGTGTTGGTCATAAGCCTATATATATTGATGGAGATGACTTAAGAAAAATATTGGGAGGAGGGTTTACTAAGAGTGAAAGATTTAAGCTAGCACAAAAATATAGTTATTTATGTAAATTATTTAATGATCAAGGAATAATTGTAGTTGCGGCTGTTGGTGGTTTAATAAAAAAAATACATGTTTGGAATAGATTAAACATTAAAAATTACGTTGAAATCTTTTTAAATGTTCCAGCAGAAGAGTTACAAAAAAGAAATAAAAATAGATTATATTCCAATTTTAAAGAAGGTAAGATGAAAAATATTGTCGGTCTAGATATTATAGCTGAGTTTCCCGTCTGTCCTGATATTGAAATTAATAATTATAGTAATCAAACCCCAGAAAAGTCAGCAAGAAAAATTTTTGAGTATCACAAAAAGTTTTTTGAGAAAATATAAAAATGCGAAAAAAAAAATTATTAATGTTTGATAAAAAACAATCGTCATTGAGACTTAGAAGTGAATTAAACGATCTAAAAAGAACATCAAAAAGCGTAGCTAATGAGCTCAACTGTAAAGAATCAGAAATTAAAAAATATTTATCAGGAAAATATAATGTTGATTCTTACTTAAACTTTTTAATAAAATTCTGTGATATTTATCCTGTTAATATGTCTACCCTAATTATTTATAAAAAGGATACAAAAAATGGGATACTTTTTTTTAGGTTAGCCGATTCTATGAAAAGTTCTCGAATATTTAAAAGAAAAGACAAAAATAATAAACTTAGACCGTATTACGAATATAGAGACACTGCAAAATCAAATCTGTCAAATTTCTATCCAGAATGGATTTCACAAATAAGATATGTAGAAAACTCAAAACCAAACAATCCAAATGTTGTATTTAACAAAGGACATTTTCTTCATCAGCTTAATTTATTTGTAGGCCCAGTGAACTATTATTATGAAATAAATGGAGAAAAAATATGTAAAGAAATGAATACTGGTGATACGTCTTATATTTCACCTTATGTTAAACACTCGTTTACAACTAGAGATAAAACCAAACAAACTTATATAGTAGCTTTAACAACTGGTTCATCGCTTAAAAGAAATCAAAATGAATTAAGAATGTATGATAAAAATTTTTTCAAGAACTTACTAAATAGTACAAATAATAAATTTCAATATTTTCAAAACACCATAAAAAGAGCTTTAAAAAATGAAATATCAAATTTAACAAAATTTAAACAAAAAATTGGTGTAAAACTTTTTGAAAAATTAAAAGATCGTAATAAATTTTATACTTTAAGTCTTGCTGAAATTTTTAAAATTTCTGAAATACTAAAAACTTCTCCTTCAAGTTTTTTTAATAATATTGAAAATGAAAAAGAGGTTATTGATAAATCATTTGACGAAACTAAGTTTAATTATTTTCCATCAAATAATAATAAACTCTATAAAATTTATACATCAGCTAGAACAAAAAATTTTACCAATTTAAAAGGATTTATAATTGAAGTAATATCAAACCAAAAAAAAAAATTTCATTTTAAGTTCACATTAAATATTTATTTAATCAATTTCGGTGAGACTATTCTTAATATTCATTGGAAATATAATTCAAAGTTGTATAAAAAATCTATCAAACCTGGTGATTCAATCTTTATTGAACCTTATATAAATTTTAATTTATCTTCAGCATCAAAGAAAGGGTTTGTATTTTTAGTAACCAGTGAATCAAGTCTAGATTTAAATACAGAAAAAGAAATATCATCAATATTGAATCCTGCTAGAATAATAATTGATAATCAATCATGGTTTGAAGGAAAGTAAAATTGACTAAGGAAATTGTTTTTGTACCAATGGCATGTGATTTGATTCATGAAGGCCATATTAATATTCTTGAAAACGCCGCCAAATATGGAAAAGTAATCGTTGGGTTATTAACTGATGAGGCTATAAGTGTTTATAAGCCTTTACCACTCCTAGATTATAAAAGAAGATTAAAAATTATTAAATCAATGAAATATGTTGATTCCGTTGTTAAAACATCTGATTGGGATTACAAAACATCTTTAAATAATATTAAGCCAAAATATGTCGTTCATGGTGATGATTGGAAATTTAATAATCAAAAACAAGTGAGACAGAATGTTATTAAACAAATCAGGGCATGGAAAGGTACTTTAGTTGAAATTCCTTATACAAAAGGAATATCATCCACAACAATAAAAAAGATACTTAAACAAAATCTTAGTCCTGATATTTTTAGAAAAGATACATTTAATAGATTATTAAATTCTAAAAATTTAATACGAGTTATTGAAGTTCATAATGGTATATCAGCATTAATTGCTCAGAAAACTAGATACAAAAATAAGGAATTTGATTGTATGTGGTTAAGTAGTTTAACTCATTCAACATCAAAGGGAAAACCTGATATTGAATATATTGACGATACCACCGTATACAACACCATTAATGATATTTTTGACTGTAGTTTAAAACCTTTGATTTTTGACGCCGATAGTGGTGGAAGAATAGAACATTTAAAATATACTATTAAGAGTTTAGAAAGATTGGGTGTATCAGCGATAGTAATTGAAGATAAAGTCGGAAAAAAAATCAATTCATTATCTGAAAATGTAATTAAACAAAAACAAGATAGTATAAAGAATTTTTGTAAAAAAATAAAAATTATAAAAAAATCCTCATCATCAGAAATTAAAGTTTTTGCTAGAATAGAGAGCCTTATTGTAAAAAAAGGTCTTAACGATGCTTTACTTAGAGCAAAAGAATATATTGCATCTGGTACTGATGGAATCATGATACATAGTAATCAAAAAACGCCATCAGAGATTTTTAAATTTTGTAAGCAATACAATAATTTTAAAAATAGAGTTCCATTAATAGTAGCACCAAGTACATATGATAAAACATATGAAAAAGAATTTGAAAAAAATGGAGTCAACATTGTAATATATGCCAATCAATTAATTAGAAGCGCAATTCCGTCAATGAAAAAGACTGCAGAAAAAATATTAAAATACGAAAGATCATCAGATGTAAGCAATGAAATTATGAGTATAAAAGAAATATTAAAACTATTGGATCAATAATGAAATTAAATCCGGTTGAATTATTTGAAATTTTTAAGAGAAATGAAATAAATTTTTTCTGTGGGGTACCCGATTCATTATTAAAAGAATTTACAAACATAGTTGAAAAAAAAATAAGTTCGAGAAATCACATAGTTACAGCAAATGAGGGAAATGCTGTTGGACTAGCAGCTGGTTACCATTTAAAAACAAAAAAAATAGGACTTGTTTATTTGCAGAATTCAGGAATCGGTAATTGCATAAATCCGCTTACATCTCTTACAGATAGAAAAGTTTATTCAATTCCAATGATTTTATTGATTGGATGGAGAGGATTTCCTGGAATAACTGACGAACCACAACATTTAAGACAAGGAAAAATCTTAGAGAAACAACTTAAATTGCTTGGAATCAAGTATTTAATTTTAGGAAAAAAAAAAGATTTAAAGAAAAAAATCAATGCATTAATTTCATACTCCTCAAAAAACAATACTCCAGTTGCTATTCTTGTAAAGAAAAAAACTTTTATGGCTCCAGATTATTCAGAGAATAAATCAAGCTTTTCTCTTAGCAAAAAAGATATTATTGAAAATTTTATTCCAAAAGTAACAAAAAAAGATACTGTTTTATGCACTACAGGTATGATTTCAAGATCTGTATTAAGTTTTTTAAAAAAAAGACAAATAAGTAGTGAAAATTTTTTCTTTAATGTTGGGGCGATGGGACATCTTTCATCAATTGCTTTTGGGATTGCTCTTAATAATAAAAAAAATGTTTTTTGTCTTGATGGTGATGGATCATTTCTAATGCACCTTGGTTCATTGGGTGTTATTGGTTCAATGAGACTTAAGAATTTTAAATATATTTTGATAAATAATGGATGTCATCAATCAGTGGGTGGACAGAAAACCGTTTCACTAAATATTAATATAAAAAAAATTGCTGATGGATTTGGTTTTAAATATTACAAAGTTTCAAAAGGAAAAAAAAATTTAAAAAACCAACTTGAAAAATTATTTTATAACGAACAATCTAGTTTTTTAGAAATACAAATTAATTCAAAAAACGAAATTAATCTCCCAAGACCGTCAAAAAGATTAGTCGAATATAAGAATGATCTTATTAAATCTCTGCAATGTTAAAACATAGAACAATTATAGGCTCGAAAAGTATTATTCGTCTGAAGAAATTTTTAAAAGGAAATATTAAAGTATTTCTTTTGACTGGAAAAAAATCATTCAAAAAGTGCGGAGCCTTTGAATTTATTAAATCTATGAGTTCAGTTAATTTTACACACATAATTGAAGTTTCAAATAAAATAATAGAATTAGATGAGGCTATAAAAATAAAAAATCTTTTAAAAGAAAGTGAATCTGAAGTAATTGTTGCAATTGGAGGAGGGGGGGTTATTGATATGGCAAAACTTGTTAATATTTTACTTTTTAATAGTTATGAAAAAGTTTCATTTTTGAAAAAATATAAAAGTATTAAACAAGAATTCTTACCACTTTATGTTCTGCCAACTACATCGGGAACTGGTAGTGAAGAAACAAGTTTTGCGACAGTGTTTTACAAAAATAAAAAATACTCTATTAATCACCCTAATTTAATACCTACCTTATCAATTGTAGATCCAGATCTAACATTTTCATTACCAAGTTATGTTACTGCATGTTCAGGCTTTGATGCACTGTCTCAATGTATTGAGTCCTATTGGTCTATCTCCTCAACAAATAAAAGCAGAAATTATTCAGTAAAAGGTATGAAGTTAATTACAAAAAATATTGTAAATGCAACTTTAAAAAACTCGAAAATTGCAAAGCATCAGATGGCAATAGCAGCTAATCTTTCAGGAAAAGCAATTAATATTTCAAAAACCACTGCTCCACACTCTTTATCTTATGAAATAACCAGGAAACTTGGAATTCCACATGGTCATGCAGTTTCTCTTTTACTGGGAAAGTTTTTTTTAATAAACAATAGTGTCGAAAGGATACGAAAACCATTAAATATAAAAATAAAACAAAATAGAGAAAAAAAAATATTTAAATATTTGTCTGCAAAAAGTGCATATGAGGCATACAAAAAATGGTACAAACTTATGAATACATGTGGTCTAAAAACTGATTTTACAAAACTGGGTTTAAGAAATAAAAAAAATATAAAACTTTTTGTAGATAACGTAAATATTGAACGATTAAAAAATCATCCAATCATTTTGAACAAGAAAGCTTTAGAAAGTGTATTTTTGGATTAATTAATTATCATTTATAATATTATTTTTAAAAAGTTCTTTTAAAAAAACAAACACGGCTCTAAATCTTTCTAATTGATAGTTATTTTCATGTGATACTACCCAATACTCTCTTTTAATATTAATTTTATCTCCCAAAACTAACACAAGATCATTGTGTTTTCTTCCAATAAATGTATGAAGAAGACCAAGACCAAGTCCTGATTTAACAGCAATTAACTGTGATCTTAAACTATTACTGGTAAATAAAACATTAGCATTTGAACATACCTCTTTTAAATAATCTAGCTCAGGAAAATCTACAAATTCGTCAACATAACTAATAAATGGTTTATTATTTAAATCTTGAAATGATAATATTTGATTTTTTTTTAAAAAACTCTCTGAAGCATACAATTTAACAAAATAATCACACAATTTCCAATATTTTAACCTTCCGCTTTTTGGTCTGGATAGTGATATTAAAATGTCTGTTTCTCTATTCGAAAGACTTCTTAACTTTGTATCTGCTAAAAGTTCTATTTCAATTTCTGGGTTTTGTTCATAAAATTTATGAATATTTTTGCTAATAATTTCTACTCCTAGCCCTTCCCCAACGCTAATTCTAACTTTACCTCTGATAAGTGAACTCTTAATCTCTAAGTTTTCATTAATTCTAAAAATTTCACTTTCAATATTTTCTGCATATTTTACAAGTTCATAACCTTTTTCTGTTAGAAAATATCCCTTTGGAGATTTATGAAATAAATTACAATTTAAACTTTTCTCTAATCTTTTTATTCTTCGAGCAATTGTAGTAGGTTCAATTTTTAATTTTTTTGAAGCCTTAAGCAATCTTGAGGATCTTGATAGAGTTAAAAAAGAGTTTAAGTCATTCCAATTAAACATTAGAAAAGTATAATTTATAAAAAATTAAATAAAATGCTTTTTTGCATTTTTATAATTTAAAAATTACTATTGGAATGCAAAATATTCTTTATATTATATTAAAGTGACTAATACGGGACATTTTATAAATGGTGAAATAGTTTACGGGGATGGAAAAAAAATTAAGGTTTCCAATCCTTCTAACGGTAAAATAATAAGTTCAATAAACTGTGCCTCAAAAAATATAATTGAAAAAGCAATATCTAGTTCTCAAAAAGCCTTTGAGGAGTGGAAGCTTTATTCAATTGCAAAAAGAACTGAAATTCTTTTTGAATACAAAATTTTATTAGAGAAAAATAAAGAAAAGTTAGCTAAGATTATTGGGCAAGATTTAGGAAAAGTTTATGAAGATGCTTTGGGTGAAGTAAGAAGAGGCATTGAAAATATTGAATATGCATGTGGTAT
>CENJ01171036.1_pt1 | contig 11678 bp, 10 predicted proteins | sample 356161 | NCBI WGS metagenome assembly CENJ01 (sample SAMEA2619531, study PRJEB7988) | marine metagenome | biome: marine biome (ENVO:00000447); feature: surface water layer (ENVO:00002042); material: "saline water (ENVO:00002010), including plankton (ENVO:xxxxxxxx)" | depth 5 m
AATAGAAATGAAATAAATGAAATTGATTTTGTTATCTATTGTAATCAAACTCCAACATATATGTTGCCTATGTCATCATCAATAATTCAAAAAGAAATATTTGAACGAAATGATATAGGATTTATTGATATCTCTTCTGGTTGTTCAGGCTATATATATTCGTTAAGTTTAGCATACTCTTTAATTAAAAGTGAGTCGTATAAAAAAATACTTCTCATAACATCTGACACATATAGTAAAATTATTGATAAATCTGACACCACAAATTTATGTATATTTGGTGACGGAGCATCTACAAGTATAATTGAAAATACATCAGAAATATCTGGTAAAAATTACTATAATTTTGACTTGGGATGCGATGGAAGTGGTATTCACGATTTGTATTTACCAAACTCTGGAATTTCAGCTTACGATATGAAACTAGATAAAAAATCATTGGTAATGAATGGAACTAATGTCTTTTCATTTGCAATTAAAACTGTCCCTGTAACAATTTATAAATGTCTGAAATTAAATGGTTTAGATATTCTTGATATAGATTACTTTGTATTGCACCAAGCTAATCGTTACATTTTGGAAACAATAAGAAATAAGCTAAATATATCTCCTAAAAAGTTTATAATCGACCTTCGTTTTGGCAATACTACATCCTCATCTATCCCAATAGCATTGAAAAATTTAATTAAAGAAAATAACGTAAAAAAAACTGATAAAGTTTTAATTTGCGGATTTGGTGTTGGTTTATCTTGGGGAACAGCAATTATTGAATTGAACGATGGTTTAATAAAATTCATAAAGCAAAATTAAAGTAATTATAAGTGCTAGTTTACATTATAATTTAAAACAATAAGTTTAAATGACATGGATTTTTTATTTAATATAAACCAAATTTTTAAAGAGGTTATCTACAATGGAATTTTAGGGATTTCATTACTTCAAATAGGATCTGTAACTTTAATTTTAGTAATCTCTCTTCTGATGAGAAATTTTTTTGCAAATTTTGTAGTTAGAAGAATTAAGAATTTAGTCTTAAAAACTGGCAATAAAATAGATGACTCTCTTTTTGAGTCATTAATACCTCCTTTGAAACTATTACCTATTATTTTTGTTTTTATTTTTTTTAGCCTTTACTTACAAGTAGACACATCTCTTTCTAATTTTATTAAAAAAATTAATTTAACTTTAACTACAATATTTATTTTTTGGATTATTCATCAATCATTAAATACCTTTTTTATTTTTTTTGAAAAATTAGAAAGAGTTTTAACTAAAGGTTTAACTATATGGATATTTAATTCCTCTAAATATTTATTAATGTTTCTTGGGATTGTTGCAGTCCTAGACGTTTGGGGTATCAAAATTGGACCAATCATTGCAGGTTTAGGTTTATTTGGTGTGGCAGTTGCGCTTGGTGCTCAAGATTTATTTAAAAATTTAATATCTGGTATCTTAATAATTGTTGAAAGAAGATTCCATTTAGGTGATATAATTGAGGTGCCAGGCTATGCAACTGGAACAGTTGAACACATAGGATTTCGATCTACATTGATTAGGCAGTTTGATACAGTAACAATTTCAATTCCAAATTACGTTTTTTCTGATACGTCAATAATAAACTATTCAAAAAGAAAATATCGAAGAATAAAGTGGATTATAGGTTTAGTGTATGACACCTCCACAGAACAATTAAAAAAAATATGCCTTGATATTAATGAGTATATATCAAAAGATAATGACTTCATTATTAATAATGATCATCAATTATTTGTTAGAATTGAAAAATTTAGTGAAAGTAGCATTGATATATTAGTTCAAGTATTTGCAAATACAAATGAATGGGAAAAATACTTAATTATTAAAGAAAAATTAGCTATAAAAGTAAAGGAAATAGTAGAGGAAAATAAGTCTTCATTTGCTTTTCCTTCTCAATCTATTTATGTCGAAAATCAAAAATAAAATTTATCTAAATTAATTTTATTAATATTGACAATTAAAGTTTATATGTGATTTTTATTACTAAGATTTTTGTAACAATCTTTAAATACTACTTAATTACTAAATTATGTCATCAACTCTAAACCTAAATGAAAGTAAATTAAAAAATTCACCGAAGACCTGGTTAATAACTGGTGTTGCAGGTTTTATAGGTTCAAATCTTTTAGAATACCTTCTTAAACTCGATCAAAAAGTTATAGGGATAGATAATTTTTACACAGGTTACAAAAAAAACCTTAAAGAAGTAGAAAATAATGTCAAAAAAAAACAATGGAATAAATTTAAATTTATAAATGGAGATATCTGTAATTTAAAAACTTGTAACATAGTATGTAAAAAAGCTGATTATGTCCTACATAATGCAGCACTTGGATCAGTACCTCGTTCTATTAAAGACCCTATCAACACAAATAACGTAAACATTAATGGTTTTTTGAATATATTATTTGCTTCAAATCAATCAAAGGTAAAACGTTTTATTTATGCTTCAAGTAGTTCAGTTTATGGAGATAATTTAAAACTACCAAAAATTGAAAATAAAATAGGTAGTCCAATCTCTCCATATGCTTTGACAAAATTAACAAATGAACATTACGCATATATTTTTTCAAGAATATACAAAATTAATTGTATAGGGCTAAGATATTTTAATGTTTTTGGTCAAAGACAAGATCCAAAAAGTAATTACTCCGCCGTAATTCCTGTTTGGATCAAAGCAATGATTGATAAAAAAACAATTTATATTAATGGAGATGGAAAAACATCAAGAGACTTTTGTCATATTAAAAATGTAATACAAGCAAACATATTAGCTGCTACATCTAATAATTCCTTTGCACTAAATAATGTTTATAATGTTGCATTTGGAGAAAAAAACACATTAAATAAGCTATTTTCAGAAATTAGAAATATTCTTTTACCTCGTTATCCTTATTTAAGTAATATAAATCCAAAATATAGAGATTTTCGTTCTGGTGATGTGCGCCATAGCTTGGCAGATATTAGTAAATCTAGAAAATTGTTAGGCTACAAACCAACAGATAATCTTAGGGAAGGTCTAATTAAAACAATAGACTGGTACATAAATCAATAATTAATTTTATCTATGAAAAAAAAATTTAATCTCAAAAACATTAAAATAGCAATTATTGGTCTTGGTTATGTTGGATTACCTCTAGCAGTAGAATTTGGAAAAAAATTTCCTGTCGTTGGGTATGACATAAATAATCAGAGAATTAAAAATTTAAAAAAAGGTATTGATGATACTCTTGAAACATCTAAAAGAGAACTCAATGATGCTATTTATTTAAAATATTCTAATAACCATGAGGATATGAAGTCTCAAAATTGTTTTATCATAACTGTCCCTACGCCAATCAATTCAAAGAAAAAACCAGATTTAAGCTTGTTAATAAATGCAACTGAAATTGTTGGAAAACTCCTAAAAAAAGAGGACCTAGTAATATATGAGTCTACCGTATATCCTGGTGTAACTGAAGAGATATGCGTACCAATACTAGAAAAAACATCTAACTTAATTTTTAATCAAAGTTTTTTTTGTGGATATAGTCCAGAACGTATAAATCCTGGTGATAAAGAACATAGACTAGCAAATATCACAAAAGTTACCTCAGGTTCAACGCCTGAAACTGCTGATATTATAGATTTGCTTTATAATAAAATTATAAAAGCCGGAACATTCAAAGCTAAAAGTATTAAAGTAGCAGAGGCTGCGAAAGTAATTGAAAATACACAAAGAGATATAAATATTGCTCTAATCAATGAACTTGCCATAATATTTAATAGGTTAGGAATTGATACACAATCTGTTCTTAAAGCAGCACAAAGCAAATGGAATTTTTTGAAATTTTCACCCGGTTTGGTCGGAGGCCATTGTATAGGAGTTGACCCATTTTATTTAACGCATAAATCAAAGGAAGTGGGTTACTTGCCTAAGGTGATATTAGCTGGACGTAGGTTAAATGATGGTATGAGCTCTTATGTAGTCTCTGAGCTAGTAAAATTCATGATAAAAAAAAAATTAAAAATATATAAAGCTAGAGTTTTAATTATGGGCTTGGCATTTAAAGAAAATTGCCCCGATTACAGAAATACACGTGTGTTAGACATCATTAAACACTTAAAAGATTACGGTTTAGTAACAGAAATATATGACCCCTGGGTTGATAGTGAAAGAGTAAAGCAGGAACACAAGATAAATATAATAAATAATTTAAAAGATAAGAGTTATGAGTCCATTTTAATCGCTGTTGCACATAACCAATTTCATAAAATGGGCTCAAAAAAAATTCGTAAGTTATTGAAAAAAAATGGAATTATTTATGATCTTAAAGGTATATTCGCTCAAAATGAGTCAGATATTAGACTTTAAAGAATCTATTAATGAAATTTACAAACACTATTTTTTTTTTATTAAAAGTTCTTAATTCTTAGCACATGGTAGATAATAATGCACCAGTTATAATATTTGCTTATAATAGATTTAATCTATTAAAGAATACAATATCACATTTAAAAAAAAATCTTAGAGCGACTGATACAAATATTTTCATTTTCATTGATGGACCAAAAAATGTTAATGACACTATACAGATAGATAAAATTAATAAATACCTTCTCACGCTTAATGGATTTAAGACAATTAAAATTTTAAATAATAAAATCAATTTAGGTTTAAAGAAAAGTATTTTAGATGGAATAAATTACATATTTAAAAAATACGAAAAAATTATAGTTCTAGAGGATGATATACAAACAAGTAAATACTTTTTAGAGTTTATCAATAGAGCATTAGATATGTACAAAGATGAAGAAAGTGTTTGCCAAGTATCAGGTTACTCATACTTAGAAAAATATTTTAAAAATAATAATAACACTTCAAGTTACTTTCTTAAAGGAGGTGATTGTTTAGCATGGGGTACTTGGAAAAGAGCATGGAAGATTTATGAGGATGACTCTATCAAACTTTATAATAAAATAAAAAAAAATGGATTAATAAGAGAATTTGATCGACAAGGAAGTTCAAACTTTAGTAATGACTTAAAATCAAATAGTCAAAATCAAAAGTCATGGGCTATAAATTGGTATGCTTCAACTTTTTTATTAAATATGTATACACTATATCCTCTAAAGTCATTGGCTCTACATATTGTTGATCATGAACAAGAAAGTACTAATTATAAAATTCAAAAAAATGATCCTCTTAAAATTGATATAAGTGATGATCGTAATATTCCAGTTAAGATAAAAGTAGAAACTAATTATATTTTTGAGAGGTATTATCAAAAATTTCTCAAATCATACAAAGAACCTCTTTTTACTAGACTAATAAGAAAAGTATCTAATTTTTTTAATTGATATAAATTTATGATAAAATTCAATAATGATTATTGCTGAGATAGGATCGATACATGATGGCTCATTTGGTAATGCAAAAAAAATAATTAAGTTAGCTTCAGAATGTGGTGCTGATGCAGTTAAATTTCAAACTCATATATCACCTGCTGAAACTCTAAAAAATGCACAAACACCTAATTATTTTAATGAAGAACCAAGGTTTGAGTATTTTAATAGAACTTCATTTACAGTTACTGAATGGAAACAATTAAAGAAAATAGCCGATGAGAGTCGAGTATTATTTTTATCTTCACCTTTTTCAATTGAGGCTGTTGATCTTTTAGAGAAAATTAATATTTCGACTTACAAAATACCCTCAGGTGAAGTCACTAATTTACCACTTTTAGAAAAGATAGCCTCTCTTGGAAAGCCTGTATTATTATCATCAGGTATGAGCAACTGGGATGAATTAGACTTAGCTGTAAAAATTATTAAAAATAAATGTGATTTGACAGTAATGCAATGCTCTTCACTATATCCCTGCCCATTAGATCAAGTAGGATTAAATATAATTACTGAAATTAGTGAGCGTTATAAAACAAAAGTTGGATTTTCTGACCATACATTAGGACTTGCTGCACCTATTGCTGCTGCTGCTTTAGGAGCAAAGGTTATAGAAAAACATTTTACTTTCTCAAAACATATGTACGGTAGTGATGCCAAAAATTCAATGGAGCCACAAGATTTTAAACTAATGTCCAATGCTATAAATGAAGTTTGGAATATGAAAAAAAACCCAGTAAATAAAAATAATAATAAACTATACAGTGACACGAAGATTATCTTTCAAAAAAGTATAGTGACCTCTACTTCAATTAAGAAAAATACAATATTAGAAATGAAACATATATCCTTTAAAAAACCAGGTAATGGGATACCAGCCTCTTCTTATAAAGATATAATTGGTAAGAGGATATTAGTCGACTGTTTACCGGATCAAATTTTAAAGAAAGAATGGTTAGAGTGAGAAAGATTTGTGTTGTTATTGGTTCTAGGGCTAATTATTCAAGCATCAAGTCTGCGATGATTGCCATTGATAAACACCCTGATCTTAAGTTACAGATTGTTGCATGCGCTTCCGCTGTATTGGGAAGATATGGAGCTGTTATCGATTTAATAGAAAAAGATGGTTTCAAAATCGACGCAAAGTTTTTTATGCTAATTGAAGGAGAAACTCCTACAACTATGGCTAAGTCAACAGGCTTAGGTTTAATTGAATTACCAACAATTTTTGAACAACTTGAACCAGATATTGTTTTAACTATAGGTGATAGATTTGAAACAATGGCAACTACATTAGCAGCAGCATATATGAATATTCCAATAGCTCATACAATGGGTGGTGAAGTAACTGGGACTATTGATGAAAGTATTCGACATGCAGTTACTAAATTTGCTCATATTCATTTTCCTGCTAGTAAGGATGCATTCGATAGAATAATAAAACTAGGTGAAAGAGTGGAGGATATATATTTAGTTGGATGCCCAAGAATAGATTTAGTCTCAAATATTCTAAAACAAAACCTAGAGTCAGTAGATTATGATACTCTTCAAGAAGGTGTTGGTAAAAAAATTGATATAGACAAACCTTTTGTCTTAGTATCCCAACATCCAGTCACAACAGAATATGGAAATGGTGAAAAACAAATTTGGGAAACACTTTCTGCTGTAAAAGATTGTGGTTTACCTGCTATTATTTTATGGCCAAATGCAGATGCAGGTTCAGAAGATATCTCCCGCGGTATTCGAAAGTGGAGAGAACAAGGATTAGACGATAAGATGCATTTCTTTAAAAACCTTCCTATTAATTTATATATCCATTTAATGAAAAAAACTGCTTGCCTTATTGGTAACTCATCCAGTGGAATAAGAGAAAGTGCTTTTATAGGAACACCTTCTGTTAATTTAGGCACAAGACAAGATATGAGAGAACGAGGTAAGAATGTTTTGGATTGCCCTCATGATAAAATCAAAATTAAAGAGGCAATTGAAAATCAAATTAAAAATGGAAAGTATGAGTTAAATTCAATTTATGGTGAAGGCAATGCTGGTATTCAAATTGCAAAAATACTATCTAAGTGTGAAACTAAGATCCAAAAAAGAATTGTCTACTAAAAAAAAAGAAATACTTGCAATTATCCCCGCAAGAGGAGGATCAAAAGGAATTAAACGAAAAAATATTAAGCTCTTAGGTGGAAAACCTCTTTTAGCTTATTCAGCACTAGCTGCCCTAAGAAGTAAATTTATATCAAAGACCATCTTAAGTACTGAAGATAATGAAATAGCAAATATTGGAAGAGATCTTGGTTTAGAGGTACCATTTATGAGGTCAAAATTAATTGCAAAAGATGAGACCCCATCTTTAATAGTTTTTAAAGATGTATTAAATAATTTAAGAAAACTTCTGAACTATATTCCTGATATTGTCATAATACTCCAACCTACATCACCATTTAGATCTGAAAAGCACATTGATGAAGCAATAGATATGTTTTTATCTCATAATGCTGACTCTCTTGTAAGTGTCTCGGAAGTACCACATAATTTTAGTCCTCACTCAGTCATGAGGTATGTAAATAATATTTATATTGAAGATTATATACATACAAATGAATACAATAATCAGCGTCAAAAAAAACAAAAATTTTTTGCAAGAAATGGTGCCGCAATTTATATAACAACACCTGACTGTATTTTAAAAAAAAATAGTCTTTTTGGTAACAAAATTATTGGTTTTAAAATGAGCAAATTACACTCTTTAGATATAGATGATAAAGAAGATTGGATAATTGCTGAGGCCTTAAATTCTAGAAAGTTGTAGATGCAAAAAAAAAATATCTATTTATATTCAATGCACAGATATGACTTAGTTTTTTATGCAAGATTAATAGATAATCTTTCATACCTAACAAAAATATACAATTTTACATTAATAGTAACTGATCACTTATATAAGATTAATTATACAGAAAAATTTATACACAAAAAATTTAATAAGGTTTTAATTGTTCCGGTTCATATATTGAGTAGTGCAAAAATTATGACAAAAATAAAATTTATTTTTAAGTTAAGAAACTGGCACACTAAAAATATTAATCCAAATGACTTGTTAATATTGACAGATAAATCAAATATTTTTTCTCGTTTTTTTTTACGTCGATCTTATAATGTATTATTGATTCAACAGTTAGAAGATATAACCACTGACTATAATTTTGATATTCCTTTTTTCATTAAAGATACTATAAAGTCAATTATTATTGGTTCTTGTTTTGCTAGGCAATATATCCATAAATCAACCCCAGATGTTAGAGGTTTGAAGTTATTAAACTATGGAAAAAAAAAAAAATTTTTCAAAATTTACAATATTCCATCTTCGCAAGATCTTTCTCATTTTGAATTACCTCCACTTAGTGAAAAAACAGAAAAAAAAATTGTAATTTTTGGATCAAGGTTTTTTTCTTGGGATAGTAACAAAAATCCAAAAGATTTAAAATCTATGGTGAATAAATTAACGAAAATTTATTCTTACATATATTCTAATTTTCAAAATTATGAATATTTTTATATTCCTCATCCTTTTGAAAAGGGAAAAGAGTATAATTTTATAAATAATATTTTTTTTGGTAAGCTCAAAAAAGCTGAAAATTTTTTTTCATCTGAGCATTTTCTCTATGAAAACAGAGATATTGAGTACACTTTTTCAATTGCATCGACTTCTTCGTTTTCATCATATTCAATGGGGTATTCATCAAAAGTTTTCTATAAAATGTTAAAATTACCAGATAGTGTCAAACGCACAATTAGTAATATTTTTTTTGGTCTATCTGATAATTTTTTTGCCCAAAACTATGCTGATTTAATTCAAAAAGAAGTAAGTGAAAATAGTAATAAAGAATTTTTTAAAAAATTTTCTTATTATTTAAATAAATATGACGTATAAATCTATCTCTTGTATTTAATAAATAAATGAAATGATTGAAACTATATTACACTCAGATAAAATTTTTGCATATATTCTGAGAAGCAATTTTAATCAGGAGGGGATAAGTTTTTTTACCCCAAATGATTTTTCCCAGCAATTAGGATATATGAATAGACCGAAGGGTTATAAAATAGAACCACATATCCATAAATCTGTATCTCGAGAGGTGAAACTTACTCAGGAAGTCCTTTTTATAAAATCTGGAAAAATAAGAGTTGATTTCTACAACGAAAAAAAAGTTTACTTAGAAAGTCGGATTTTAAAAACAGGAGATGTAATTCTTTTAGCATTTGGTGGTCATGGTTTTGAGGTATTAGAGCCCTCAGAAATGATAGAGGTAAAACAAGGACCTTATAGTGGAGAAGACGACAAAATAAGATTTGGCCAACTTGATATGAGTAAGCCTAATTCGAAATAATAATTTTAGTAAAAAGATTTATACGTCACTTAATAATTTCTATAAGACTTTTTATAATATAATTAATTTTAGACTTATTTAGATTTAAACTAGATGGTAGATAAAGGCCTTTTTTGTGTATATTTAAACTTATAGACTTTTTTCTAAAGTATTTTTTACTCATAATTGGTTGGTTGGAAATTGGATAGAAAAAATTTCTTGAGCCAATATTCTTTTTTTTTAATTCTTTAATAACAAAATTAGCATTATGTTTTGTTTTTAAAACTATTGGGAATACCCAAAAAATATTTTTAGAAAATTTGTTATCTAAAATCGGTAACTGTATATCATTCTTATACTGTTTTAATTTTTTATAATACAAAATTCCAATTTTTCTTCTTTGTTTTGCTATTTGTTTAAGTCTACTTAATTGACTCAAACCTAGTGCAGCTTGCATGGTAGACATTCGATAATTACTAGCTTTTTTCTTATGAATAAATCTTCTATTTTGATCAAAATAAAGATTTCTAAGTTTTTTTATTTTATTATCTAATGATTTCGAATTAGTTAAACATGCACCGCCTTCTCCAGTAGTTATTTGTTTGTTAGCATAAAAAGAGAATACACTTATATCTCCAAACGACCCACAAGGCTTTCCATTAATAGTATTGCCCTGAACCTCAGCCGCATCTTCAATGATCTTAATTTTTTTCTTTTTTGAAAAATTTAATATTTTTTCTATGTCTACTGTCAGACCATAAATATGAGTTATTATAATAAGCTTTGTTTTATTAGTAATTTTACTTATTACATCTTCAGCTTCTACGTTGAATGTAAGTTCATTTGGTTCACAAAAAATTAACTTACAACCAATATTAATTAATTCTTCTATACCTGAAATAATTGTAAAATTAGGTAATATCACTTCATCAGATTTTTTAATTTCTAAACTTTTTATAGCTAGAGTTATTGCAGCAGTACCACTAGATACACAGGCACAATAATTTCTATTTGTAATTATTGCTAATTTTTCTTCAAATTTTTTTACATATGGACTTTCAGATGAAACCCAATTTTCTTTAAGTGTTTTATTAACTAAATCAATGTCAGATTTATTTATTGATGGCTCATTTACAGGAATAAATTTCATTTTTTTTTAAAAAGCATCTTTTTAGAATAAGCCATACTGTTATTATTTTTACAATCAGTTACTACATTTTGAAAATTAAATTTATTAAACAAAGACTCCATTTCATTTAAATTATGTAAATACATAATATGTTTTTCTTCATAATTATTTTTATTATTACTGATAGTATAGTTAAGCGCGACAATTTTTTTTTTAACAGAGAGATTAACCGAGCAAGATCTAAATACATTATTTTCTCGATCAATTAATTTATTGGTATAGTTTTTTGGTGGATAGGCCAAAACATTTTCCTCATTCCAAAATTGAATATACACCAAAGAATTTTTAGTAGTAATTTTATCAAATAATTTTAGAGTTTTAATTAATCCCTTTGGACTTATATAAGAAAACACATCAAAAAAAGATGCAATTAATTGAAATTTTTGACTCGATAAAATATCTTTTTTATCAGTAAATAAAACATTATTTTTATTGATATTTTTTTTAGCAATTTCTAACATTGTAGAGCTAATATCAAATCCTATTACATTCTTAAAATAATGAGATAGATACCTTATATGCCTCCCTGTTCCACAACCAAAATCAAGAAAATTAAATTGTGTATTATTACAATATTTATCAATTAAATTAATAAAATTTTTAGACTCTAAAATATAATCTTTATCTTTATAGATTAAGTCGTAATTATTTGCATATTGATATTTAAAATTAACTTTTAACTCCTTATTCAT
>CENJ01330766.1_pt1 | contig 11666 bp, 14 predicted proteins | sample 356161 | NCBI WGS metagenome assembly CENJ01 (sample SAMEA2619531, study PRJEB7988) | marine metagenome | biome: marine biome (ENVO:00000447); feature: surface water layer (ENVO:00002042); material: "saline water (ENVO:00002010), including plankton (ENVO:xxxxxxxx)" | depth 5 m
ATTCTATAAGTGTTTGTTCTTGTGATATTAAATTTAAAATTAATAAAATAAAATATTATAATCTCTTAAGAAATAGTGATGCAGTAATATTTACAACTAATCAAAATAAAATTGCTATAAAAAATCCTCATCAGTTTGGGTGGGTAAAAATTAGATCAAATAAGATTAAAAATATTACTTGTAAGAAAAAAGCAAGTACAGAACCCCGCAAAGATTTAGTAATTATTGGTGCTTTTGGTTTTAAAAATAAAAATATATTTCTAAACTCTATAGATAATATAATAAAAAAAAATATTAGAATAAACAATGAATTTTATTTAGATATAGTTATTAGGAATATGTTTAAATCTAATTTTAAAATATCAAATCTTATGGTTAAAAATTTCTCATCTTTTGGCACCCCAATAGAATTAGAGAATAGTTATTTAGATGATTAAAACAATCTATCAGCTATATAGATTTTTTTTTATTGGAATAATTGTAGTTTCTATTGATGCATTATTTTATTTTATTTTTATTTTTCTAGATATTTTTGATCCAGAAGTTTCTAAAAGAATTAGCTTTATAATAGGCGCTTGTTTTGCTTTTGTATTAAATAAAAACTTTGTATTTTTTTCTAATGATATAAAGATAAAAGAACCTGTTTTTTTTTCTCTTTTATACCTTAGTACTTTTTTGATAAATTCATTTGTTCATGACATTACCTTAAATTATTCAAATGAAAAAATATTAGCTTTTTTATTAGCAACAGTTACATCAACATGTATCAATTTTATTGGACAAAAGTTTATTGTTTTTAGAAAAAATGATTGATTTAAGCATAATAATACCTTCATACAATGAATATGATAATTTAAAAAACTTAATTATAAAAATAGAAAAAGTTTTTTTATCTAAAATAAATATTGAAGTAATTTTAGTAAATAATGGTTCTACAGATAATACTAAAATTTTTTTTGAAAAATATTTAGAAATTTCAAAATTTAATATAGTTTGTTTAAACTTAAAAAAGAATGAAGGTTATGGAAATGGAATACTTCAAGGAATAAGTGTTTCGAAAGGTGAAGTTATTGCTTGGACTCATGCTGATATGCAATGTGATATTAATGACGTATTATTAGCTTATGAAAAATATTGTAAATATAATAATTCTAATGTTTTAATAAAAGGAAAAAGAATGGGTAGAAGTTTTTTAGATTATTTTTTAACATTGGGAATGGGTTTTATTTGCACAATCATTTTCCAAACCAAAATATCAGATATTAATGCTCAACCTAAATTATTCTCAAGAAAAATTGTTAGTCTATTATCTAACGCACCTAAAGATTTTTCATTAGATCTTCATCTTTTACTTACAGCAAAAAAAAATAAGTTTATCATTGAAGAAATACCAGTTTATTTTAAAAAAAGATTAGCAGGCATTTCTAAGGGCGGGGGTGGAAATTTACTTAATAAGTTTAAATTAATAAAAAGAACTTTGGCGTACATAATTAATACAAGAAAAAAATGGAAATAATAATTCATAGAATAAATAAAATTAATGAATTAAAAAAAATACCATATAATTATGGTACTGAAATTGATATTAGATCATATAATTCTGATTTAATTCTTAATCATGAACCTCATTTAAATGGGGAAAAACTAAAAGATTATTTAGAAGCTTACAATCATGGTACTTTAATACTAAATATAAAAGAAGCTGGCATTGAATTAGAGGTTTTAGATTTAATTAAAAAATATAATATTAAATCGTATTTCTTACTAGATGTTGAAATTCCTTTCTTATTCCAGGCTTTAAAAAAAAATATAAAAGAAATAGCTGTTAGATTTTCTGAGTATGAACCTATAAATTTTAGTTACCAATTTAAAGATTTTTTTGATTGGTTATGGATCGATACACCATCAAAACTTCCAATAAATATAAATAATTTAAACAAATTAAAATGCTTTAAAACATGCCTTGTTTGTCCAGAACGTTGGGGCAGAGAAAGAGATATTCATAACTATAAGCAATACATTGCAAAACATAACATTAAAATAAATGCAGTTATGACCAGCCTTAAAACTAGTAAGTATTGGATTTAATTTTTTATAAATTTTTTATTGGTATAAATTAAGTTTATCTAATGGTTGTTCTTTTAAATATGGTAAATTTGATTATCAGGTGTGTGATAATTTATTTTATTTAATTCAAAATCTAACTTATACTTTTTGAAATATTCAATTATTTTTTAAATTTAATAAAGTTTTCGGAATCAGTATATTTTTTCAACATATTACTGCTTAATTTATTATAAATAAATAAATTAAAAAACCAGATAGTTAAAAATTAATTTTTATTAAATAATTATATTTTGAATTTTGATTTTTTAGCATCATCAAAAAACATTTTAACTGTATCCAATGAGTATTCTTCTGGTGTTTTTTTAAATAATTTTATTTTTTCAATTAATTGAGGGCTCATTGTAATAATGTCTGATTGTGCTTTAATAGCATTGTAAATATCGTAAACCATTCTTGGACTTGCCCAAAGACTCTTACAATTTGAGTTATTTTTGATAAATTTATTAATTTTTTTAGTATGAATTGTTCCATTGATACCAATATCAAAAATACGGCCAGAAAAGATAGATAATATATCTTTTTTTAAGTTTATAATATCTATAATTTCTTTAACTTGATTAAGAGTAAAAATTGCAGTTATATTTAATTTAACTTTCTTCATTGATAGCTCTTTAATTATATTTTTTGAAATTTCACCTTTCGTGTTGGTGATTGGTATTTTAACATAAACATTTCTTCCTAAACCTGACAGAATTTCTGCTTGTCTTATTATATTTTTATCATCATCAGCTATAACTTCTAGAGAAACAGGTTTTGAATTAATTTTATTTAATATATCTTTGCAATGTTTAAGATAATTTTTGACATTATTTGATCGAAATAATGATGGATTAAAGGTATATCCTTTGATTGTTGAACTATCTATTTTATCTATAACTTGTAGTTTTGGACCATCTGCATAGATGTGAATTTTTTTGGAAATACTCACTTTATATTTTCCAAACTTTCACACAAATAATGAATAATAGATATATGTGCCTCTTGAATGTGAGAAGTAGTGTTTGAGATTACTTTATATGATAAATTTGAAATTTTTTCTAGTTCACCACCTGATTTACCCACTAAAGAAATAACTTTTAAATTCATTGATAAAGCTTTTTGAGCTGCTCTAATTAAATTTACTGACAAATTTTTATTTAAATCCCCTCCACCTGTGGAGATCAGAAAAAGTATATCATTTTTTTTTCCAAGTCCTTCAACTTGTCTAGAAAAATAATCTAAATGATCAAAATCATTTGCCCATGCGGTAAAAGCAGAAGGGTTATTAGCTAAACTTATAGCTGGCAAAGCTTTTCTGTTTGGGTTTTTATAAGTGCAAGTTAACTCACCAACAAAATGTTGTGCGTCAGAAGCTGAACCTCCATTACCTGCAACCAATAACTTTCCGCCTTCATTGAAACAATTTTTTAATTCTTCACAAATTAAATTAATTTCGTTTAAATTTCTATTAATTGAAAGAATAATCTCTGAACTGCTTGCAAAATAATTAGTCATTTAAAAAATTACTACCATATTGTTCTTCCCCCATCAATTACTAATAGCTGACCTGTCATGTAGGAACTTGCTTCAGAAGCTAAAAAAACTATCGCTCCATGATAGTCATTTTTTTTTGCAAGTTTATTCATTGGAACTCTTTTTTTAATATTATTTATAAGTGTTTTGCCTTGAAGATTTTTTACTGCACCTGGCACTAAACAGTTTACCCTAACTCCCTTATGTGCCCAATAGGTTGCAAAATATCTATTTAAGCCTAATAAACCAGATTTTACAATAGGATATCCTATTGGTTTAAAATTTTTAACATCTTCAATTTTTTCAGTTTTTGCATATACTCTTTGATCAGGTCCAGAAATTGCTAAATCTGATGCGATATTTATTATACTTCCATTTTTATATTTTACCATTTCGCTTCCAAATATTTTCGTACATATAAAAGAGCCAATTAAGCCAACATTAATCTCATTTAATAATTGCCTAACTGAGTATTCTTCTAAATTGTTTTCTTGTTTGTTTAATTTATCCATTTTGGGGTCTATTGCCGCGTTATTGACTAATACATTTATTTTAAATTTATTTTTTATTAAAATATTTTTTATATCAATAATTTCATTTTCATTGGTAATATCGGCATTAAAAATTTCAACTTGAGCTTTTGAATTTTTATTTAAAATGTATTTTTTTGCATTACTTAGTTTTTTTTTATCTAAATCAATTAATATAATACTTGAATTGTATTTTGATAGTGCTAATCCATGCTCTCTTCCTAAAAATCCACCGCCCCCTGTTATTATTGATAATTTATTTGAAAGGTCAAACATTTAAATCATGCATTGATATATTAAGTATTTTTAATTTTAATTATTTTTTGTTTTGAAATAGACTCATGTATGCCAAAACATATTTTAGATGTTTTCAAGGCTTCGTCAATTGAAATTTCAGATCTTATTTTTTTATCTGAACAATTTACAAAATTTTTAATTTCTTCTTTGAATAATTGATTCCTAGTAATTTTAAAATCTTTAACTTTCTTACTTCTTTTTTTATCATAACTATTAATTATAACTTTATTGCTAACTAAATCACAATGAATATGTTTTTTTTCAGTAAAAATATCAAAATAACGTTTTTCATTTTTGCTTGCAAATGACAAATTAAGATTAACAATATGATGTTTATATTTAAAAATTGATGAAATTGATTCTTCAGCTTTTATATTTATAATTTTAGCGCTTTTAAATGCAGACAGGTAATTAGGCATTCCATACAGGTTATAAATAAGATCTATTTCATGAGACATACTGTGAATAACACCCCCACCTTTTTGTTTTAATGCTGCATAACTTGTTAAATAATTTTGCCATGGTCTGTGATCGGGCAAATACGTAAACCAATTGAAGTTTGCGTTTATAGTTTTATTATCAGCTAGTATTTTTTTTATAAATTTAATAATTGGATTAAATCTAGTTTGATACCCTACAGCTGAAATAGATTTAGAATTTTTTATTATTGATTTTAAATATTTAATTTGATTTAATTTTGTAATTAGGGGCTTTTCAACAAATATATTATAATTGTCCTTTAAAAAAGGTATGATAGTTTTAAAATGTAAATGACTTTCATTTGATATGATGACGTATTTAGGATTAAATTTTTTTATTTCTTTTTTATTCTTTAAAATTATTATATCATAAATAGAGTTTATATTATTTTTTGTTTTATTCCTTGATAGTGCTATTAATTTTCTATCTTTAATATTTGATAAAGTTCCTATAATGGATTTTTTGTATAAGGATTTTATGTTAATTAGATGCCTTTGACCAACTGAACCCAGCCCCAAAATTAAAAATCTCATGTTAAATATTTTTTTAAATATGAATAACGTGCGTCATCAATGTATGATTTTATTTTCAAAAGATCTTCTGGATGATCAATATCTAGAGATGGGCTTGAATTAAATGACAACATTTTATTTCCATGAAGTGAATTTTTTTTTATTTGCTGCATCTTAATAATATCAACTTGACCATTTGGAAGGTGTGTTTCAGGAAATTTTTGTTTAGGCATATTATAATATTCATATTTTATATTTGAAAAAAAACCTTTTAAATACAATCCTTTTTTTTTAAATATTTTATAAGGAGATAATGGTATTTTATTAACAGATCGTAGAGAAGTACTTTTTGGGTATTGTTTTAAATATTTTATTGCTTTATCTATAATTCCATATTCTCTAAATGGAACAGTTGGACTTAAGTGAACAATTAACTCTGGTAGAGTTAAGTTATTTTTTTTTAAATAACTTAAAAAATGATTGAAAAACAATAAATCTATAGAATTATCCTTTGAAATTGATTTTGGTCTTAAAAAAGGAGTTTTAGCACCATATTTATTTGCAATTTTAGCAATTTTAGATGAGTCAGTAGAAACATATACTTCTTCTATTAGTTTCGAAGATTTTGCAGCAGCAATTGAATAAGCCACTAAAGGATGATTATTTACTAAAACAATATTCTTGTTTTTAATTCTTTTTGAGCCTGATCTAGCAGGGATTAAAGCTACAATTTTATGCATTTAAAAAAATTATCTATTTTTTCTCCATAATCGAATTTCATAAATAATTCCATTACCTTTGTCTGTCATTAGATAAATGATTGAGTCCGTAACTTGCTTTAATGATATTAATGAACTTTTTCTAATATCCTTTCTATTTTTTGTCATTTCTGATTTAACGCCTGCAGGGGAAACTGTTCCGATCCTTATATTATTATTTCTAAATTCTTCATCTAAAGCTCTTGAAAAACCTAACAGCGCATGTTTTGTAGATGTATAAATAGTGTGTCCAAATGTTCCACCACCAGAATAAGAACTGGATGAACAAATATTGATTATAGTGCCAGATTTTTTTTTACTCATAAAATTTATAAAATATTTTGTTATCAAAATTGGTGATAAAATATTTATGTTAAATGATGAAATTATATCATCAACTGAATAAGTAGTTAGTTTTTTAAATTTAAAAATACCAGCACTATTCACTATAATGTCAGGGCATCCAATTATTTTTTTTATATTTTTACATTTTTTTTCTATAGTTTTGATTTGATTTTGATTAATATAGAAAGCTCTAAAGTTTTTGAATTTGCTTAATAACCTAATTTTATCTTTATTTCTCAATCCAGAGCAAATACCTATTACCATAATATCATATTTTAATAATCTTGTCGCTAAATCGTAACCAATTGAACCTGTAACACCTGTGATTAATACAGTTTTATTTTTAAGAGTGTCTAAATTCATGTTCATCTAATTTTTATCTATTATGTTTCTAATAAACTTAAAGTATTTTTTTGCAGTTTTATAATCATCTTTTCCCCGTGCTCCCTGAATAATTATATCTCCATGAAAATTATTTTTAAATAAATAATTTAAACATTTTGAAAAATCTACATCACCTTTTCCCAATGCTACTGTTTTCCCAAATAATACGTTTCTATCTTTAATATGGATACTATAAACATATGCTTTTATTTTCTTGAGGTAATCTAAAGGATCGTTACCTTCAGCACATGTATTACCTAAATCAAAATTAATTTTAATTTTTTTAGTATTTAGTTGTTTTAATAAATTTAAAATATTATTAACATTTAAATCAGTTTCTAAAGTTATTATAATTTTTTTATTTTTTATATAGCTAGATAGCAATTTTAGAGAATTCATAGCTAATTGCATATTTTTTTCATTTCGAATAGAGCTTTTATCCTCAAAAGACAATCCTATTCTAGGTATTTTAAGAAAAACACAAGCATCAATAAGTTTTTTAATTATATTTATTGTATTAAGTCTATTTTTTTCAAATAAAGGATTATGCATTGAGAAGTCACAACTTAATGACATCAATTTAACTGAGTATTTTTCAGATAACAAAGTAAGTTTATTTTGATAAGATTTACTTAAAAAAGGATTTTTATAATTATCATAAATTAATTCTATACCATCATAACCTATCTTATTTATTAACTTGAATTCATTAGACCAATTTTTGGGGAAAGCTTGGATTTGGTTATTTACCTTCTTGGACAACCTTCCTTGAACAATTCCAATGTAATTTTTCAATTTATTTTTTTTCAATAACACAACTTCCATTCTTTTCTAATTTCCAATCAAAAGAATAGAAATTGTGTTTTTTTAATTGATTTTTATATTTTTTTAAGTTTTTTTTATGAACAACCATCATGTAAAAACCTCCACCTCCGGCTCCTATAATTTTTCCACCCTTTGAGCCGAGTTTCTTTAACTTTATGTATTTTTTATCTATTGAATTATTAGTTATGGAGTTAGATAATTTTTTTTTAACTAACCAATGTTCGTTCATAAGAATGCCTATATTTTCCATATCAGATTCTAATATTGATTTTTTTGTTTTATACCCAATTTCTTTAATAATATCATATAATTCAATATTTTTATTCATATTCTTTGAAATGGCTTTGACAACATTTGAAGAGCTTCTTTGTTGACCTGAATAGATCATTACTAATGAATTTTCTAAATCAGTTTTAATAGAATTTTTAATTGTTAATTTATTTACTTTGATATCTCCTTTTTTAGATACTCTAATTCTTAATATACCTCCATAAGAAGCTATGTACTGATCTTGAACGCCACCATCCATAGACAAAATTTTCCTCTCAATTATCCATGCAGCATTAGCTATTTGTTTTTTATTCAATTTAATTCCTTTTAAAACTGCTAATGCATTTACCAAACCAACCGTTAGAGTGCTTGAACTTCCTAAACCAGTTTTAGAGGGTATGGTTGAAAAAGTTGAGATTTGAATAGAGTGCGTAATATTAAAATATTCAAGACATGCTCTAATTATTTCATGCTTTACATCAGAGATTTTTTTTACTCTTTGAACTGTTGTAGTTTGGATAAGTATATCTTTATCAACTTTTCTTATTCCTACTGAAACAAAACAGTATTGATTAATTGAAGCTGAAATTAAATCTGCTGATTTAATATTAGAATAAAAAGGCAAATCTGTTCCACCACCACCTAAAGAGATTCTGTATGGTGTTCTGGTTATAACAAATTGATATTTAAAATTTTTCATAAATTTTTTTGTATATTTGATTATGTATAAATCTATTTGAAGCCATAATACCTTTAAAGTTATGAGGTTGACTTAAGTTACCTTTAAAAAAATAACACTTTCCTCCAGATTTTTTTATAATTTCAGAAGCTCCTAACATATCCCATATTTTATCATCAGGATTTATATAAGCATCTAATCTTCCACAGGCAACATAAGCCAATTCTAGATTAGCAGACTCAATAATTTTAATTCTTCTTACGACTGGCGGATTGAAAATACTGATTAGTTTTTTTAATGATGTTGCCCCAGAAGATGATTGATTACAATTTATTGCAATAACTGACTGATTAAGTTTTTTAACATCAGAGGTATGGATTTTTTTTTTATTTAAATATGACGAAATTCCGTTTGTATAAAAAAATTCATCTCTTAAGAAATCATAAACTCCAGAAAATATTTTTTTGTTCTTAAAGACTGAAATTGAAATAGCATAAAATGGAATTTGTTTAACGTGATTTGTGGTTCCACATAAAGGGTCAACTACCCAAGTATATAAATTTTTATCCAAAAAATCATATATATTTCCTTCTTCACTGATTATATTATCTTTTGGAAATTCTTTGCTAATTGAATCCATAATATAGTTATTTAAATATTTATCTATCGAAGAAAAATAACCTTTAATTGGTGAGTATGTAAAATTATTTTTATTTTTAGTTAATTTTTTTTTTGGCAAATTAGAAAAGAAATTTTTAATAAAAATCAATCTTTTATTCATTAAAGCTAAGCACTCAATAAATGACTTTTAGAGATAATAGTGTTTTTATTAATTTTTGATGATGCCTTAGATCCAATTAATTCATAATAGAGATTTGGAGATATTCCATTTTGGCTTTTTGTAACAACCGTAGTTATGTTTTCATCATTAAAACTTTCGCCCTTTTCAATATCTTTTATAGCCATAAAGCTTCTATTTAATATTTTTTTTAGAGCCTTTTCAGACTCTTCTAACTTTTTAAATTGTGAACCCATAGCTTTTACCATATTATTTGAATAAACAATTAAATCTGATAACTCATCAAACTCAAGAGAGGCCGCTTGATCAGGCCCACTCATATCTCTGCTTAAAGTTACATGCTTCTCAATTACTCTAGCTCCTAAAGCAACTGCACCTAATGTACCCTCAATACCAATTGCATGTCCTGAGAAACCGATATCTGTTGGAAAAATTTTTTTTAAAACATTAATAATATTTAAATTTTTATCTTCAATTGGACAAGGGTATGCTGATGTACAATGCATAAACATTAATGGACATTCAGCGTTTTTAAAAATTTCAAAAGTTTTTATAACTTGATCAAAATTTGCCATTCCTATGCTTGCAATTGTAGGAATTTGTTTTTTTGCAATATATTTACAAAACTGGTAGTTAATTGTATCAATGCTTGCAAGCTTTATAACTTTTAGGTTATTTTTTTGAATGAAATCAACGCTATCATTCTCCCATGGGCTAATAATAAAATCCACATTAAGAGATTTTGAGTATTCGATTAATTCTTTGTATTGCAAATCATCAAACTCAAGTCTTTTGTCCGGATATGTCCATGTTCCAAAAGCCTTATTCTCATCTGGCAAATCTTTTTCATGCTGACTAAGATAACCCGTAGGTTCTTCAATCTTCATATTAGGATCAGTTAGTAACTTTATATTTCTTTTTTGAAATTTTACACCTTTAGCTCCAGCATCAGATGATTTTTTTATCATCTTTTTTGCCAAATCAATATTTCCATTATGATTAATACCGATTTCAGCAATAAAATATGTTGAGCTACTATCTTCTAAAAATTTATTTTTGAAACCCATCGATTTTTATTTATACTATAAGGATGATTAGTCTATGATTTTTTTTTGTAAATCAAAACTAAATTTCTAGTATAGATTAGTATTCCACAAATTTGTCCTGTAATTATAACTGGGTCCATTCTAAAAATTGCATAGGTCAAAAGTCCCAGCCCTCCAAATATACTTAAGTACCAAAAACCAATTGGGATTAAACTTTGTTTATTTTTTTCCGAATAAATCCATTGATAAATAAATCTTGAAGCGAACAACCCCTGACCAAGAAAACCAATAATCAAAAAAATAATTTCTATTTTTGATAAATCATTTAAATAATCAATCATAATTTTTTTTTATTTTTTTTTATAATTTTTTTAACCATATACATATCTTTTAAACCTTTAAACAATCTGTCAATAGTTCCATAATTAGACTCACCATACAACCTTTTCCTATGATCAACTTCTATGAACTTAGTATTTCCATTAAATCCGCTATATAATGCTGGTAAAAATCTATGCATACCATCAAAAACAGGAAATTTTAAAAATAAATTTTTGTCAAAAACTTTTAGAGAACAGCCTGTATCTCTACATCGGTCATTTAAAAATTGCATTCTAATTAAATTTGCTATTTTGGATGATATTTTTTTTATAAAGCTGTCAGATCTTTTAAGTCGCAGACCTCCAACTAATTTAATATTTTTATGATTATAATATATCTCTATTAATCTTATGATATCTTTTGGATTATTTTGTCCATCACCATCGATAGTTATTATGTTATCATAACTCGAAGATTTTACACCCTTAACTAGGCTTAAGCTTTGACCAATATTAGTTTCATTGTGTAAAATCAAAACTTTGATCTTATCTTTGTTGTTTTCTTTTAGAGATCTTATAACAGATAATGTATTGTCTTTACTTGCGTCATCTATCAATATTATTTCATAGAAATAATCAGTTTTTTTTATATTTAAAATAATTTCATCAAAAAGATTTTTAATGTTTAATTCTTCATTGTGGAGAGGAATTACAATTGAAAACTTCATAACTGATAAAAATCCTGGCAACGACCTACTCTTCCATGCCTTAAGACAAAGTAC
>CENJ01006017.1_pt1 | contig 11663 bp, 8 predicted proteins | sample 356161 | NCBI WGS metagenome assembly CENJ01 (sample SAMEA2619531, study PRJEB7988) | marine metagenome | biome: marine biome (ENVO:00000447); feature: surface water layer (ENVO:00002042); material: "saline water (ENVO:00002010), including plankton (ENVO:xxxxxxxx)" | depth 5 m
GGAATTATTAAAAAAATTGAAAAGGGATTTATAATTCCCCCTGAAAAATAAAGTATTAAACTCAATTGAATTATATCAATGAGTAAAAAGGTAAAAGAATCTCTACTTGAAAGAATATTCTTTTGATAAAAATAAATTAATGTTAAATTAGATATTACCCCTAAGATTATTACAATATTTACTATTAAAATATCAAATTCAAAATTGAAGGCATACTTTACAATATTTACGGTAAAGAACTGACCTAAAATTGCTATCCATCTAAGATTAATATAAGTAGTTTTATTTAAAGTATATATTTTTGAAACTGACTTAAGCTCCATTCTTAAACATCTAAATTATTAATTTCCAAGGCATTAGAAATTATAAACTCTTTTCTGATGGAAACATCATTTCCCATTAAGGTGTGTATAATTTTTTGATCTTTTTTTCTATCATTTGAGTATCTGACTTGAAGCAAATTTCTTTTTTCAGGATCTAATGTCGTATTCCATAGTTCGTCCGGATTCATTTCTCCGAGACCCTTAAACCTTTGAATGTTTAATTTTGATTTTTCTTCAGACATTGCTTTTTCGAAATCCTTAGTTCCTTTTTTAAATTTTTTCAAATTCTTAGTATTATTTAAAATAAAACTCTCTAAACTTTTTTCGTCTTTAATATAAATGCTTTTGCCCGACTTATTTATCTTAAATAAAGGAGGTTGAGCTAAAAAAATATTTCCATTTTCTATCAGTTTATTAAATGGTTTGTTGTTAAAAAAAGTTAATAAAAGTGCTCTTATATGTGATCCGTCAACATCTGCGTCAGTCATAACAATTATTTTACCATACCTCAGGTCATTTAAATCAATTTCCTCAGCTTTTGGGTCTAAACCAAGAGCATTTATTAACGTAACGATTTCATTAGATGAAATCATTTTTGATAAAGCCTTAGTTTTAATATCATTGGAGTTACCATTTTTTTTTGGACTGCTTTCCTCTACATATGTATTCAATATTTTTCCTCTCAAAGGTAATACTGCCTGAAACTCTCTGTTTCTTCCTTGTTTCGCTGAACCTCCAGCAGAGTCTCCCTCGACTATGAATAATTCAGTTCCCTCTCTCTTAGAATTTTGGCAGTCAGCAAGTTTTCCAGGCAAACCTGTTAGTTCAAGAGCTCCTTTTCTTCGAACACTTTCTCTTGCCTTTCTAGCGACATCTCTGGCTTGTGCTGCCTGAATAATCTTTAATAAAACAATCTTTATTATACTTGGATTTTGATCAAACCATATAGACAATTTTTCATTCATAAAATTCTCAACAATATTTCTAACTTCAGAAGAAACTAATTTATCTTTTGTTTGTGAAGAAAATTTAGGATCAGGCATCTTTATAGATAAAACGGCACATAAACCTTCCTTGATATCATCTCCAGTAATTGAAACTTGATTCTTTTTTAAAATATTATTTTCATTTACATATTTGTTTAAAATTCGGGTAAGTGAACTTCTAAAACCTAAAAGATGTGTTCCTCCATCCTTTTGAAATATATTATTTGTATAAGCATTCATGTCTTCGGAGTATCCAGAATTCCATTCTAATGAACATTCAATATTTATGCCGCTTTTGTCACCTTCAAGGAAAATAGGTTTTTTGAATAAATCATTACCATTTTTGTTTTTTAATTTTTCTTTCTTTTCGTTTAAAAAATTAACAAATTCTACTATTCCACCATCATATTTAAATTCTGTTCTTTTTTCCTTTTTCAACGTTTTATCTAAAACAACTAAATTTACTCCTTTGTTTAGAAAAGCTAGTTCTCGCATTCTTTTTTGAATTATTGTGCTACTGAACTTAGTCGATGAAAATATTTCTTTTGAAGGCAGGAACGTAATTTTAGTTCCAGTATTCTTTGATTTTCCAATTTGTTTTAATGGGGACTTCGGATCTCCGTTCCTAAACTCTACAAAATACTTCTTACCCTCTCTTTCTATTTCTAATTCAAGTTTTTCTGATAAAGCATTTACAACTGATACACCAACACCATGCAATCCTCCTGAAACTTTATAGGAATTATGATCAAATTTTCCTCCTGCATGAAGTTGTGTCATTATAACTTCCGCAGCTGATTTCTTTTCAGTTTTATGAAAATCGACTGGGATGCCTCGACCATCATCAGAAACTGCTATTGTTCCGTCTTTGTTAATCTCCACAGTTATAATTTTACAGTGCCCGGCTAGAGCTTCATCAATCGAATTATCAACAACCTCGTAAACCATGTGGTGTAGACCTGTCCCATCGTCAGTATCACCAATGTACATTCCTGGTCTTTTTCTAACCGCATCTAAACCTTTTAAAACTTTGATTGAGTCTGCTCTGTAGTTGGAGTTTTGTAGTGTATTGGTCATATTTTTTATTTTTACGGAAATAAAAACTATATCATTTTTAGATACTTAGATAAAACTCGATATAAAGTGATGGTCAAATTAGCATTAGTATCATTGCTTAATTGAGCAATTTTTTTTTTTTTAATCTTGTAATTCAAAAAAGCACATTTATGCAACATTAAATGGCGGAGAGAGTGGGATTCGAACCCACGAAAGAGTTTCCCCTAAACACGCTTTCCAAGCGTGCGCCTTAAACCACTCGGCCATCTCTCCATAATTTCAAATGTTATTTATCAATAAAAATCCAAATATCTAAAAAATTCATAAATATATCAATTAATTATTCACTTACAGCAAAATCAATACATTCTTCAAAATTTTTTAAATTCATAAGTTTGGAATAATTTTTATAATAATATTTAAAACTTAAATCTTTATAATTTGAAATATTTAAATTTAATAAATTGTTATTTGGTCTTTTCTTTATTACAGACACACCATGATCAATTGTACAAACACAAATATCTAGATCTTTTGTCTCTCTTAATTCCACTATGGCTTTCCAAACATCACCTACCCATGTGCCCAATGAATAAGGCACTGTTTGATCTGAATACTCTTCCGGAAGTGAATCATGACACATAATTGTCCCATCTTTCTTCAAAAATTTAATTGAATTTTCAATATCTCTTTTAACTTGATCATACTCGTGCAAACCGTCTATAAAAATAATATCAAAATTTTTTTTGTTTGACGCAAAAAATTCATCACTTGTTTTTTTTATTGTTCCACCTTTTATAGGATCTACACCAACTTTATTAATAATATCAATTTTAGAAAAGCATTCATTGTTAAGACAACCTATCTCTAAATAATCAGAGTAGTTTTTTTTTTTAATAATTTCATTGATAAGCTCCCATCTCTTAGGTTTATTGTTAAAATTAAAGTCAATTTTTCCAAAATAAAAATTTAATAATTTATAGTATCTTTTTCTTAATTTTCTAAACATAGTTAATATTTTTTATTAGATAAAAAGTAGCTTTTCATTTTTCCATAGAAAAAAAGTTTCATCTTTTTTATTATATTAGTTTTTATTTTTTTGTTATTAGTTCCAATAATACCACTAACATCTGGATATGTTGAAAAATGATTAAATTTTAATTCATCATTAATTCCTTGTAGAGTTGCTTTGGCTACACAATGTTCCATAAAAACACCATTGGTGTCATTAATTTTAGAAGCCATTGGAATAACATATTTTAAAAAAAAAAACTTAGATCCACCAAATACATGGCTATCTACATATGTTAAATTATTTTTAATACAGACATAAATATCAGATTTCTTTTTTCTAAAATCGTCGAAAATTTTGTTAAAATTTTTGATATAATATCTTCCTGTTACCTTTAAATAATAATCTGTATTATTGACAGTATGAGAATTTTCAAAAACCTCTTTTAAACATAAGTATTCTCCATAACCTTTGCCGAGACTTTTTTTAAATGTGTTATTAAGATTTGAAGATATGATTTCAATTTTTTTGTTAGGAAAATTTTTAGATTCTTCATTAAAAAAATTTAAATCGTAACCCGAATTTTCAATAAAAATTATTTTGTCGACCAGTTCGTTTTTACACCATTTTATAAATGCTTTCTTATAATCATCTAATCTATCTATTTCCGATGTTCTTTTCAAAAACGGTATGTTGATAGGTTTTATACACGCCGTCAGTATTATTGATAAATTAAAATTTTTTTTTTGGGGATTGATCATAACTTCAAAATTTTTTAATTTATTATCATTAGATGAAGAGCCAAATGGCATTCCTAAATTATCTTTTTTTCATTGTCAATTAAACCTTTTTATTCTCTTCATTAAAAATCCAAGGCCATTCTAAATATTTAGTATTTTTTTTGAACCAAAAAGATAAATATCTTTCGGCCAGATATGCATATAATCTTGTGGTATCATATCCTTTTAAATCTTCAAATCCAAAAATTTTTTCACACTCAAATAACCATTCAAAAAGATCCTCATACCATCTATTCATTATTGAACTTTTAGATATAAACATTATGTGAGGGTTGAAAGAACAATTTTCATTAACAAATTCCTTAAAATCACTCCTTTCATTTGTAGATAAAATATCGATTGCTTTGTCTAAGTTTCCATGTCCATGGTGCATATCAAAATGAAATTTTATTGTCCTTTTGTTTTCATTAAAAAATGGTAATGGATTTTTTAACAATGTCTTGAAACCTCTTTTTATCATTTTCATCTTTTTAGTCTTATTAACTTCAATTGGTTTGCATATTATGGCCTCTTTATCTTTCCATTCTTTTGCTGGGTGATTTAAAATTATCTCGGATATGCTATTATTAATATCAATCTTATTTTGATAATCCTTTAGCCAAAATCTTCTTTTTTGACAGAAACCAATCCAATTCTTGTTATTAAGGTCCAATTTATTTTTCCAATACCAATATTGAAAAGTAAGTTCAGAATAGTTTTTTTCTTTAGAAAATATATTTATTCCATTATCACATCGTAGATAATTTTTGGGAGGCTCTTCCTGACCAACCCAACAAAGTTTATATGATGAACTCTCTAAAAATTTAACACGTTTATTTGTGATACAAAATAATTCTAAATTTATATTGTTATTTTCCATTTTGTTAAAAAACTTTTTATTATAAATAAATCATGATAATAGATCATGATACAAGATTATGACAAAAAAAAAATTTGATTATGAAGAAATAGATGTGGGCTTTTACGATCATATTTATCAAAAAAGAGAGGGAGTTAGGAGTGCTTGGCATCATATCAAATTTAATTTTATTAAAGAAAAAATAGATAAACAGAATCATCACTTAGATATTGGTTGTGGCAGTGGTACATTTTTATCAATATTAAATAATAAATTCTCAGCTGGAATTGATGTCTCTGAAAAACAAATCAGTTATGCAAATAAAAACTACAGTACAGAGACTAAAAAATTTTTGCAATTTGATAAAGTAATTCCATTTAAAGATAATAGTTTTGACTCAGTATCAATGATTGAATTAATTGAACATCTGTCTGGTGATGAAATTGCGAATTTATTTCAGCAAATTTATAGAGTTCTTAAGAAAGGGGGAAAAATTTATATAACTACTCCTAATTATTTGTCATTTTGGCCTATTTTAGAATTTTTTTTAAATAAAATTTCAAAAATTTCTTATGAACATCAACATATAAGTAAATTTAACTTCTTAAATATAAATAAAATTATTGATAATAATAAATTCAGTATAATCAAAAAAAATTCTTTTATTTATTTAAGTCCCTTTACAGCTGTTTTTTCATTCAAATTTTCAATTTTTTTTTCAAAATTAGAAAAAATACTATCAAAATTTTTACCTGGTTTTTTATTGTTTATAGAAATTGAAAAAAAATGAAATCTTTGGAGTTTTCACTAATTATTCTAGTTATACTAATTTCTTTTAGCGTAAATTTTTATTTTGGTCATCAAGGTTTGATGCCACTAGATGACCTGCAAAATTTTAACTCTGGGTTAAGAGTGCTAAATGGTGATTTTCCTTTTAGAGACTATTATTCCATTACTGGTCCAATTTTAGATATCTGGCAAGGAAATATTTATAAAATATTTGGTGTTAACTGGCAATCGTTTTTGGTTCATGCATCAATTATGAATTGCCTTTATTCTTTATCTATTTTTTTTTTCTTAAAAAGTCTTAAATTCAAATCAGTAAATTGTTTTTATTATTCATTAAGCGCTGGTTTACTTATGTATCCGACTGCCGGTAATCCTACGGTAGAACATAACTCATTAATATTAAGTGTAATCGCTACATTAATTTTTTTTATAGCCTTAATGCAAAATAAAAGAAATTATATTTTTATTTCTATTTTATTCTTTTTTATTGCCTTTTTTACTAAACAAGTTCCTACAAGTTATTTCATTATTTTTTGTTTTTTAATTTACTTATTTCGAATATTTTCGAATTATGACATATCAACTTTGTTTCACACTTTCGTATATACATTGATTATATCAATATTTTTTTTTATTTACATCAATTTAAATAATGTTTCTTTTGAAAATATTTATGATCAATATATAACAATCGCTACAAATTTAGGTGAAAATAGGCTAGCAGTTTTAAGTTTCGACTTTGTGTATGAAAATATTTCAAAACTTTTTTTTTTACTATTTATGCTTATACCATCTATTTACTTATCATACACTACAAAGAAATTAGATATTTCTATAATTCTTATTGGCCTAAGTTTAATAATTATATTCTATGAAGTGCATTCGAACAATCAGCCTATAACATTTTCTTTGTTGCCATTATATATATCCTTATTTTATTATTTTTATTCCAAAGAAAGATTGGAACTAAAATTTGTTAGATATTTTTTATATTTAATCATCATATATGCTTTTTATAGAATTTTGAGATATGAAATTTTTTATATATTTATTTTTATTTCATTATTTTTACTTATTTATCTTAAAAAAAGAGTCACAATAAATAATCTTTTGTTAGTTTATCTTTTTATTACTTCATGCCTGTATTTTGAAAAATATGTAAAAATAAGAGCATGGGATGATTTGAGAAAAGACCAGGTAAGTAAAGGTTTTGACGGAAGTTTAATTGACTCAAAATTTAAGTTTTTAAAATGGAGGACTGTTTATTATGAAAACATAGAGGAAGAAAAAAAATTAATTTTCTCTACACTAAATTATTTAAAAAGTTTAGATGAAAACGTTAACTATATATTAATTAGTGATTATCAAATATATAATGCAATATTAAACAAAAAAGATTTTTCCCCAGTTAAATATTGGTTTGAAAATGCAACATACCCATCAAAAAATCATAAACTAAGAGATAAGTTTGAAATGTTCTTTAAATCAAAAATAGAAAATAACAAAATTTCTCAAATTATTATTGATAATACAGCAAAATTTCAGTCTGAAGAATTATCAGAATTCAGTTGGCTTTATAATTGCTTAGATAAAAAAAGTAGCTTTGCCCAAGAAGAAATTATTGATGTTTTTTTGATTAAGAAAAACTGTATAAAGTAGCTTTATTTAATCCAATCTTTATATTTTTCTTTATTATTAATTAAATATTTGGGAAAATTTAAATTAATATCTACTTTACAATATTCATGATCTCTACCAATTAAATCTTTACCTAAATCAATATTTTTTTTTATCTTGTTTTCATCCAAATATTTTGGATCAATTTTTTCTTTAAAATTATATTGGTCATTAGTTTCACAAAGATTTTTATATTTGTATAATAAATTTTTGGGATCTTTTAGGTTACAAAAGTGCCAACCACCATTTTCTAATATATTATTCAATCTTTTTTTATCAAATCTCCACCACGGTCTTTTTTTAAATTTAAGTTGTCTTAACCACTGAGGTGAGTTTAAATACTTTTTTAAACATATTCTACTTCCATACCAGAATGGATGATTTTTAGATTGTAAGTTAAATTTATAGTAAAAATGCATTTGCTTGAAAACCGCATACCTCATATTTGGTTCAAAATTTTGAAAAACTTCGGGATTGGGTATTTCATCTAGGTCAGAAATAATAATTAAATCGTCATCGTTAGCGTTTTGTAATCCTCTAGAAATACAATTCCTTTGAAAGTTTTCCCTTATATATGGATTATCTCCATCTGGCATATCGGTAACAGGTATATAAATTATCTTATCTTTAAATTTATTGAAGTTACTAATATTGAATCTTAAATCCTTTTTATTGTTTTGCCAAGTTTTGTCTCCTTCTACAATCACAAAATAATCAACAAAGTTATTTAAAATATTTAAACGTAAGTCTAATATAAGATCCTCATCCCAATAAGAAAAACAATCGTAAATCATAATTTATTCTTTATTTATCTTAAGCACGCCAATAAAAGCTTCTTGCGGGATTTCTACCCTACCAAACTGTTTTGATTTAGCCTTACCTTTTTTTTGTTTATCCAAAAGTTTCCTTTTTCTGTCCCTAGCACCACCGCCGTGAATTTTTGTAAGAACATCTTTTTTAAAACCCTTTATTGTTTCCCGTGCAATAATTTTTCCTCCTATTGCAGCCTGTACAGGTATCATAAAGTTATGTCTAGGTATCAAGTCCTTTAATTTTTCACATACTTCTCGACCAATAGTTTGTGCAAAGTCTTTGTGAACCATCATGGCAAGCGCATCAACAGGCTCCGAATTAACTAATATTCCCAATTTTACCAAATCACCCTCTTTGTGATCTAATATTTCATAGTCAAAACTTGCATATCCACTTGTCATAGACTTAAGCCTATCATTAAAATCAAAAACTACTTCATTAAGAGGTATTTCATAATTTAATACCGCTCTATTGCCTGAATAATTTAAGTTTTTTTGGATGCCTCTTTTATTTTGGCATAGTTTCATAATAGATCCCAAATATTGATCTGGTGTAATTATTGTTGCTTTTATCCATGGTTCTTCAATAAACTTTATTAAGGTTGGGTCGGGTAAATTTGAAGGATTTTGTAAGTTTTGGACTTTGCCGTTATTCAAATGAACTTTATAAACAACCCCTGGTGTTGTAGTTAATAAATTAATGTCAAATTCTCTTTCTAACCTTTCAGTTATAATTTCCAGATGTAATAAGCCTAAGAAACCACAGCGAAACCCAAGTCCCAGAGCTGATGAAGATTCTGCCTCATAGGAAAAGCTAGAGTCATTTAATTGTAATTTAGCTAAACCATCCTTTAATTTTTGATACTCAGAGCTATCTACTGGAAATAAACCACAAAAGACCACAGGTTTACTGGGCTTGAAACCGGGTAAAGCTTTTTTAAGAGGACTTAGGGCTTCACAAATAGTATCACCTACTTTCGTGTCTGATAAATTTTTAATTCCAGTAATAATAAATCCTATTTCACCTGATTTTAGTTCATCGATATCTTTAGCTTTTGGTGTGAAAACTCCCACTTTTTCAACTACATATTCCTGATCAGTAGACATCATTTTTATTTTCATATTTTTTTTTAGTGTTCCGTCTATGACTCTAATTAAGATGATAACCCCTAAATAGGAGTCATACCAACTATCCACAAGTAAACATTTTAACAATTCTTCGATCTCACCTTTTGGAGGGGGTAATGTAGAAACTATTTGCTCTAAAATATCTTCTATACCCTCGCCTGTTTTTCCTGAACAAGGAACTGCATTAGATGTATCTATACCAATTACATCCTCTATTTGTTTTTTTGTTCTATCTAAATCAGATGCAGGTAGATCAATTTTGTTTAACACAGGTACGATTTCATGATTTATATCTAGCGCTTGATAAACATTGGCAAGTGTTTGAGCTTCAACACCTTGGGTACTATCTACAATTAATATAGATCCTTCGCATGCGTAAAGTGATCGACTAACCTCATAACTAAAGTCAACGTGCCCCGGGGTATCAATTATATTTAGTATGTATTCATTGCCATCTTTTGCCTTGTAATTTAGTTTTACCGTTTGTGCTTTAATTGTAATTCCTCGCTCTCTTTCAATATCCATTGAATCTAATACTTGATCCTTCATCTCCCTTTCTGTTAAGCCTCCACACTTATGTATTATCCTGTCTGCTATTGTTGATTTCCCATGATCAATATGAGCGATGATAGCAAAATTTCTAATGTTATTGAGATTTGACATTTATGATCTTAATTTAGCACCAGTTTTTTCTTCAATAGTGCTGACTATTTTTTTCGATATATTTGACAGATCATTTTCATTTAAAGTCTTATGATCGGATTGTATTGTCACCTTTAAAGCAATAGATTTTTTATCAGATGGAATATTTTCACCTTCATAAACATCAAAAATTTTTATTTCTTTGATTAAATCCTTATCTATTTTTTTTATGACCTCTGTTAAATCCTGAGCTTTTGTATCTTTGTTAACTAAAAAAGCAAAATCTCTATCTGACTTTTGGTAATCCGAAAAAGTAAGACTTTTTTTAGTCTTTATATTCTTAGATTTGTAATTTACTAAATTTTCTAAAAAGATTTCAAATCCAAAAGCATTTGAAATTATTTTTGGATTCAAAGCACCAAAATATCCAAGGACAAAATTACCGTTTTTGGGAACTACAGATCCAGAAATACCTGGGTGGTAGTAAGAGGGTGTGTTATCTTCAACTTTAAACTCATCTTTTTCTATTCCAAGTTCAGTTAATGTTTGAACTAAATCTTTTTTTATATGAAAAACATCTACTAAATCATTATTCTTTAAAGAATTCTCATTGTCTATGAATTGTTTTTTAATTCCACAAACAACAGTAATTTGTTGACCAGGTTTTTTACCTGTAAAATTTGGACCAATTTCAAAAAGAGCCTGATCACCAAATCCTCTGTTAAGATTTTTTTCTAAATGTAAAATTAAGTTTGGATATAAAGAATTTCTCAACACATTTAAATCTGAACTTATTGGATTTACAATCTTTATGCTTTCTAGATTTTCTCTAAATTTGCTATTAATTTTTTCGTCTGTAAACGACCAAGTTATTGTTTCAAGATATCCTTTTGAAGCTACCGATCTTTGAGATAAATGAAAGTGTTTCTGAAAAAAATTAAGTGTTGGTTTAATTCGTTTTTTTTCAGGTTCAATAGACTTAATTTTTTCAAATCCTATAATTCTAATTACTTCCTCTACTAGATCAATCTCACCAAAAATATCTGGCCTCCAGCTAGGGACTATAACATTAAGAAATTTTCCCTTTGTTTTAATAGCAAAACCTAAGTTTGATAAAATCTTTTTTATCTCATTAGAGTTAATTTTGGTACCAATTGTCTTTGTAACCATCCTGGGATCAAATTTTATCTCAAGATCTTTAAATTTTTTTGTTTGTTGAACATCAAATTTGGATATTTCCCCTCCACAAATTTCTTTAATTAGTTCGGCTGCTGACTCAAGCCCAGCAGTTACAGACTGAGGATCTACCCCTCTTTCAAAACGGAATTTTGCATCACTATTCAAATCTAATTTTTTAGCAGTTTTTCTTATAATTGCGGGATCAAAATATGCAGACTCTAGTAATAAATTTTTTGTGTATATTTCTGTACCTGACCTTTCGCCTCCAATTATTCCACCCAAACCAAGCACACCTTCATCATCCGATATCACACACATATTTTCATTAAGTGTATAATTTTTATTATCTAGGGCTTTAAAGCTCTCTCCTTTTCTTGAATTTCTAACGGTAATTTTATTCTTTATCTTGTCTAAATCGTAT
>CENJ01037579.1_pt1 | contig 11660 bp, 8 predicted proteins | sample 356161 | NCBI WGS metagenome assembly CENJ01 (sample SAMEA2619531, study PRJEB7988) | marine metagenome | biome: marine biome (ENVO:00000447); feature: surface water layer (ENVO:00002042); material: "saline water (ENVO:00002010), including plankton (ENVO:xxxxxxxx)" | depth 5 m
TCCGCGACCAAGCCGTTTTTAACACAGCGGTCTCTCATCAAATGTTATTCCATCCAGCGCGCGCTCAAGAAGCGTCATGCGGCTTAGTTTCACCAGCGCAAACTCGCCCATTAAGCAATCAGTCCGTTGTTAGGACGTTACGCGATGTACCGCAACCGAGTGCTCTGTTAGCACATTTGCGGGTCTTCGTTCTGGTCTGCGTGTTAATAATAGGGTTTGTAAGTGGCTGTGAATTGGATGTCCAGGAAGGTATGCCTGTGCCGCGAAGCGACTCAAATGATCTCAGCGAGTATTACTTGATTAGCATGGAGGAGAAAGGCGATTGGATTGAAGTCGTCGTAAAACGAGATGGCGTCAAGAGCGTTGGCTATAGCCGTCTGCAAATCGATTGTGATCGCCGCTGGTTGAAGCTCTTGGGCTATGCTGATGGGTCGGCTTCCAGGATTCGTGATTATGCCATGGCGGAGTGGTTTATCGCTGCTCAAGGAAGCAGTCAGGCTGATATTGTTGCAGCGGTATGCGGGCAATCCGACACGCAGTAGGGATTGGCACTTTAACTGTTGTTGCCCTGGGTTTGATCTAGGTGGGCTTCTTTTTAAAAACCTCTGTGAGGGATTTCCGCTGTCTTAGGCCGCTGTGCTTTAGTCCACTCTGCTAAGGACTCTTCGCTTTGAACTCGTTTTGATTTGGGCGGCTCGTCTAAAAGCCGTTGCGTCCCGATTGGCCGTTAGCCTTGCCCGCTTGGTCAAGTCTGCGTAGCGCTTTCTAAGCGGCCTTGAATAGGTGGGTTAGTGGCGGCGACAAAACTGCCGCCACCCTTATACCTCTTAGCAGCTTTGCTACCTATCTGCTGTACTTCAGCGCAGAATCTGAAACGTCGGCCAGTGGGAATTCGTCCCGTTCTACATAATAGTCCTGAGAGAATATCCATGGCTCTCTGTCACCCTGGCTGGGCAATCGATCCATGCTTCTTGTCAGATACCCAGGGTTGAAGTTCTCCGAGTCGATCCACGGCAAGCGCCGCATATTCTCGTCGTCTGGGCGCAAATCTGGCGTGACGCGTTTCGATTGCGTGTCGTCCATGTGCTTAAAGATTCGGCACACAAGCTCGGCAACCAAGTCTGCTCGCAGAGTCCAACTCGCGCGGAAGTAGCCGAATACCCAAGCTAAGTTGGGGACGCCGGTGAACATTATGCCGCGATAGGTGATTGTTTTTGAAAAATCCACGGGCTGGTCATCGACTAGAAAGTTAATTTCATCACCTAAAATACACATATTGAATCCGGTTGCTGTGACGATAATGTCCGCGGTCAGTTCTTGTCCGGACTCCAAGAGCACGCCTTTTTCAGTAAATCGGTCAATTTGATCGGTAACGGGGCTGACTTTGCCAGCTTTGATTTCTCGAAACAGGTCACCATCCGGCAGAAATGCCAATCGCTGACGCCAGGGACGATAGTTCGGCGTGAAGTGTGGACTCATATCAAAGTCCTCGCCGAGATATTGCTTAGCCGCTGCAAACAGTTCTTGTTTGACAGCTTCAGGTTCTTCAAAAGAGCGGCGCGTGATTTCTTGCTGCTCTTTTAGAATCTTGCGTCTGACGATTTCATGAGTCCATTCGTCTGGTATCTCCAGATCGCGAAGTTCGTCAGCCATTGCGTTTGCGTTTGGTGCTGGAAAAAAATAGGTCGGAGAACGTTGCAGCATGGTGACATGTTTGGCATGCACAGACATTGCCGGAATGACGGTCGCTGCCGTCGCACCAGAGCCAATTACTAAAACGTCCTTGTCAGTATAGTCGAGATCGTCTGGCCAGGTTTGTGGGTGAACAATGGTCCCTTCGTAGCGATCCATCTCCGGCCAGTCCGGGGTGTAGCCTTCGCTATGTTGATAGTACCCCTGGCACATCCATAAAAAGTTGGCGGTATATTTAACGATCTCATCGGTCTCGAGATGTCTCGCAACAATCGTCCACTCGTTCTCTTTGCTGGACCAACTGGCTTGTAAGACGCGCACTTGATAGTGAATGTGTGGTGCTAGGTTGCGTTCTTCTATCACTTCGTTGAGGTATTTGATGATCTCCTCGGCGGTAGCAATGGGTGCGCCCATCCAGGGCTTCCATTTGTAGCCGAAGGTGAACAGGTCGCTGTCCGAGCGAATGCCAGGATATTTGTGGGTTCGCCAAGTGCCGCCAAAACCGTCCTGACATTCCAACAGAGCAAATGAGCGTTGTGGACTTTGGGTTTGTAAATGGTAAGCCGCATCAATACCGGATATTCCGGCGCCAACGATGAGTACGTCGAATTGGCCTGCTAATCGCAGAGCTTGATGATTGATTTGCTGTCTGGCCGCGATATTCATATTAATCTCCTACCTGCCATCAATTTGATTGCTCGCGTAGCGCGCTTACGTCGCGATTTGTGAGGTTGGGACTTCTATCGTTCCCTGGTTATCCGTATCGAAAAGCGGGCGTTAAAGTATTCCATTCCGTCTTTGCGATCTTGCAATACGCTATATCGCTCGGCCAAAGAATCTATAAGCGGAAGTGCCTACTATGAACGGAGCAAGGGTGCTTTGCAGCTTTTCGCCTTCATTGCTCGCGGGCGCAGATAACATGATCGGCCCTGATTTGTCGGGCTTATTGAGGGTCAGCGATAGCCTATTGGGTAAACTACTACGCCCTACCTGGTGTAGCTGGATAGCGAATAATAAATGTTAGCTATGCTTTTGCGCTGCGCTCGGCATTTGGGATTGTTGGTGCTCCAGCGCCCCAGATGGGTCTGTGCGGGGGCAGTGGGTCTAGCGGGTTTAATGGGTCTAAGTCGTCAAGGTTGGGGTAAGTTTGTTTGCTCTGCTTCGCAATAGTCGGCTTTATTTTGCGGCGTGGGGTCTCGCTACAAAGATGCCGCGCAACGGCGCAGGATGACCCTCCACTGTGCGTTTGCTATCGGTGGGATCGAGAGCTTCAGCGAGCGATTCAAAACGCATCCAGGCGGTACTGCGTTGCTCGGCAACCAGGGTCGGACTTACATCGATGATGGTAATATCCCCGCAGCCCGCCTGTTCCAACCAATCGATTATCTGGTCGGCTGTTGGCAGGCACCAAACGTTGCGCATGCGTGCGTAGCGGTCGTTTGGTCTCAGCGAGTCGGGCCCGTCAACGAGCAGGGTTTCCAGCACAAGCATCCCGCCAAGCTCGGTTAACGCGACGAGGCTGTTGATGTGCTCAAGGGGGTCGCGGCGGTGATATAACACGCCCATGCTAAAGACGTGATCAAACTGCCTTGTAAGAGGCAGTTCCTCTATGCGCAGCGGCAGCACCCAGTGGCGCGGGTGACGTGCATAGCGTTGCACGGCCTGATGTTGCATGCAAAAAACAAGCGTTGGATCTATCCCCACTACTTCGGTTGCACCTGCCGCTAGCATTCGCCACCCAAAGTATCCGTTACCGCAGCCAATGTCGAGGATGCGGCTGCCAGCCAGCGAGGTCACGATGGGTTTTAGTCGGTTCCACTTCCAATCGCTACGCCATTCGGTGTCGATATGTATCGGACCAATCTGCCATGGACCCTTTCGCCAGGGGTGCAGTGCTTGCAAGCTTGCGAGCATTTGATCTGCGTGGGCAGGATCCGCGAGCTCAAGTTTTAGCGTAACGCTGGCGGCATCGAAAAGCTCGGCAGAAGTCGCGGCAGGTAGTTGGCTGAGCGCGGTTTGCCAGCCTTGCATATCGCCGTGGTGAGCGAGCGTGAAACGCGCCATCGCCGCATCCATCGGCCAGTCTTGCAAATGCGGCGGTACTGCTGGAAACGGTTTGAAAAGAGGTAGGTTGGCAGACACGTAAGCTAGGTTGCTATTGGCCCGTGCCGGAAATTTCCGGCGTATAAGCGATAAAGGAAGCCCAATTCAGGCAGCGAAACCATTGTCGGACGCCGCAGAACCCCGCTTGATGTAGACGTTGATTGTGATCGGCTTCAGTTTGGACGCGCATGACGTTTTCAAGGGCCTGACGTTTTTGTGCAACTTCCAGCGCGCTATAGCCGTTCGCTTGCTTCCACATATGGTGCAACTCTGCATAAGACGCGCCGGTGTCTGGTGCCGGCTGTTCGGAGACTTTTTCAGATAAGATCAGCATACCACCCGGCGCCATTTCTTGTGCCAGGCGTTTGATGAGGGCATCGCGTTTCGCAGGCTCGAGAAACTGCACGACGAAATTCAGCATAACGACGTTGGCCCCGGTAACTGCAACGTTTTCGATGTCGTCCTTCAAGAAGCTGATGCGCGGGTCGCGGATGCTTTGCTGCGCCCGATCGATCATGGCTGGCGCATTGTCTACTGCTATAATCTTGAGAGAGTCGCTTTGGCAGTACTTGAGTAGAGCGAGACTGCAGGCACCTAGAGAACAGCCTAAGTCGAAGACTATGGCATCGTCGGTAACGTGTTGGGCGGCCATGAGACCACTCATGGGCACGATCAGTTCGTACCCGGGGACCGAGCGTCTGATCATATCGGGGAAGACCGATGCGACTTCGGCTGTAAAAGCGAAGTCAACAATATGGTCTTGTTGCATTCGGTAAATTTCGTCTTGCATCCGAAGAGTCCGCAAAAGCTGCGATAGTAGCGCGGATCACACGATGGAAAATACCTCCAGCTAATAAGACGCAAAACAAAGGGGCGAGATTGGGAAGGGTTATGGGTTTGCTGCCGCGTTTCGATAACATGAGCGCACCGCTCCATGGCCCTGGTTTGTTAGCCTCCGGATCGGGCATCTTGTTCCTGTGTGGTGACGCATAAATAATAACCAATCTGTTACAAAGGCCGCGGTACCATAGTCCACTACTAGCATCGCAAATTGAATGTCAGACAATGCGGAGCCGGAGCGAAGCGGCTATCTCGGGTCGTGGCAACAAAGTAGCTGAGTAACGCGCATGCAATACACAGTTCGCAAATGAAAATACGAATATGAAAGAACACGCCCCAAAGCACCATAAGCTGTCTAGCCCGGATCTGTATATCAACCGCGAGCTCGCGCAACTGGAATTTATCCGCCGGGTGTTGGCGCTGTCCCTGGATACCACCGTTCCGTTGCTGGAGCGGTTACGTTTCCTATGTATTGCCAGTTCGGTGCTCGACGAATTTTTTGAAATTCGTGTGGCAGGCATAAAACAACAAAATACTTTTGGATCCACACAACGCGGTCCGGATAACCTGAACCCGCGCGAGCAGCTTGAACGCATCTCCGCGAGCGCTAGAGGTATTATTGATGAGCAGTACCGTATCCTCACCGACGTGCTGCAGCCGGCGTTACAAGAAGAGCAAATAGCTTTTCTCGGTCCAGATGATTGGAGTCCCTCGCAAGATGAGTGGCTTGGTCGGTATTTTAATCGTGAGCTGGCTCCGATCATTACCCCGGTAGGGCTGGATCCCGCGCATCCATTCCCTGAGCCGCTCAATAAAAGCCTGGCCTTTATCGTTGGTTTAGAAGGCAAAGACGCATTCGGCCGTAATAGTGGCCAAGCGATTGTGCAGGCGCCGCGCTCGCTGCCGCGAGTTATTCGCTTGCCGGAGAGCATCGCGTCGTCACCAAATGAGTTTGTGCTGCTTTCTTCGATCGTGTCTGCTCACATATCTGATTTGTTTTCCGGCATGAAAGCGACCGGCTGTTATCAGTTTCGAGTAACTCGCAACAGTGATTTGTTCGTCGATGAAGAGGCCATAGACGATTTGCTGATTGCATTGGAAGGCGAATTGTCTGCCCGCCGCTACGGCAGTGCAGTGCGCCTTGAGGTTGCCAAGGACTGTCCTGAGAAACTGGCAGAGTTTCTTGCCGACCAATTCGAACTCGGTATGGACTCGGTCTATCGTTGCAATGGTCCAGTGAATTTGATGCGCTTGGCAACGGTGCCGGATTTGGTTGAACGCCCTGATTTAAAGTATCCCGGGTTTACCCCAAGCATTCCCGAACCGTTGCGCGGTTCGGACGGTATATTTGAGGTGCTGCGGCGTGGCGATATTTTACTACACCATCCGTTTGAGTCGTTCGCGCCCTTCGTAGATTTTTTGCGTCAGGCTGCTCGCGACTCTAACGTCTTATCTATTCGGCAGACTTTGTACCGCACAGGCACTGAATCTGCGGTGGTCGATGCGCTGGTTGACGCGGCTAGCCGTGGTAAAGAAGTTCTAGTTGTGATTGAGCTGCGCGCGCGTTTTGATGAAGAAGCCAATATCGAGCTGGCAACCAAATTGCAATCCGCTGGCGCCCAGGTGGTTTACGGTGTGGTCGGACACAAGACGCATGCCAAAATGTGCTTGGTCATTCGCCGCGAAGGGCGATCGTTATCACGCTATGTGCACCTCGGCACTGGCAATTATCATATTCAAACCACACGCCTCTACACCGATTATGGTCTGCTTTCGTGCGATAGAGAATTGGGTGAGGACGTGCAGAAGTTGTTTCAGCAAATTACTGCTATGGGAAAGGCTGGCAAGTTAAAGAAGATGCTGCAGGCGCCCTTCACCCTTCACAGCGGTATTCAGGATTTCATCGAGACCGAAATTGCCAATGCGAAAGCAGGTAATGCGGCGGGAATATACGCAAAAATGAACTCGCTGGTTGAACCGCAAATCATCAAAGCGTTGTATGAAGCTTCGCAGGCCGGAGTGAAAATACAACTATTGGTTCGCGGCATTTGCACGTTGCGGCCAGGAGTTCCGGGTGTATCCGAGAACATCGCGGTGCGTTCGGTTATAGGACGATTCCTTGAGCACACTCGTGTGTTTGCTTTTGAAAATGGTGGTGAGCACCTGCTGTACCTGTCTAGTGCTGACTGGATGGGGCGCAACTTTTTTAAACGCGTCGAAACGTGCTTTCCGATAACAGACGATACGATTAAGGCCAGGATCTGGCGTGAGACGTTCGAGAATTATTGGTCAGACAATGCGCAATCTTGGGAGCTCATGTCGGATGGAACCTATGTGCGCCAAATTAATCGCAAAAAGCGGCACGCGGCGCAGGAAGTTCTGATGCATGCGCTCAGTTGAGCGGTGCATGCGTCTGCAGGTCTCAATTTGCTAGGTAGCGGATTCGATGTTGGCCGATGCGGTTCACGCAGGCTTGCTAAACGTGTTTGGTTACACTGAGAGCGACGCCGACGTCCATTAGAAAATTTGCTTCGTTGGCTAGATCGAGTCGAGTCAACGGATGCGTTGCCAGCCATTCTTGCGGCAAGGAAAGCCTAAGTTTTAGGTAACAGCCTGTGCCGCTCGACGGCTCTGCTTGCAAGTTGATATGGGGCAGGGGCTTTCGCTCTCGACCACGATGGAAAACGGCGGATAGACGTAACAAAATTGCCAAGCGCATGAGCTTGGAAGTGCTGTCCAAGCCAGCGTTGTCGGCGATACGGCGACGATGCACCCGCACCAACCTGGCTAATTGGTTTTGTTTGGAGCTCGAGAATCCGGGCATGTCCATGTTCGACAGCAGATAACCGCCGTGCTTGTGGTAGCCCGCGTGCGCAATGTCCATACCTATTTCATGTAGGTCAGCGGCCCAGCGAATTAGCAGCTTGTCTTCTGGCTCGGTTAACCGCCAATCCAAAGCGACTTGCGAGAGAAGACTCAATGCGGTTTCGCGTACTTGTCGCGCTTGTAGCCAGTCGATGTTAAAGCGCTGCATGAGGCCTTGTACGGTGGCATCGCGAATGTCTTCGTGATGCTGTCGACCAAGCAGATCGTAGATGAGTCCCTCTCGCAAAGCGCTTTGTGCCGGGGCCATGCGTTGGATGTTGAAGGCACGAAATACGCCAACCAAAATGGCTAAACCGCCCGCAAAAACCGACTCACGCTCACTGGACAATCCGGGTGAATTGAGGGCATCCACACTACCCGCAGCGACAAGATCTTCAACGAGTTCATCTAGAGCGCTCGCAGTGATGACGTCGGCGCCACCGCGCGCTATTAAGACATCGCTTATTGAGTTGATCGTGCCAGAGGCGCCGATCACGCTTTCCCAACCACGGGCGCAGAAGGGTTGAACAATCGGCTCGCATTCGACTAACGCATCATTGATTGCCCGGTGCATGGCTTGTGAGGTAACTCGACCATCGGCAAAGTGTTTGCTCGACATAGAAACACAGCCCATAAACAGGCTTTCCAGCGCTTCTGGAATGTAGTCCTTTCCAATGATTAATTCTGTGCTGCCACCGCCAATGTCCACCACCATGCGTTGTTCTGACTGATCACCCAGATCATGGCAGACACCGGAATAAATCAGTCGCGCTTCTTCGCGGCCGGAAATAATTTCGATAGGATGGCCAAGCGCCTCTTCCGCGCGCCGCACAAAGTCCTCCGCATTGCTGGCTTTACGCAGAGTATTTGTTCCGACGATGCGCAGGTTCTGCTGGTTGACCGGGCGTAGTCGCTGACCGAAGCGGTCTAGGCAGGCCAGGGCGCGGTCTACGACACGCGGGTCGAGGGTGTTGTCGTCGCGTAATCCCTCAGCGAGTCGCACCATTTCTTTGTGCTTGTCTAAAAACTGAATCCGACCGTCAGATTCTTGTGCTATGAGGAGGTGGAAGCTATTCGAGCCTAAGTCGACGGCGCCAAGCTGAGGCCCGGTACCTTCGCCCAATAAGGCCGGATGGGTATTCGTATTGGAATAGCTTTGTGCCACTGACATACCGTTGCGGAAAACCTGAAGTTTAATACGGTTTGGCTGATCTGCCCACACTTATCCACAGGCAATGAACAGGTTATTCCCAAGGCACAAGGCTATGACGAAAAGGTTATCGAGTGTTGTGCGGTTCCGGTTTAGCCTCGGCGGTAAAGCTCATATGAACAAGCTCTTGTAGACAAGCGTTTGCGAATCAGCTTTTTGGATCGGTAGCCGTGATTCGGTTGTTTCTTATTCATCCTGTTATCACGTCGACTTCCCCTACCTGTTTTGGGGAAGCCATTTTTAAACTGCTGGCGGCACCGGCACATCCAAGGTCGCGCAGATGCCTGTGAGTAGGGCTCTTTCTTCGAAATTTATCTCCCCATCCTCGGCGGCGGTTTCCACTAAAGCGTCGACTAATTGTTGTTTGTGCTGCGGCTTAAGGCGTTCCAAACGGCTCAACGCTTCGTTTATATGGTGGTAATCGAAGGACGCCAGCTGCAATTTGTTTGGCTCAAGATGCAGGCTCTTCAGTCCGCGCCTTAGCGCCGCTTCGCCATATGGGCTGTAGCGAGCCAATGTTGCCAGAACTAGATAAACATCGTTAGATACTTGCCGCAGTCGATAGCTTTTGCGGAACAATGACGCCGGATTGCCGCCGAAGTGTGCGTCCAGAACTTTGATCAGCATACGGTGAAGTACCCATTCAAAAATATCTACTTCCGTATCGGCGACAATTAACTCAAGAACATTGGTTTTAAACACATGGTATTGGTGCGATGACAGTTGCTTGAGCGTCGGCAGCGCAATTTCCAATAAGGTCAAAGCAGCGCTTTTGTGAGTGCCAGCCAGAGCGGGTAGAAAGAGCGTAACTCGCTCGTGGATGCCGGTTTGAGCCTGGTTCTCAATAATTTTTAGTTGCAAGCTGGCGATTTTGTTGTCGTGATCAACCAGCAAAGCGTAGATCAAGGCTCTGGCATCAAATGGATCGCGTGCCGCATCTGTTAACGAAGCAGGTAAGTCAGCAAGACTTTTGCGAGCGGCGTTTAGATCAGCTTGACCGATCCGCGCCGTGAGCGATTGCTCTGCGGCGGATATATTGAAGTTTGCAGGCTGAAGTGACTCGCTGGCCGCGCCCGCGTGCAGGCCGCTGACCTGGTTCGGCTGGCTTGCAGTCGAGTTACTGCCGGATTTTATCGTGCCTTTCCAACCGGGCTGAATGGCCTGGATTCGTTCTTCCAACGGAGGGTGGGTTGCCATTAATGAGAAAAACTGACGTATTTGACCAAAGAACATATGGCTCGCTTCGTTTGCCGCGGGCTGTTCAATGGTGGAGCCGGCCTCGAGACCCCCAATCTTTTTTAGAGCGTCGGCAATACCGTTTGGCGACCGCGTGAATTGTACGGCAGACGCATCTGCTAAGTATTCGCGCTGGCGGCTCACGGCGGCTTTGATGAGGTTGCCAAAAAATGTTCCCGCATAGCCAACGACCGTCAGCCCGATGCCGAGGAAGAGCAAAGCATTGCCGTTGTTACTGCGTCCCCGACTGAACATATTGATGCGCATAAGGCCGTAGCCAATCATGCCGATGAACAAAATGCCGTGGAGTAACGCGATTAATCGCAAGTTAATGCGCATATCACCGTTCAGGATATGACTGAACTCATGCGCTACAACACCCTGCAATTCTTCTCTGTTCAGTAGGTCGATAGTGCCTTGGTTGAGTCCAATGACCGCGTCATCGGCGCTGAATCCGGCAGCAAATGCATTGATGCTGGATTCTGGGATTATGTACACCGGAGGTACTGGCAAGCCTGCTGCTATGGCCATTTCTTCGACGATATTCATGACCCGCCGGTCTTGTGCATTAGCGCTATTGCGAATGAGTAGGCGGCCACCCATGCTCTCGGCGATATTGCGTCCTCCACCGGATAATGAGGTGTATTTGTACAGGCATGCCAGGACTACAATTCCGATAACACCCAACGAGATAAAAATTCTCGATTCGATGGGTAATGCAGCGGGTTCGTTTGCGCTCGACATGGTCTGCACGGCGATAGTGATCAAAACATTCGTTATCACGATTAGGCTCGCTACCGCGAGTCCAAACAATACCACCAGGGTTGTAGTGTTACGGCGGGCCTTATCCTGAGCCTGGAAGAAATTCATGTGCTAATACTGCGCTGCCAGTCGTAATAGTGCTGAGAAAGTCGTGCTAAAAAGCAACCTTTGGTGCGGCCTGAATTTCTGCCGAATCTTCAAACTCCAATAGTTCTGCATCGGCGGGATGTCCAAAAGTTGAAGCAAACAGCATCGGAGGGAAAGAACTCCGATAGGTGTTGTATTCAGTTACTTGATCGTTGAAAGCCTGTCGTGCGAAAGCCACTTTATTTTCGGTAGTTGTGAGTTCTTCGGTCAGCTGCATCATATTGGTATTGGCTTTAAGATCCGGATAAGCCTCCATGACAACATTGAATCGGCCTAAGGCTTGGCCAAGGGCACCTTCTGCTCCCGCTAATTCCTTGATCGCGTTGGCGTCACCAGGATTACTTGCAGCTGCTTGCAGGCCGCTGGCGGCTTCGTTTCGAGCCGCGATCACGGCTTCTAGCGTTTCGCGCTCATGACTCATATAGGCTTTCGCGGTTTCCACGAGGTTGGGAATGAGGTCGTAACGCCTCTTCAGCTGTACTTCTATCTGGGAAAAGCCGTTTTCATGCCGATTTTGCAGGCGCACCAGGTTGTTGTAGATGGCCATAATCCAAAACGCGATCGCTGCCAAGATAACCAGAATAATGATGAATTCCACAGTCCACTCCATGCTAACGAATCTAGAAGCATGGTTGTGTTGTCGCTGGTAAATTGCAAGCCTGTCCTAAACGAGCGTTTGCCCCAAATGGGAAATCATTGTAAGCATCACTGACCCCTAGCTTTGTCTTTAAGACTGATCGGGTGTTCGCCGAGTTTAATGTCCTGACTGGACTGAAGACCGCTTACTAGAGGCTGAAGGCTCTTT
>CENJ01161480.1_pt1 | contig 11647 bp, 13 predicted proteins | sample 356161 | NCBI WGS metagenome assembly CENJ01 (sample SAMEA2619531, study PRJEB7988) | marine metagenome | biome: marine biome (ENVO:00000447); feature: surface water layer (ENVO:00002042); material: "saline water (ENVO:00002010), including plankton (ENVO:xxxxxxxx)" | depth 5 m
ATCTTCGAAAATCGTGATAACGTTGAATTTTTATTAAAAGAAATTGAAAGGTCAAATTGAATTTAGATAAAAAATACACAGCTTATATCGTTGGAATATTTCTAATCATTGTTTTTACGATACTATTAACAATGCTACCATCCTCCATTAATTTTTTCAAAGAGGAAAAGTCTGCAATGTTTGTTTTGACCCTTTCTGTTATTTTTATAATGTTGTATGAAATCAAATTAACAAAGTTTACTGATAAATTACCTTTTCTTAGATCCATACCAGGTTTAAAAGCAATTGAAGAGGCGGTAGGGAGATCTACTGAAATGGGTAAACCAATCCTTTTTGTCCCTGGAATTATGGATATGAATGAAGTGGAAACGGTAGCAGGTGTAGTAGTGCTTGGTCATGTAGCTAATATGACTGCAAAATATGAAACTGAATTAGATGTCCCTGTAGCTCGCGCTATTGTTATGCAAGCTGCTAGACAAGTTTCCAAAGAGGCGTATTTGACTCAAGGAAGACCCGAGTTGTATAATGAAGATATGGTTCATTATATAACAGATGATCAATTCGCATATGCTGCTGCAGTGAATGGAATCATGCAAAGAGACGAGCCTGCAGCTTGTCTATATATGGGAAAATTTTTTGCTGAATCCTTACTTTTTGCAGAAACTGGCAACAGTATAGGTGCGATTCAAATTGCTGGCACTGGATCCCAAACTCAAATTCCATTTTTTGTAACTGCCTGTGATTATACTCTTATGGGTGAAGAGTTTTTTGCTGCTAGTGCATACCTTTCTCAAGAACCAGATTTAATTGCAGGTGTAACGGCACAAGATTTAATCAAAGTTATTTTAGTTATTGTAATCCTTTTTGGTACGGTTTTTCGAGCTTTATTTGATCTTGGCTTAATAAGTTTTGATTTTATCAAATTGATAGGCATATAAATTGATTCTTAAAAGATATATTCCTATTGCTATCGTTGCAATTTTTGGCTCGCTTACATTAAGTGCTTGGTTTATCGATAATGAAACAATTGAAACTTTTGCAAATGATGACGCAACACAATTTTTCGATATTATAGCAGCTTTTGCTGTCTTTTTAGGAGCATTAAACTTATTAAAGCTTCAATTTATTAAGTTCATTAAAAAGCAAAAAGGATGGCAATATAGTGCCATTTCAATCATATCTTTCTTTTTTGCATTTACTATAGGCTTTTTCATTCGTGGTGCATACTTTGTAGAAGATAAGGTTTTTTTCACCCAAGAAGGGGCTCTTGAGTCTTTAATTATTGTAGATATAAGTGATGGACAAAAAGAACAGTCTTATAAGGTTCAAGAGAACTTATTTAAAGATTTATCGGATGCAAAAGATTTTGCTATTAAACGAAATCTAATTACACCCGTAGCTTGGGGAGCTCATGTACAGAAAAATGGCAGTTTATTCCAATGGATGTTCAAATATATATTTTCTCCCTTATCTGCTACCATGTTTGCTTTATTGGCATTTTTTGTAGCTTCAGCTTCTTTTCGAGCATTTCGAGCCAGAAACTTTGAAGCTTCCTTACTTCTCCTTGCAGGAATTATTATAATGATTGGTAGGGTACCTGCTGGTGGTTTAATATCTAGCTGGATGGTAATGTACTTAATAATATTAGTATCAGGTTTATACTTACACTATCTAAAAAAGAAAAATAATATTACGATTATTTTTACTTTAGCTGGATTTTTTCTCGTGACTATTGCTGGAATGATTACTGGATGGCCAATAGACAAACCATCTATTTTTTATTTGCCTCTTTTACAAGAATGGATTTATTTGGTTCCAAATGCTGCTGGATCCACTGCTATTCTAATGGGTATTGGATTAGGAATTGTGGTGACAAGCCTTAGATACATTTTTGGTCTTGAAAAATCTTACCTGGGAGAATGATGATTCGCAAGCTCGAAAATTTAATAATTGAAATAGGAGACGTCGATCGTAGGTTTATTTTTGTTTTAATAGGTCTTGCAGTGCTGATTCCATTGTTAACACCAGTTAGCTTACCTATTCGAGAAACACCTACCACAGTCAAATTTTACGAAGGAATTGAAGAAATACCCAATGGGTCAAAGGTTCTAGTATCCTTTGATTATGGTCCAAGTACTAGACCGGAAATACACCCTATGAATGTTGCAGTTTTAAGACATATGCTAAGGAATGAACATAAGGTGTACATATCTTGTCTATGGCCTGATGGAATTTATATGGCATTAGATGCCTTGGAAGATATAAGTGATGAATTTTCCTTAAAAGAATATGAAGATTATGTTTTGCTTGGTTACAGGCCTGGTGCAGAAGCAGTAATTAAAGGTTTAGCAAGCGATCTAAGAAAAGTATATACTGTGGATGCAAATGGTAAGTTTATTGATGATATTGAAATGATGGATAATGTTAAAAATCTAAATGACTTTGCATATATATATAGCGGTTCAGCTGGATATCCAGGTACATTTGAATGGGTCAAATACGGTGGAGACCCTACCGGTGTAAGAATGTCTTCAGGAACAACCTCAGTGCAGGTTAATGAGGTAATCCCATATGTTAGGTCAGGACAGTTGATTGGTTTACTTGCAGGTATGCCGGGTGCAGCAGAATATGAAAAATTAGTTGAATCTCCTGGTATTGCAATAAAAGGAATGGCAGCTCAATCATTTGCCCATATTGTAATTGTTGTTTTTATCATTTTCGGAAATATTGCTTTTTTCTTAAAACAAAAGAAAGAAAGGAAGTATTCTAAATGACATTATCTGCTATGATAGGGGCCTGGATTGCAGTTTTTCTTACTTTGAGTATATTTTCTTATCTTTATAAAGACAATCCATTTTACAAAGTTGCTGAGCATGTATTTGTTGGAGTGTCTGCGGCTTATGTTGCCGCTATTAGCTTTTGGACACAAATCTATCCAAATTTATTAGGTCGACTTTTTCCTAAGGATGGTCCATTATCATTTACAGGGCTAGAATTTGATTTTAATCATTCTTTTAATATTTTATATATTTTCCCTTTGTTGCTTGGTTTAATGATGATTTTAAGTGTATTTCAAAAGTTTAATTGGATGGCAAGATGGGGAATAGCATATACTGTAGCTATTGCTGCAGGTTTAAAGGCTTTTGGGTACCTAAACTCTAATGTCCTTAATCAGGTTAGTGCCAGTGTAGTGAGCTTATTTAGTGAAAATTTACCATTTTTCAATATCTCAGGTGATAGCGTGTTTAACAACATTGTTCTTCTTTTGGGTACAATTAGTTCTTTAATGTATTTCTACTTTTCAAAAGAACAGCGGGGGAATTTTGGAAAACTTACTAGGGTTGGTATTTACTTTCTAATGATTAGCTTCGGAGCTTCTTTTGGTTTTGCCGTTATGGGAAGAATCTCTTTATTGGTTGGTAGATTTCGAGAGCTGATAGCTTATTCTGAACCTTCTTATAATTATTCTACAATTTGGTTATTATTTCTCATTGTTGCTTTTCTTTTTTACCATTCACTAAGAGAAAAAGAGTCCAACACATAAACTCAACTCTTCTTTGCTGTTTATTTTTGTAAACTTACAATAAAATATGCCTTGCTCCTTTTTAATTAGAATTTTTATTTTATTTCTTTCTATCTTTTCGTTAAGTCTCACATCTTCATGTTTACCTTTTTCATTTAATAAAAATCTTTTTATGAATAGTGAAAAGGGTGTTTATTTTTTAGGGCAAACTGATACACGTTATTTCCAACTAACATGCGAGGAAGTCTTGCCTTTTTATGGATTTCAAATTGATATATATGAAAATAGTCAACTCGCTTCGGAGGTTCTCACAAAATGGAAAATCAAAGATCCTTTTATAGCAGAAAAAAATATGGGATTTCTTGAATCCAAAGTAAGGATTAAAATTCGGGGAGAAATTTTAACGGAATCTTTTTCACTAAGGGGTGGCTATAAATATAACTGTTTTTTAGAAATTGAAAATGTTGGCTATAAAGATAACCAGTATACCCTAATTCCAAATTGTGAGGATTTTGAAAAATACATCCAAATGATAGTAAACCATTTAAGAGAGAAATTTATTAAATATACCTAAATGAAGATCTCTTTAAATCATTATAACAAAATCATTTTTTTTACAGGTGCTGGAATGTCAGCAGAATCTGGAGTACCTACTTATAGAGGTAAAGGTGGAATATGGAATGAATATAAGTGGGAGGAATACGCTTGCCAAAATGCATTCAATAAAAATCCAGAATTTGTACTAGACTTTCACCAATTAAGAAGGGTGGAAGCTTTAAAATGTAACCCTCATCAAGGTCACACTATAATAAGTAACATAGAGCATTTGAAAAGAAATACATTTATTATTACACAAAATATTGATGGTATGCATCAACGAGCAAATTCAAAAAATATAATTGAATTGCATGGCAGTTTATGGCGTTTAAGATGTGAAAAAGAGGGAATAGTGATCGAAGATAAAATGGAAGGTCAATTTCTAAAAACAATATGTGATTGCGGCGAATGGTTAAGACCAGACATTATCTGGTTCGAAGATATGTTAAAAGAAGACATTATTGCAAAGGCAAATCAAAAAATAATTGAATCCGATTTGTTTATTAGTATAGGAACGAGCGGAATGGTTTGGCCCGCAGCAAGTTATCCAAGCCTTGCAAAATCTTCAGGATCCTTTTGTATAGAGATAAATCCAGAACAAACAGAGTTGTCAAAACTCTATGACCAGGTAATAAGACTTTCTGCTTCAGAGGGCTTGAATCAACTTTTTAATTAATAGAAAATAGATATGAAAAATCCATTTGTTATTTTATTTTTAATCATTTTTTTTATTGTAGCTCTTCATAATACTGTTCCTCAGAAGATTAATTATCCTTTTTCAAATCAAGATCCAGTTATAGAACAGTACTTCGACACAACAATAATTGACCCATATAGATGGTTAGAAGATGATTGTTCCCCAAAAACGGAATCTTGGGTAGAAAAACAGAATGCAGTTACAAACCGTTATTTAAGAAAAATCCCTTATAGAAAAAAAATAGAAAAAAGATTGAAAGAAGTATGGGATTATCCAACTATCAGTGTTCCATTTAAGAGGGGCAATAACCATTATTTTTATCAAAATAGCGGAATGCAAAATCAAGCTATATTATATGTTAAAGATAGTTTGAATGGAGATGCCAATGTTTTATTGGACCCAAATTCTCTATCAAAGGATGGATCTATTGCATTAAAGGGTATATATTTTTCTAAGAATAATAAATATATGGGTTATTCGGTTAGTAAATCAGGTTCGGACTGGACAGAGTTTTTTATACTAGATCTAGAAACAAATGAATTAACAAAAGATTACTTAGATTGGATTAAATTTAGCGGCATGTCATGGCATGGAAATGGGTTTTATTATACACGATATCCAAAACCTGAAAAAAACGATCAATTTTCAGGTACAAATGAAAACTCAAAAGTATACTATCATTTATTAGGAACGTCGCAAGATGCAGACGAATTGGTATTTTTTGATCCAAGTACACCAAAGATATCTCCTTGGGTAAGTTCATCTAAAGATGAAAGGTTCTTATTTTTATATAGATCAAAAGGAACATATGGTAATAGCCTTTATTTTAGGGATACATGGAATAAATCTGAAGGATGGGATATTATTGTTGAAGATTATGATGGTGAGATAAGTATTATCGATCATTTTAATGGGAAATTAATAGCACAGACTGATAGGAATGCTCCCTATGGTAAATTAGTAAGCATCAACCCTAATAATCCGGATGAAAAATTTTGGAAAACGCTTATTAATGGTAGTACAAATGAAGTATTAAATAATGTTAACCTAGTTGGAGGAAGGTTAATTGCTCATTTCACAAAAGACGTGTTGTCTATTTGGAAAGCATATACTTTAAATGGAGAGTACCTGTATACGATTGACCTACCTGGAAAGGGAATTGTAAATGGTTTTAATGGCAATAACGATCAAAATATTACGTGGTATTCATTTAATAATTTTGTAACACCCTCAGAAATCTATCAATATGACATTACCCTAAACAGTTCGAAAATATATAAAAAATCTCAAGCAAACTTTAAAAGTGAAGATTACGAGATGAGGCAAGAATTCTACTTATCTAAAGATAGTACAATGGTCCCGATATTTATTGCCTATAAAAAAGGTATATCTTTTGATATGGAAAGACCAACCTTACTATATGGATACGGGGGATTTAATATTCCAATAAAACCGTATTTTAATAAGTCAAACATAATTCTTCTTGAGTCTGGCGGAGTTTATGCAAGTGCAAACATTAGAGGTGGTAGTGAATATGGGCAAGGATGGCATGAAGGGGGTATGCTATTAAATAAACAAAATGTTTTTGATGATTTCATATATGCAGCTAAATACCTTTTCCGCGAAGGAATTAGTTCTCCCGAATTTTTAGCTATTAAAGGTGGTTCAAATGGTGGCCTTCTTGTTGGTGCAGTTGTAAATCAAAGGCCAGATTTATTTAAAGTTGCGTTTCCAGAAGTCGGTGTTATGGATATGCTCAGGTATGAAAAATTTACAATTGGTCACGCGTGGGCGGTTGAATATGGTTCTGTAAAAAACAAAACTTTCTTCGAAAACTTAATTAAATACTCACCTTTACATAACATCAGAAAAGATCTAGATTATCCATCAATATTCATCTATACAGCAGACCATGATGACCGTGTAGTACCAGCACATTCATTTAAATATGCTGCAACATTGCAGACACTGCAAAAAGAAGGAAATCCGAAATTAATTAGAGTAGGTCAGAGCGCAGGGCATGGAGCTGGAAAGCCAACCAGTAAGGTTATTATTGAAGCCGCAGATAAATGGGCATTTATGTTCTATGAAATGGGAATAGAATATTAAGCAAGCACCCTGCCAAAATCGTCTCGGATTAGAATGAGAATAGCGGACTGAGATACTATAAGATAATCTTTTTCTTCAATTTTAATCTCGATGCTTGCTTTTCCAAGAAAAAGGGCATAATCTCCTATTTCAGCTTGGGTAGGTATATATTTTATATCGGATTTTTTTTCTTTCCATGGCTCATCAAAAGAGCTTTCAGGACTACCAAGTGGTATACCTGGTCCGACTTCAACTACCATTCCACCTTTGACCTCTTGTTTCTCGATAACACTTGGAGGTAAATATAATCCTGCTGGTGATTTTTTTTCACCAGTGTCAGGTCGAATTAAAATTCTATCTCCGACAACTAAGACTTGTTTATTTGAACTTTTCAATTAAAATTAATTATTGAGCATCAATGTTAGCAGTTGAGTCAGAATTTACAATAGGTTTAGGCTCGGGTGGCTTTTCACCCCAATAAGTAGAATTAGTATTTAAAAGAAAAAATACATTGTCATTAGTCCTGTAAACATCAGAAGAACCATGTTTCCTTATGTAATTATGTTGCCAATCTTGGCCTGAATTACCAAAGAGATAATGCAGCATTTCATTATCATTTTCATCATAAACAGTAATGCGTCTAGCAAGAGAGTCATCTACTCCAAACTTTTCCCACTTTTCTTCCTTTGAGGTAATTAAAATTTCTTTTTCAACTTTAAGAAGGCGATCGAAAATTTTATCTACCTGATTTTCTTTTACAACAAGTGAGTCATTATTGGAAAATGACCAAGTTGTGTCAGTTTTAATTAATTCAATTTCTTTTTCATCTTCGGATAATTTAATTCTAAAAACCTCTTCTTCACTGCCATTGAAAATAGCCTGGCCATCCATTTCTAAAGATCTTTGAGAGCTGCTGTTATACAGAAATAGTAGAATAATCAACCCTAGGGCTGCTAATGAATATTTAATAGAATCAGTCATATATTTGTTTTAAAACCTCCGCTTGATTTTTTTCTCGTCTGTAACGAAATACGCCAAATCCAATGATAAGAGTTGAAGGGAGAACAATATTCGCAAATTTCCATCTTTTTTTCTTTTTATCCATCATTCTTTCTTTTTCATCAGCAGAAAAACGCTGTTCATCTTCAGAATCTAATTGCAGGATATCTAAAGGACGGCTTGTCACTTCACGCGACCTCAATGAAATTAGGTCTTGGTCTCCAGCAAGATAATCAACAACATTCATTAGAAAAATCATATTTTCATCCACACTCATGCCCGCATCATCTGCTAAGAATTTAGAATCTGATATTAACATCAACTCACCACCATTATTTAAAATAGAAGTAGCAGCTAAAGTTTTTCCATTTTGCCCTAGCATTTTAATGAAAGGGTTTTGCTGTGGATCTGGACTTAAATTAAGGTTAGTTTCCATTACACCGCTATTTCTAGAGGATTTGAAAAGAGTGACAACTTCTTTAACTGCTTCAATCTCAACTGTATCAATAATTATTTCACTAGGAAATAAAGGCCTAACATTCTCTAGATCAGATACTACAACGGAATTTTCATTAAATGTATCAATAATAGGAAAGAAAGGATAATCCATTGGATAAGGAATTAAAAAGGGCCCCTGTCTTACTTGAACGGTGACCTTCCCACAATTCCCATCCAGAACCAAATTTTTTTGTAAATCAAATCTGTATTTTTTTAGCAAGTCAAATATGTTTGATTGAACTGCCGTAGCCTGTTGGGTTTGTAAATCTGTACTAACACCGCTTTGTGTTAATAATAATTTTTTCCCATCATTTAAAAACTTTTCCAATTCTTGATACGTGGTGGAATCCAGAGTGTCTAAAGTGCCAGAGACTAAAAGAACATCCATATTTGCAGGAATGGAAGAGCCTGACTGAACTGTTCTAAAATTATAGTGCTCTCTTAGTTGGGCTGCAATGTTATCACTTTTAAATTCTGTTTCTGATGCTAAATTGAGTAGACCAATTGTTTTTTTATCTGCATTGATTAAAGCTTTTAATTTTGTACTTATCATATATTCTAGACCGGCAGTTGTTTGAATAACTGGCAACGTCTCTTTTTTATCCTCATAGAGCAATACCATGCCTAAGTATACTTTTTTAACAACCATCTGATCGTTTTCTAAAGACTGCATTTGGACAGGCTGAATACCATCCTTCCTAGCTTGCTCTTCTAATTCAGAATCAGATTCTGGATCATAAAAATAAAAATTTATATTTTTTGATACAGCCCTATATTCTTCAAGGATATCTTGCAAATATCTTCTTGTATTACCTAATTCATTTGGTAAATTATCAGAAAAATATACTTTTATAGTAAGACGATCGTCCACTTTTTCAAGAATAGACTCACTTGAATTTGAAAGACTAAACATCTTATTATCCGTAACATCGAAACGATGAAAAATATCCCTAGAGGTAAGATTTAACAAAACCAGACCAACTAAGAGTGATCCGAAGAAAACCATAAAGGAATTTTTATTTTTTATTAACATGATCTAACTCCACTTTCTAGATTCAAGTACTCTTGTAGTAACTGTTAAGAAAAAACCAATTATTGAACAAAAGTATATAATATTTCTAGTATCAAGCACTCCTCGTGACATATTAGATAGATGAAAATCAGTACTAAGATATTGAATCACTCCAGTAACTGAAGGAGGAAAGAAGAAGAGCAATTTATCCATCATAAAGAATACTAGTACTATAGCAATGCCTATGATAAAGGCAATGACCTGATTTTCCGTAAGACTACTTGAAAATAATCCAATAGAAGTATAAACACCTCCCAATAATGCTAGCCCAATGTATCCAGTAAAGACAGCCCCATGGTCTATATTGCTACCAACATATATAAGATTTAGATAGAAAAATAAGGTAGTGGCTAAGCCCAGAAGAATCAATGAGAAACCGGCTAGATACTTGCCTAAGACTATATCTCTTTCATTTATAGGCAGGGTAGAAATTATTTCTATTGTTCCAATGCCTTTTTCCCTTGAAATAAGACCCATAGAAACTGCGGGAATGAAAAAAAGATATACAATGGGTATGATACTAAATAGTACTCTCATATCTGATTCATTGATTAAGAAAAATTGAATATTAAAGAAATAACCATTAATCAGTGCAAAGACGACCAAAAAGATGTAAGCCATGGGACTTGAAAAAAATGCATTCATTTCTTTTCTAAATATTGCCATTATGTTATGCATCAGTTACACTCCCTTTATCAAGAGTTAGATTTCTGAATAAATCTTCAAGATTCCTTTTGTGTACTGACATACCTATTATGATCCAACCTTTTTCAACGGCGTACTTAAAGAGATCCTTCCTTGGGTCAGAAGAGTTTTGATATTCAATATTTATTAAAACTGATTCATCTTGCTTGTTAATACCTTTTACTTTAATGCTAGGCATGGTAGCCTCAATAGTTTTGATATCCTCTTCTGATGCCTCAGTTACTTCTAATCTTAGTTTGGTTATACTTTTTGAATCAGCAATTAATTCCTCACTAGTACCGTCAGCAACTATTTTTCCTTTATCAATAATAATTATACGGTCGACGGTAGCCTGAATTTCTTGAAGAATGTGGGAAGACATTAAAACTAGCTTCTCTTTTCCTAATTTTTTTATGAGACTACGAATTTCCACGATCTGGTTTGGATCTAAACCTGTTACAGGTTCATCTAAAATTAAAACTCTTGGGTCATGAATTAAGGCTGCTGCAAGTCCAATCCTTTGTTTATATCCTTTTGAGCAATTTCCAACAGTTCTATGAACAACTCCCTGAAGCCCACATTCTTTCACGACCCTTTTGAGAGCATCATTAAAATCTGAATCTTTAATTCCTCTAATTTCCGCATGAAACTTTAAATATTCATGTACTTTCATTTCAAAGTAAAGAGGATTTAATTCCGGCAGGTATCCAATCTGTTTTTGAATATCTATACAATCGTCAATAATATTTTGATCATTAACAAATACATTTCCAGAGGTGGGAGTAAGATATCCAGTCATCATTTTTAAGGTAGTACTCTTTCCGGCCCCATTTGCACCAAGAAAGCCAACTATTTCACCATCCTTCAATGAAAACGAAATGGACTGAACAGCCTTAACGTCACCATAATTTTTCGTGAGGTTTTCTATGCGAATCAAATTAAAACTCCAAATAGTTAAATTTTTTACACTAATTTTGGATAAAAGTTCCAAATATCAGCGAGAATATTAAAAAAAAATATATTACATGTACAGATTTTAAGTAATGTGATGGTAATCAATGAGCTTGCATTATTTCACAATAATTCTTGACTATGTGATAGGATGGCAAATAAGTTATGTGTGATTGATAATTTAGTTTGTCAATCAATGGTTAACCAAAACTAAGAAAGGAGAGTTTTTATGGCTCGCTTATTTAAATATATTCTTTCCGCTGTGTTCCTTTTCGCTTCAGTGCCTGCAGTTCAGGCTATGGATATGAAAATGGATAACATGGAAGAAGTAAAAAAGAAAAAGAAGAAAAAGAAGAAAAAAGGATCAAAAGGAAAAAAGAAGAAAAAAGGTTTTTTCTCTAAAGCTTTTGGTTCTAAGTAATCTTAATCTTTTTATAAAAGTATGAAAAAAGGGTACGTTTCGTGCCCTTTTTTTTCGTTTAATTTCTATTAATTTTCCTTATAACTAACCGAGGAGTTATAAAATGAAAACTATAAA
>CENJ01172848.1_pt1 | contig 11646 bp, 12 predicted proteins | sample 356161 | NCBI WGS metagenome assembly CENJ01 (sample SAMEA2619531, study PRJEB7988) | marine metagenome | biome: marine biome (ENVO:00000447); feature: surface water layer (ENVO:00002042); material: "saline water (ENVO:00002010), including plankton (ENVO:xxxxxxxx)" | depth 5 m
TAGTAGAATATTCTATTTTAAAGAAAAATACTAATCAAACCAAGAGTGCAGTCAAACTTTTATCATTTTCAAAAAAACTGTATCCAGAAGATAAAAAAATAAGAGAATTATTAATTGAAATTTTAATCACAAATAAAAAAGTAACGACAGCTATAAAAGAGATCAATGAATTAATTGAAATAAAAAAAGATGATCAAGATTATGTCGAATATGTAAAAGAAAAGTTTAAATTACGATAATTCGAGATTTTTTACTTTTGAACTTTCGTTTTCAAAATAACTTATCAAACTTGATAATGGCTTCGCTTTCAAAAATTTTTTTTTTTCAAAACTATTAACTGGCAAAACTTTTATTATAGAGTTAGTTAGAAACATACTGTCATAAGAAACAACACTTTCTTTTTTAACTTTAACCTCTGTAACCTTTTCAAAAAAAAATTTTGACTTTTCAAGTATAATTTGTCTCATAACACCTCCAATACCAGATTTATTAATTTTTGGTGTATATAAATTATTATTTTTTATAAAAAATATATTTGTCATAGTTCCTTCTATTAAATTTTTATGAGAGTCACATATGATACCTTCATAAAAATTATCATCCCATTCAGCCCTTGCCATTACAGAATCAAGTCTATTTAGATGCTTTAAGCCAGCGAGTTGTTTGTTTTCTGTTATTGGTGATTGACAATAAGTAACTTTGATTTCTTTTTTCACCTTATATTTTGTAAGTATTTTTGGAAAACATAAAAAAATGACTGACGGTAAAATTTTTTGATCGAATTTATAACCTCTTCCACCCACACCCCTGGTTATAATTATTTTTAAAACACCATCATGAATTCCACTATGTAACGCTTTTTTTAATATTTTATTTTTGTATTCATTTAATATTCTTAAACTCGGCATTTTAATTTTCATTAATATACAAGTCTTTCTTATTCGCGAAACATGTCTGTTCCAAAATTCCACCCCAACTATATTTTCCTCTTTCAAGAAACACCATGCCATTGTCTCGAATAAACCATCTCCATATGACAATCCCCTATCAAGAACTGAAATCTTATCTTCAAACTCTCCATTAATTAAGGATAAATATTTACTCATTTTTAAATGACCCAACTGCCTTTAACATTCCATTTGCTTTTGCTTCTGTTTCAAGCGTCTCACTCATCGGAATTGAATCGGCAACTATTCCTCCTCCGGCACGAAAATATATATCGTTTTTTTCTTTTAAAATTGTTCTTATTAAAATATTCAAATCCATATTTCCATTATGGGTCACATACCCAAAAGAACCTGTATACGGACCCCTTCCTTGTTTTTCAAGTTCACCTAAAATTTGCATGCATCTCACCTTTGGACATCCTGTAATTGTCCCCCCAGGAAAGACTGAGCGAATTACGTCGCCAGGCATTATGTCTTTTTTTTTTTCTCCACTTATGTTTGATACGATATGATGTACATGGGCATAAGTTTCAATTGTCATCATTTCATCTACCTTAACTGTTCCTGATTTACAAACCTTTGAAATATCATTTCGTTCCAGATCAACAAGCATTAAATGTTCTGCTTTTTCTTTATCTGAGTTTTTTAATTCATTAGTTAATTCAATATCAATCAAACCTGAGGCTCCTCTTGGTCGTGTGCCAGCAATTGGTCTTGTTTGAATATGGTCTCCTGTTATCGAAATCAACCTTTCAGGAGATGAGCTTATAATTGAACTGTTTTCAAATCTCACAAGACCAGCAAACGGTGATGGGTTTGAATTTCTAAGTTGCTTGTATATATCAATATCTGAAACGCTATCATCTACTTTAAACCTCCATAATCTTGATAAATTTGCTTGAAATATTTCTCCTTGAAAAATGTAATCTATACATGACTGGACCTGTTTTTGATGTTCATCAAAAGTACCTCTAGAGTGTATTTTAATTGAACCGCGGTGATTTGTATCTTCATCAAATTTATCTAAAGAAGCTAAGTCTGCTTCCATATCATTTATTTCATTTAGAAAGTTTTCACTATCAGTAACTAAAATTATTTTCTTCTCAACATGATCAAAGATAATTGCAGAGTTGACTCTGGCAGCAAAAGCATCAGGCAGTTTATATGGAGAATCTGGAATTTTTATTGAGGTTTCAATTTCTTTTGCAACTTCATAGCCTAAATATATAAACCAACCGCCGCAAAATGGTATGTGTTTATTATCATAATTTGTTTTCCCTTGCTTTACCTTGTTCGAATTCCAAAGTTTATTAAACTCTCGAAGAAAATCATTTTTATCATTTTTTTTTAAAATAATTTCTGGCTTATGGAAAACTATCGAGTTTCTATTATTTTCATTTCCTCTTGAGGAACTTTCCAAAAAAAAAGGATATTTTGTTGGAAATTTATCTACAAGATTTACCAAGTCAGGATAATTATCTTTTTTTTCAAAATTCAAAACCAATGCATTCCAACCTTCTCCAGTAATTTTTTTTTTTAAAACTTTCATAAACTAATTGTAATCTAATATATAGAGATTATATTGCATTTTTATACTAATATTTACATGCTTTAAATAGGAAATTATGTTTCATACTGTAGTAATAGGAGGAGGTTGTCTCGGTGCATCGGCGGCAATATCCCTTCAAAGAAAGCTTAACGAAGAAGGGAAGGGTGGCAAGGTATGTCTATTAGAAAAAGCTGTTCTGTGTGCAGCAGAATCCTCAAGACATTCAGGTATTGTTAGATCCGCCAACGCAGATCCAGACGCTTCAGTTATGGCTTCTATGAGCTCTCACATGTGGAAAGATCTAAGTAAAGTTTGGGGTATCGATATGGAGCTTGACGAATTCGGTGCCATCTGGATTGCAAAAAAAAATTCCGATGGTGAGAATCCTGTTTGGCAACAACTATCTGACAGGATGAAGAAGATTGATTTGACATTTGAAGAAATTGATACTTCCTCTGCCACTGAAAAGTGTGGAAAAACTTTATTAACAGACAATGATGAATCTTACTTTTATGAACCAGAGGCATTTCAACTTGACCCAAGTATTTTAAGATCAACCCTATACAATGCAATAGATCAAATTGGAGTTGAACTGATGGAAAAAACAGAAGTTGACACAATCTTGACTAAAGGAACTGAAATTATAGGTTTAACTACAAACAACGGAAAGATTAACGCAAAAAACTTTGTGAATGCTACTGGAGCATGGAGTTCCCAACTATTCTCTAAAATAGGTTTAAAAATTCCTGTCACTATTGAACCAGTCTCGGTTGTGAACTGGATGGAGAGCCCCAGACAAATAAAATACGAATATCCGATTATTGCTGACTATACAAACTTGTGTTATTTTCGTTCTTGGAGAGGAAATAAAATGCATGCACACCAACCCAGGAAAAGATCAGTTTATGAGATAGCTAAGAATTTTTTGAACGATTTGACCTCTGTTAATGGAGGTGAATACCTAAACGAACCAATGAATCAATCACTAGCCTACAATCAAATAAAAAATTACGAAGATATTTCCAAAAAAAGGTTTTCAAATATTGATAAAACAGTTTATGCATCCGGTTATAGATCATTTTTCGATATAACCCCAGATCTACGATTTATTTTAGGAAAAGATTCAAAATATAAAAACCTTTTTCATAATTTGGGTTCTGGTCAAGCTATGAAATATTGTCCGGTTCTAGGCGAATGCATAGCAGAGGACATCATGAACGACGAGAATATAATTAACAAATTTGACTACAAAAAATTTAACATTAAAAGATTCAGTGACGATTATATGAAAGACTTTTGGAATCTGGTACAAGGTGAAGAAAACACCCTACACAGACAAGGAAAAAATACTCTTTAGTCCTTATCATCCGAAAGAGATGTGACCACATTTAAACTCCTCCAAAAATCTTCACTTTTTAAGTTTATATCATTTAATCTCATCAACAAACTTCTTACAATAGCTCTAACCACAGGGTCTGCTTCGGTAAGCTTATTCTTTAACGTTTTCTCATTTATAGGGTATAAAATGCAATTTGTGTCCGCTTCGGCGGTCACAGATCGAGATTCTTCGAGTGATGGGCCTCTTTCTCCAAAAATTTCTCCTTCACCAATTTTCCCCAAAAGTAATCCACCCGGGCTATATATATTTACCCGTCCTGAGTGAACATAGTAAGCAAAGTGAGCAACATCTCCTTTTGTATAAATCTTCTTTCCTTTACTAAATTTTAACTGATTTATTCCTATTTTCTTTTCATTCATATTTAATTTATTCCAAAAAATTTTTTATTATCTAAGTATCTTTTTGAATACTTAATCTTTGGTTTAGTAAATTTACCAAATATACCTCTTTTTTTAAAGTCAATCGATAAAGATTTATTTGAGTTAATATTTATTGATTTTATATTTAATTTTTTTTCCAGAATTTGTACAGATTTTTCAAGTACAATAGATTCCATTGAAGTAGGAAAATAAACCTTATCTCTTACAAGGTAAATTGGTATATTTACAGAACTTAATTTCTTAATCAAATTATAAAAAAAAATAGAAGTGAATTGATCCCAACCAATATTTTTATATCTAAAAATAAAATCCGAGATTCTTTGATTTTTTAGAATATGATTTGAAATTGCATCTTTGATTTCATTATTAGTGAAAGAAACTAAATCTAATTTTTTTTTTTCGTTGAAAACTGATTTTAGAAAACTGTTAGAATTTTTTGATCTAAAACTTTTTATTATTAAGTAACACAATTGGTCATAGTTGAGAACACTTGAAAAGGATCTGGGCTGCAAAACAATGTTTGTATTAGATATAAAACTTAAAAAATCTCCAAAAAAATCTAGAAGATTCAAATAACTAGTTGAATTGTTATTGATAGTAAATTCATTTTTGATTTGCAAAAATATTTTCAAGTCGATTTTATTCCACCAACATCCATTTATCAATGGTTTGCTTGGCGATGATCTATCATATAAATAATTTGATGTAGAGTATTTAGAAATAACAAGCTTTCTGTTGTCGCCCCTGGTTAAATAATTATTTTCGTATGTAGGAATATCAAATAATGTTTTTGAAATTAGTGTATTATAATATTTCATAATACCTCTTATTTCTCCTGACTCGTATGTATCTTTATATTCAAATAAATTATTCTTATCATAAACAAACATGAATTCCCTTTTGAGATGATTATAGTTTTCGTTTTTAAAATCTTTTATTCTTTGAAAATGATTTATTAAAAATTCTGATGGACGAATTCTTGTTCGTCTGCTTTTTCTAGTTTTTGAATCATAAAAACCGGGATAAACTTCAATATATTTATTGTCCCTTAAATAATTGACTATTCTAATTAAATACGAGGAAATTCTATTTGGATTATATCTCGATTTGCAATTATAACCTCTTTTTGACATTGATACAGTTAAGAATTGTGAACTTGATTCTGACCATGAGAAATACAGTTCTAAAACTAAGAGCCGAAGGTGTCTTTTAAATAATTCGCTATAGGTATCGCCTGAAAAGTTAGTTATACAATTGTCGATTATTCCAAGGTCTGTATTTCTTTGGATGTCCAATGGTCTACTAAAATCAAAATCTAATTGATAACTTGGGTATTTCATAATAGATTCTACTAGATTATGTACTTTATTGACTTTTTTGCATACATTATTTTTCAAATTTTACAAATTTATAAGTATTCAATTATTATTTATGTGATACTCAACATGTTAATTTCTTTTAATGTAATAAATAATTCAAATTCATTGATATCAATTATTATAGATTTTTTATTTAGATTGATAGAACCAGCTTTAAGAGTTATAAGAAAAATAACTCCTAATTTAGGTGCGATCGATATTTCGCCAGTTATATTAATAATTATTATTGAAGCGTTTCAGTATATAATGACCAAATACGGATTTTAAAATGGACAAAAAAATTATTGATGGAAAATTAGTATCTTCAGAAATAAGACAAAAAATAAAAATTTTTGGAGATAAGTTAACAAGTAAAACTCAAAAGACACCTGGTCTTGCGGTCGTCCTCGTAGGTGAAAATCCTGCTAGTAAAGTTTATGTAAAAAATAAAATTGAAAAAACAAAAGAAGTCGGATTCAACTCAATTGAACATAGATTAGATGAAACAGTTAGTGAAGAAGAACTACTAAAGGTTGTCGATGACCTAAATACTAATACTGAAGTTCAAGGGATACTTGTACAACTTCCGTTGCCGGATCATGTCAATTCCGATAAAGTCCTTGATAGAATAACGCCAGAAAAAGATGTAGATGGTTTTCATGCCAACAATGTCGGAAAACTTTGGTCAGGATTAAATTCTTTGGTTCCTTGCACACCATTAGGTTGTAGCATTTTAGTGAAGAAAGTGTTTGATGATCTTTCGGGAAAACATGCCGTGATAATTGGAAGATCAAATATTGTTGGAAAGCCCATGGCAGCCCTTCTTCTTGGAATGAATGCAACCGTAACCATTTGTCACTCTAGGACTAAAGATCTCTCGTTAGTTTCAAGGGATGCCGATATATTAGTTGCAGCGGTTGGCATACCAGAAATGGTAAAATCCTCGTGGATAAAAAAGGATGCAATGATTATTGATGTTGGCATTAATAGAATTGAAAAATCTGGGAAAAAAATACTAGTTGGAGATGTAGATTATGATGATTGTTATGAAAAATGTGCAAAGATCACACCGGTTCCAGGTGGTGTTGGGCCAATGACTATTGCTTGCTTGTTGCTCAATACCCTGTTGGCTTCTTACACTCAATTTAATGAGCCGGTTCCAAGTTTATCCTCTATTCTTAAGTAATTTGAGCCTTAAAGCATTAAGTTTTATAAATCCATTGGCATCACGTTGATCATAGATCGCGTCTTCTTCAAATGTTGCCATCTCTGGAGAATACAGACTATCTTCTGATTTTCTACCTTCAACAATTATATTCCCTTTATATATCTTCAACCTAACTACTCCATTTACTTTCTTCTGTGATTCATCAATCAACTTTTGAAGCATTGCTCTTTCTGGAGAAAACCAAAAACCATTGTAAATCAACTCGGCATATTTTGGCATTAGTTCGTCCTTTAAGTGAGCGGTAGCTTTGTCTAGTGTTATACTTTCAATTGCCCTTCTTGCCACTAAAAGAATTTCTCCTCCAGGTGTTTCATAAACACCGCGTGATTTCATCCCAATAAATCTATTTTCAACAATATCAATTCTTCCAACACCATTCTCCCCCCCAATCTTATTTAGTTGTTCAAAAATCTCAAACGGATTGTAGTTTTTTTCATCTATTGAAATGGGGTTACCGTTGTTGAACCTTATCTTTAAAAAGCATGGTTTATTTGGAGCATTCTCGCATGATATAGTTCTTGTAAACATTGATTCGTCTGGAGATTCCCAGGGATCCTCTAAAACCTTTCCTTCATATGAAGTATGTAATAAATTAGCATCCATGGAGTATGGAGGAGAATCAACTTTGTCTTTAGGAATAGGAATTTGGTGTTTCTCTGCATATTGTATTAGGTCATTCCTTGACTTAAACTCCCATTCCCGCCAAGGTGCTACAACTTTGATTTTTGGGTTCATAGCATAATAACCTAGTTCAAATCTAATTTGATCATTCCCCTTTCCAGTAGCACCATGTGAAACATAATTTGCTCCAACTTTTTTTGCTAATTCTATTTGCTTCTTCGCAATTAATGGTCTTGCTATTGAAGTGCCTAATAGATAATAACCTTCATACAAGGCATTAGCTCTGAACATTGGGAAAACATAATCTCTTGCAAATTCTTCTCTTAAGTCTTCAATATAAATTTGCTTTACTCCAAGTTGTTTAGCTTTTTTTTTCGCTTGAGTAATTTCTGCACCCTGACCGATGTCAGCTGTATAACAAACAACCTCAAGATTTTTTTCATTTTGAAGCCATTTTAAAATTATTGAGGTATCTAGTCCACCCGAGAAAGCTAGCACTACTTTATCTTTTTTTTTCATAAAAATTATTTATTTTTTTTTACAGGCCTCGTTAATTTTTTGATACGCTTTGCTAAAACCTAACAAAGAGTAGGTATCTGTTGTGATTGTACCCCTAGTTGATGTTCCAATAACTTTCATTTTCATAGAAGATTTTAGAAACTTTATTATTTTTTCGTCATCTGGTGGACTAAAACTCCATGCCCTAGAGCCAGATGTAAACAGTTGAAACTTTGAGTCTCCAATTGTAATTTCAGGATTACTATCAGCTTTATAATTATAACCTGTTATTATACTAAATTCATTCCACTTGTTTTGTCCAGGTAAGTGAGTGATTACTGCAAATATCTCACCCCTTCTCTTATAATTGCCTTCCGAAGTTTTTGGTTTAGAAACTGCCATACATGCAAGATTTTTTCCCTCTCCCTCTGCATATGCACTCCAGTCATTAAATTTTTCTAATTCTTTAGTTTCTATCATGGAGAACTTTGAAAGAAATATTATCAGTGTGAGAGTTTTTGTTAGAAAAAAATAATTCATTATTTTTATTGACATATCTATTAATAAATTGCAAGACACTATAACTCAAAATAATAATGTTTTCTATCACCTTACTAATATCTTCTTGCCTACTTTTCTCAATTTTAGCTACATTAATAAAATTTGGAGCACAATATATTCATCCAATAGAGCAATCATTTTTTAGGAACCTATTCAGTATTCTTTTTATCCTTCCTTTTGTATTGAGAAAAAAAAAGGTGATTAAAAAGAAAAGCAATGTAAAGTTACTTCTTTTGCGAGGTCTATTTGGTGGTATCACAATGATCCTTCTTTTTTGTTCGTATACAATGATTCCACTGTCGCAAGCAATGGCTGTAAGTTTTAGCACACCTTTATTTATGTATTTAGGTGGAATTATATTTTTTAAAGAAAAAACCTCAAAGTTTAATAACTTAATGTTAATTATAGGTTTTATATTGACTATGATAATCTTAAGACCTGATTTAGAAATTAAAATGGGTGTAATACTGGCTTTAATTGCGGCTATAACACATGCAATTGCAGGTCTACTTGTAAAAAAAATATCAGAAACTGAATCAATTTCTATACTGATGTTAAGTATGGTCGTAATCATGTTGCCAATAACCTTTATTCCTTCAATTTATGTTTGGACACCGTTTAAAGATTTTAATTTATACATCTTGTTATTTACGATTGCATTTATAGCTACGTTAGGTAACTATTGCTGGACCAAAGCACTTAGTATGAGTAAATTAACTAATTTAATGACTTACGACTTTTCAAAGTTAATTTTTACAACAATTTTAGGTTTGATGATATTTAATGAAAAAGTAGATTTAGTCACTCTAATTTGCGGCACTGGTATCATAATTTGCAACAATCTTTCCTTGATTAATTTTAAAAAAAATGAAAAAAATAATCCCATACTACCAAATAATTAGTTGTTTTTTTTTTTCACTTTTGGGCATTCAAATTAAACTGCTTTTTCAAGAAAGCACTATAGAAAATATTGTTTTTTACAGATCTTTTTTTGGAACTTTAGTTTTATTTCTAATAATGGTTCATAAAAGAGAAAAAATTAAAACAATTCTCAGAACAGCTGACATTAAAATACATATATTTAGATCATTGTGTGGAATGTTGGCAATGTACTTTGGTTATAAATCTTTGATGTATTTATCTTTAGCACAAGCAAGTACTATAGGATTTTCTAAAGTTTTTTTCACATGTATTATTTCTTCATTTATTTTTACTGAAAAGCTGAGAAGTCACATTCTATTTTGCATTATCTTAGGTTTTATTGGAATTATTTTAATTACAAACCCAGATAAAATAAATAGCCACCTAGGAGTGTACATGTCACTATTTTCTGCTATCTGTGTTTCTGGAGGAATAATTTCTATTTCATACCTTAGTAAAAAAGATAGAACCATGACTATACTTTTTTATCACTCACTTTTTTCTTCGCTTATTTTTTTCACTATCTTTAATCACAAAATTATCTTTGATAATAATTTTTTAATTTTTAAGTATTTAATCCTAACTGTGACAGCATTGATAGGACAATTTTTCAATACTGAATCCTATAAAAATGATTTAACACAAAAGGTTGTTATCTTAGGTTACTCAAGAATAATTTTTTCAACAATTTTAGGAGTTATTATTTTGGACGACCAAATATCTTGGACAAATCTGCTTGGAATTTCTATTGTAATCCTAACAACTTTTTTAGTGCAAAAGAACTAGTTCAAGGACAAGGATATGGATTTTCTTCATGAATCCTCTCTATCTCCTCAACGACATCTTTTGAAAGTACAGTTTTATGAGAATCTATGTTAATTTTTAATTGTTGAATGTTTGTTGCTCCAATTATATTGCTAGTAACAAACCTTTGTGAATTAACAAACCCAAGGGCCATCTCAGTTGGGGATAAACCATTTTGACTCGCAAGACTATTAAATTTTTCAGAATATTTAAGACCTTTAGGTTTTGTATATCTTGTATACATATCTGCATATAGAGTTAATCTAGCTCCGTCAGGCTTTGCTCCATTATCATATTTTCCAGTTAGCATTCCAAAAGCTAGAGGAGAATAGGCTAATAATCCACATTTTTCTCTTATTGAAATTTCTGCCATACCTACCTCATAACTCCTATTTAATAGTGAATATGGATTTTGAACAGAAACAACTCTTGGAAGATTGTATTTTTCAGAAACTGATAAAAACTTCATTAATCCCCAAGGCGTTTCGTTAGACAAGCCTATGCACCGAATTTTACCTTTCTTAACATTTTCATCTAAGACTTCTAATTGTGTCTTAATTTCAATGAAGTCATTTTCTTCCTCATATTTATAACCTAATTTTCCAAAAAAGTTTGATTTCCTGTCAGGCCAATGAAGTTGATAGAGATCAATATAATCAGTCTTTAATCGCTTTAAACTTCCATTGATAGCTTCATTAATTTGCTCTTTGTTTAATCTCGTTTCTTTATTTCTAAACCACTTCATACCTGATCTACCAACTACTTTAGTAGCTATAATAACCTTTTCTCTATTTTTTTTTGTTTGGAGCCAGTTTCCTATTATTTTTTCTGTTGATCCCCAAGTCTGTTTTCTTGGCGGCACAGAGTACAATTCAGCTGTATCGAAAAAATTAACTCCTTCTTCGAAAGCAAAATCCATTTGCTGAAACCCTTCATCTTGAGTATTTTGCTCACCCCATGTCATTGTCCCTAGACAAATAAGGCTAACTTTAATATTGGTATTTCCAAGAAAATTATATTTCATAATTCAATAAAGTAGTTGATTTTATTATTTTGTAACATATTTTTACTATAAACAATAATAGTAGTATAATATGCTACAAGTAAACATTTAAAATAAGGAGTTTAAAGATGGCTTACGACTATGAAAGAGACCTGAGATCAAAATCTACTTCTGTCGAAATTGATTTAGGCTTGAAGGCCTATATGAATAAGGTCTATTCTTTTATGGCAGTTGGCTTAGCACTTACAGGTGCTATTGCACATCTGACATCAACGTTGGCATTTAATTTCGCAACAAACACATATACTTCATTTGGAGCAGCTATTTATGGCTCTCCATTAGCATTCATAATAATGCTTGCCCCCCTTGGATTCATA
>CENJ01010976.1_pt1 | contig 11645 bp, 9 predicted proteins | sample 356161 | NCBI WGS metagenome assembly CENJ01 (sample SAMEA2619531, study PRJEB7988) | marine metagenome | biome: marine biome (ENVO:00000447); feature: surface water layer (ENVO:00002042); material: "saline water (ENVO:00002010), including plankton (ENVO:xxxxxxxx)" | depth 5 m
AAGTTTTAAAAATGAATTCGGAGCTATATCAATATTATTATGAAAAAGTGAATTAATAGGTTGAAAATCATGGACAGTTAAGTCAAATTCAAATAATTGATCCTTATTAACAGACTTTACATTGGAAAAAATATTGGGAATAATCCTATTAACAGAATACTTAAAATTAGTGTATAATTCATCAAACTTAAATTCTCCATTAATATCAAAAGATAAAATATCGGATCTTAATTTGATTAAGTGATCTGATTCGTTGGTTTGAGAATTAAACTGAATTGAGCCAAAATCATGAGTTGTATTATTCTGATAAAAATAAATACTATCTAGATTGACAAATCCAGTAAAATCTTTCCAATCATTACCAAAACCGTTAAAATAAGATACAAAGGATAATTTACTTTTAGGATAAGAAGATAATAATCCTAATTCTCCTAAGTAAGCATTAGAAATGGCTAAAGAAAAATCAAATTCTTTGGGTTTTGAATTAAAGTCTATATTCCCATTAAATTCCAAATCAATAAATTGATCCTTTAATTGTAAAAAACCATTAAAAGCTTTGTTTTTAAAAGATCCGGTTATAAAAATGTCGTCGTATTTATAATTATTCATAATGAAGTCAGAAAAGAATCCATCAATTTTTAAATCCACATCTTCTTTGTAAAACCCTTTGCCATTGATCTTTAATTGTGCATTGAAATTTTCCACATCTAAACCTTCAAAAGCTAACTTACCTGAAAAGTTTTCAGCAACTAAATTCATATTGTAAGACACGTCAGAAATATCATTTGTATGTAAATCAAAGCTGCCAAATATTTTTCCTACTGATGATAAAAAACTAAAATCAGAGTTGAGTTCATCACTCTTTGCATCTCCGATAAAAGAACATTTAAAATCTTCAATCTCTTGTAACTTATTTTTAAGTAATGGAGGAATCTTTAAGTAGTTATATGACTCTAGAGTAAATAAATCTTCTTTGAATATATTATTAGAATGTAAATCAAACTTAAAAGCTAATGATGAAGGATCTTTCCAATTTTGAAAGCTTAGATATCCTCTTAAATCAGATTTTAAATATTTAATAGCTAAATTTTGGAATTTTAAATCGGTATTTGAAGCATTTAAGTCGGTATTAACAGTCAATTCAAAATTGGTGTCAACTTTATAATTGGTGAATAAATTAAAATCTTGAGCAGAAATATTAGAAGATAATTCGGAAAAATTGAATTCATCCTCCAAAAAAGAATTTTGATTTAAAAAATAATTAAATTCTTTAGCAGTAAGTGAACTTTTGGAGGTGTTAAGAATAACATTAGATACATTTATTTTGTTAGAGTCTAAATACAAATTTCCATTTAATGAAATAAGATTAAATTCTTCATCGGATAAGAAATTTAGATGACTAATTGTGGTGCTAATGAAAGTATTATTAAGATCGGATTTATTCAATAATAGATTTAAATTAAATAATTTAAAACGCTGATAATCAAATATTTGATTATTGTTTATTTTGTTGTAATTGCAATGGGTTAATGTGGCTTTATCTAACTCTATTTCATCTACTTTTACGTTGTAATTTTTACTTTTTCTCTGGGTGTTTTCAAATACTTTAAGTAAAAATTTCCATTCATAATTTGCACTTCCTTTATTTTTTTTCACATTGATAATGGGGTCCTTTAAAAGGACTTTATTAATATGAAAACTACGTTCTAAAAGATTCCACTTTTTGACTTTGATTACAGCGGAAGGAACAAATAAAATAGTATCACCATTTAGATCTGGAATAAGAATTTGATTTAATTGAAAGTAATCAAAACTTCTTAAGGATACTTCATCGATTTTAATTTCTGAATTTAAATTTTCATTAATAGTATGTGTAATTTGAAGAGCAATACTATTTTGAACAAATGGAATTCTTATTGAGTAAAATAGTAAAATTATAAGCAATAAAACTAATTCTATTAGATTAACCAATAAACTAATTGAAAATGAAATGGTATTTTTAGATTCTAATTTCAACAATCAAAAATAATTATGAGCAAAGATAGTATCATTCTTGGTATTGAATCTAGCTGTGACGACACTTCTGCAGCAATATTAATCAATGGAGTTATACATTCTAATGTGACCGCTAATCAATCGATTCACGAACAATATGGTGGAGTAGTTCCAGAGCTTGCTTCCAGAGCTCACCAAGAGAACATAGTACCAGTAGTTTCAGCAGCTTTGAAAAAAGCCCAAGTTCAAACTTCGGATTTAACAAGTATTGCATTTACTAAAGGGCCCGGTCTCTTAGGATCACTTCTTGTAGGAACCTCTTTTGCTAAATCATTAAGCATGTCATTAAATGTCCCATTGATAGAAGTTAACCACATGAAAGCTCATGTTCATGCTCATTTTATTCAAGAACCAGAAAATTCTATAGATACACCTAGTTTTCCTTTTATTTGTTTGACTGTTTCTGGTGGACACACACAAATTATTTATTTAGAAAGCCCTCTAAAAATGAAAGTCATTGGATGTACTATAGATGATGCGGTTGGCGAGGCATTTGATAAAGCTGGAAAAATTTTGGGATTGGGATATCCTGCAGGTCCGATTATAGATCAAGTTGCTAAAAATGGAGATGATCATAAATTTCCTTTCACTTACCCAAATGCAGGTGAATTTAACTACAGTTTTAGCGGTCTTAAAACTCAATTTTTAAATTTCATTAATAAAAAAACTCAAGAAGATAAAGATTTCATTAAGGATAATTTAAATGATATTTGTGCATCTTATCAAAGACATTTGATAAACTACTTAATAAAAGTATTAGATAAAGCTTTAAAAATATACCCATCTAAATATATAGCCTTAGCTGGGGGAGTATCTGCCAATTCCTATCTTAGAAAAGAATTTAAAAAGTATGGTCAAAGACATAAAATGAATACGTTTGTCCCTAAATTAAATTATTGTACAGATAATGCCGCTATGATTGCTATGAGTGGCTGGTTTCTGGAAAAAGAAAATATTTTTTCTGACTTGAGCGCTACAGCAGCTGCCCGATTGCCAATAAATTAGTCAGATAGTTTCATATTTTTTTTATTCCACCATGCAGCAATTGTAATTGCTATAACTAAAAAAATGGTCACCCAAGCCCAAATTGGAAATACGGGTGTTTCTCCCCTAGCATAACTATGTAAACCTTTAGATAAATAATAATTTACTCCAATAAAAGTCATTAAGACGCTAGAAAAAGCAAATACTGATGCAACATTGAAAGTGAATTTACTTTTAAGACCGGGGATTAATCTAAAGTGTAATACGATAGCATAGGTAAGAACTATAACTAATGCCCAAGTTTCTTTGGCGTCCCATCCCCAATATCTCCCCCAAGATTCATTGGCCCAAATTCCTCCTAAAAAAGTTCCAATTGTTGCCAATGCTAAACCAATGGTTAGGGTCATCTCATTTACATGTGTGAGCTCTGTAATTATCAATTTTAAATTTTTATTACTCTTTTTAAGAAATAAATAATTAATCGTGTTAATTAATCCTAAAATAAAACCAAGACCTAAAAAGCCATAACTTATGGTTATACAGGCAACATGAATTACCAACCAATAGGACTTAAGCACAGGCTGTAAATCTGTTAACTGAGGGTCAAAACTACTATGACCTGCAGTCATTAAGGTAGTAAAAGCTAAAAGCGAGGTGCCTGCAAGAGTAATTCTAGAACTTCTTATAAATAAAAATCCCGCAAAAACTCCTCCCCATGCAATAAAAGTTAAAGCTTCATATCCATTGCTCCAAGGAGCATGACCAGTAACTACCCATCTTAGAGCTAAAGAATAAGTATGCATAATAAATACGATTGTTAATAGACCAATCAGTATCCATAAAATGACATTAACTAATTTATTAATTGTATTAGTTTTTTTATTTAATGCATCCCAGAAAGAAAATATTAAAAGTAAAACAGCTAAATAACCGTAGTAATTTTTGACTTTTATAAATAGATTAGATTGATTGTAGGAAATCTCTCTAAGGATTTGTTTTTTAGATAAGAGTAAATCGCTGGGAGCAGTTTTAATTTGGTACGCTTTTATGAAATTTAAAAGAGATTGGGCAGATTCGTAATTCTGAGTACTTTTTGCTTCTCTTAAGTCCATTATGTAGGACTTAAATAATCTTGATAGAGAAATATTTGCTAAATGTTCATCTGTTGAGTCAATAGGTAGTTCTGCATAAGAATTGGCCCAACTCACCCATTTATTACCATTATCTCCAGCAATTGGAAATATTTTAAGCAAGCTACCATTCATGGTTTGAAGAACTATATTCATTCTTTCATTTACCTTAATAAGTTCTTTATCAAAAACATTTTTATTTATGTCTTTTTTTGAAAAACTATTTTGGATTTGTTTTTTAAGTTTTTCAGATCTATCAGCGTTAAAAAAATCATTGACCGATGCATATTTTCCTGAAATTCCTAGCGAGTCTGAAACACCAGTTCCTTTCTTGATATAAATTATTTTCTGGTCTAACCAGTAAGACTTATCCAACATCATATCCACTAAGACTTGAATGGGCGATAAAACTTCATTTTTAGCTGTAGTGAAATTGGTTTTTTTTGAAATTTTATGATAAATATCACATGCTAGTGTGTGGGTGGGCTGAATTCTTCCCTCATAGGTTTGGACTAAAAGCATTCCCATTGAATCAGCTTGAGAAGAAGGAATTGGTTGATAATTATCTAAACAAAATACATTAGTGAAAAAAAATAATAATAAAGAACTAAAAAGTATCTTTTTTCTATTATTTCTCATCTTAATAACTTTTTTTCTGATTGCAATAAATCTTGAGGAAGGATTAAAGAGTGTTCCTAAAAGTCCAATTGCTAAAAGTAAATACCCTAAATAAGTAATCCAGGTTCCCCAAAAGTCATGATTGACAGAAAGAATGGTGATATCAGGATCTAACCCTACTTCTTTATTTCGATCATTAGACCAATCATAACTTGACTGAAAAAATCTAAATCCTCCATAGTCTACAACATGATTCATAAATAAATTATAAGATTCACTAAAATTATTAGATTCATCATTAATAGTTATATCACTTTCGTAACTACTTGGACTTTCTGAACCAGGATATTTTTTTAATCTAAAATCGGTAAGGCCTACTTCAAAAGGAATTTGTATATTTTTAGCACCATAAGCTATAGAGAAAAAAAGCCCCCCACATTTAATTGTAGTTGGAATTGCCCGAATACCTGATTTTCCTGTAATAATTTCAGACTGAATTTCATCACCAACTTGGATAGTTGTTAATAGTGCATCTGGTAAATCTTCATTTTCTGTTGGGACATATTCTAGTTTTGCTTTTTTTTCAATACTACTGATCAATACCTGTATCCCCAAAAAAGAAACTAAATTTCTAGTAGCTACAGAATGAAGCTGATTGGGAACTAAAGTATCTTGAGGAATTGCTTTCCCATTTTGTCTGTCTTGTACAGTGAGACTGGCCATATCTAGTTTATTTATCTCAAATGGAGCAAATATTTGGAGTTGATCGTCACTTAAAAAAAACTTAACCGCATCTTCTCTGTCGTTATTATTAAAAGCAAATGGAACCCCTTGCTTTACAACAACCTCTCCAGATGGAAGATATAAATTTTCTCTTCCAGGTAAAATTAAATGTAAAAATGGTTTACCTCCAGGTGTATCTTTTATAAACTCTTTTTTAGCATTTGTAATTCTAGAAACTACTTTTATAACTATATCACTACTTCCAGGAAATTCGATTTTAGACGATGGAAAAGAAGTAAATACTTTAGAAAAATTATGCTGTTGTTCTTCATTATATTGAATACTGTCATTATGTACTTTTATCTGGAAATAGGGGTCTGAAGAATATATTTCGCTTGACTTATCATCTTCCTGAATTAACATTACTCCTTCATAACCAAAATATCTCGATACAAATGAACCAAAAAGAGCAATGATAAATCCAAAATGTAACAATAATACTGACCATTTTTTCCATTTTAGCAATTGGTAGGTTTTGATGTTATTTATAAAATTGAGCATCAATAAAAGCAAAACCAATTCGAACCATTTTGCATTGTAAACTAACTCTTTTGCGGTAATAGTATCATATTCATTTTCTATAAAAGTAGCAATTCCGATAGCGCTAGCCATTATAAATAATAGAACAGCCATGAACCTTGCAGATAAAATATGATTTATTATTTTCATTGGGTGGCGAAATTAAATAAAAATAATTGCAGATAGAGTTAATGTTCAGAACTAAAATTGATGAGAATTAAAAATAATTCAATTTAAAATAGAATCGTACCTTTAAAGTAATGATTGAAAAGCAATATTTTCAGGAAAGAATTACTTCTCACGACAATCATACTTTAGTACTTCATCATTGGCCGGTAAAAAATCCAAATGTTATCATTCATTTAATACATGGAATGAGTGAGCACGCTTTTAGGTATAATGAGTTTGGAAAATGGTTGAATCAAAAGCAAATTTATGCATATTCTCTAGATTTAAGAGGTCATGGAAAGACAGCTAAAAATATTGATTCAATCGGATTATTTAGTGTTAGAATGGGTTGGGATAAAGTAGTTTTAGATATTGAATTTACAACTAAAAAATTAGGCAGTCAATTTAAAGAGGTTCCCACTGTTATTTTAGGTCATTCTATGGGTTCTTTTCTAGCAAGATCAGTAGCTATAAAATTTCCCAATTTAGTAAATCACTATATCTATTCAGCTACAGGCTCTCACCCAGGGTTAAAAGGGCATATTGGGGGATTAATTGCCCATGTAAACTGCGTACTTTTTGGCAAAAAGACAAGATCAAAATTTCTCCAATTTTTAGTAATGGGAGACTTCAACAAAAAAATAAAAAAACCCAGAACCAAAAAAGATTGGGTTTCAAGAGATAATAATGTGGTGGATAATTATGTAAATGATCCATTTTGTATGCAAATTTTTAAAAATCAATTTTTTGTGGACCTTGCTTATGGAGTGATGAAAGTTACTAGAAAAAATGCAATTAAGAATGAAAATAAAAATAAAGGTATTTTATTTTTTGGTGGCGAAATGGATCCAGTGGGAAACTATGGAAAAGGCTTGAAAAAAGTATTTCACTATTATAAAATTAATGGTTTTTCAAATATTGAACTGAAACTCTTTCAAGGTGGAAGACATGAAATGTTGAACGAAATAAATAAAGAGGAAGTATATAATTACATTTATAACTGGATTTTGAAAAATATTCTGAATGGTAAGTGATAAAATTAATATTTTTAAAACTAAACTTCCCAAAGATGTAGTATTAGTAGCTGTTTCAAAAACAAAACCTATAGAAACGATACTAGAAGCTTGCTCTAAAGGTCATTTAGATTTTGGAGAAAATAAAGTACAAGAATTGGTTCAAAAGCAAGAAAATTTACCCAAAAATATTCGTTGGCACATGATTGGTCATGTTCAAAGAAATAAGGTAAAGTACATTGCTCCATTTGTATATTTAATCCATGGTGTAGACTCTTTGAGATTACTTAATGAAATTAATAAACAGGGCAAGAAAAATAATAAAACAATAAATTGCTTACTTCAAATTCATATTGCTAAAGAAGAAAATAAATTTGGATTTGATATACAAGAAATTAAAGAATTCATAGAAAATAAACAATATGAATTATGGACACATGTGAAAATTGTTGGAGTAATGGGTATGGCTACTTTTACGGAAAATAAAAATTTAGTGAAACAGGAGTTTGAGCAGTTAAAGTCTTACTTTGATGAATTAAAGCCTTTTTTTTCAAAAGAATTTAAGATAATTTCTATGGGAATGAGTGGCGATTATAAGGAAGCTATTGAAGCGGGAAGTAATATGGTTAGAATAGGCAGTAGCTTATTTGGTAGAAGATAATCATAGAAATAATTAAAAGATAAAGTTCTTTTCCTTAGATTCTTCTAATTTTGAAATCCAATATTATTTTAATGAGTACACAACAAAAATTGATTAATCAAATAAAAAAGGATTTTTTAAGTGCTGATCGTTCTGTTATAACTAAAGCCCTATCAAAAACAAGAGCAAAGGGGAATGAGCAACTTATTTTACCTCTGATTGAGCTTTATAAAAGCACTCAAATAGAAGAAATAAAAAAAGAAATAAAGAGCATCTTTTCTGAACTAAAAAAGAAAAATGTTTTAGACACTTTATTACCTGAGCTAGAATATGGAAGTAATGAAGTAAAAGAATTAATTTTATTTTCAATTTGGAGTTCCGGTATGGACATGACCGATCATATTCCTTTACTCATAGAAACATGTATTTCAGGAAATTTTATGGTGATTTTAGAAGGACTTACTGTCTTAGAAAATTTAGAAGGCCCATTTAATGAAGATGATTTATTTCAAGCTTCTACCCTACTTCAAGAAGCACTATATGAAACTTCGGAAAGTAAAGAAAAAGAATTAATTCAGTCTATGTACGATATCATTTTAGAATTTGGCAAATCCTATTGAATAGTATAAAAAACATAACTGTAATAGGCACTGGAAATGTAGCCTTAGAATTAAGTAAATTATTTCTACTAAATAATTTTACTATTGATGCAATTTTGGGTAGAAAACCTTTTTCTGATGCTTCACTAAGTAGTGACTTATTTACTTCGAACTACAAAAAAATTCCTTCAAATAGTGATATGTATTTAATTTCTGTTAGTGATGATTCTTATAAAGAAATTTTGTCTAAGATAAAATTGAAAAACCTATTTATTGTTCACACCTCAGGAAGTTTAAAAAGTTCCTCTTTAGAATCCAATTCTCTAAGATGGGGGTGTTTATATCCTCTTCAAACAATAAAAAAAAATCGATCGATAATCTGGGAACAGGTTCCTTTTTATATTGAAGCAGCTAAAAAGGAAGATTTATCACTTTTAGCTAATGTATGTTCTAGAAATAATCTGCATTATTCTATTAAGAATTCTAATGAAAGGAATAAAATGCATATTGCTGCGGTAATTGCAAATAATTTTACTTATTATATACTAAGCGAAGTAAAGGAATATTGTCTAAAAAATAATCTTCAGTTCCATGATCTACAACCTTTAATAGAAAAATCTATAGAAAACATTTTAAACCATCCTCCTCATTCTTTTCAAACTGGTCCTGCAGTCAGAAAAGATTACCAACTTATTGAAAAACAATTAGCATTTTTAGAAAATGAAATTGATTTATACTTAATTTATCAAATATTATCCAAAAAAATATTAAAAAAATACCAAAATGAGCTATAAAGAGAAACTTTTGAATATAAATACATTTGTTTTTGATGTTGACGGTGTTTTAACAGATGGAACTGTAGCTTTAGAGGCAAGTGGAGAGTTAGTAAGAACCATGCATACTAAAGATGGATATGCACTGCAACACGCAGTTAAAAAAGGATATCATATTATAATTATTACTGGAGGAAGATCTTCAATGGTTCAAAATAGATTAGAAGGCTTGGGTATAAAACACGTTTACCTAGGAGTAAGTAATAAACTCCCTGTCTTAAAAGACCATTTGAAACAGAATAATTTAAAATTAGAAAATTCGCTTTATATGGGAGACGATATTCCTGATTTACCTTGTCTTAAAGAAGTATCAATAGCTTCTTGCCCTAGTGATGCAAGTGTGGAAATTAGAGAAGTTTGCGATTATATTTCTCATTTAGAAGGGGGTAAAGGTTGCGTAAGAGATGTGCTTGAGCAAACTATGAGAATTCAAAATAAATGGATGGATGACGATGCCTACTCATGGTAAAACACTATTTAAAATCGGTTAGAATATCTAATCTAATATTACTAGGCGTATTATTCTGGGGGATAATGTATCAAACCTATCATAATGAATTTTCATTTTGTAAGGATCATCTTTTACTATTTCTAGCAATTATTTCAACTACCGCTTCTGGATATTTAATCAACAACTATTATGATACAAGAAGTGATGAAATAAATGGAAAATCATTATTTAAATTAAACTCTAATTATTTGATAAAAGGGTACTTCTTTCACTTCATATTATCTTTTGTATTATTAGTTATTTCCAATCTTAATGGAGGATGGTTTATTTTCAATCTTTTTCTTCATGTATTATTATTATTATATTCTTTAAAATTACAACACCTCCCCATATTGGGTAATCTAATAGTTGCTATATTATGTGCAATGGTAATTCTTATTCCAATGCGTTTAAGTAATCAATATTTTAATTTCTTAAATTTTAATTTAGAAGAAAATAGTGCTATACTTTATGCTGTTTTTTGCTTTATAATCACTTTAAAAAGAGAGGTGATCAAAGATATAGAAGATTATAAAGGCGATAAAACTATTGGAAGCCATACCCTTCCAATAATATTGGGAATTACGTTTACCAAAGTTTATATTTATTTATTAATAATTGCGGAATTATTGTATATGTTTCTGTGTATTCAAGAAACTATTTACGAATTGAGTTTCACACTTTTTTATTTGGTTCAATTCTGTATAATTATCTACATCAGTTATAAAATTTATTCTAATTCCAATTATGAGGAATTTAAAGCTAGTAGTATGCTGGTTAAATTACAGTTTCTCTTAGCTGGAATTGCACTTTATGTATTATGAAGAATTTATTAGAAAAAAAGATAGGTCATTTGAAGGTAAAATTGGCCTCAAAATCTCCTAGAAGACAGGAGCTTTTGGGAAATATTATAACCCATTTTGAAATAGTGAATAATGAAATTGATGAAGTTTATCCAAAATATTTAAATACTGATGAGGTGGCTATGTACTTATCCCGACTTAAAGCCGAAGTTTTTCTAAAAAGAGCTGCCAAGAATGAACTTTATATTACCGCAGACACACTAGTGATATTTAACAATATGATTTTAGGAAAGCCTAAGTCAAAGATCAATGCTTTTAATATGCTTAAAAAACTATCTGGAAATACGCATGAAGTTTTTACGGGTGTTACCTTACTTTTGAATGGTACTATTTATTCTTTTGATGATAAGACAAGAGTAAGTTTTTATAAACTAAGCGATCAAGAAATTAAATTTTATATTGATAAGTATTCTCCCTTGGACAAAGCGGGATCATATGGAATTCAAGATTGGATGGGTTATATAGGGGTAAGAAAAATGGAAGGTGATTTTTTTAATGTAATGGGTCTTCCTTTACATAAGTTATATAGAAAAATTGATCAAATAATTAAATAAATGAGGCTACTGCCATTTTATAAGAATCTAAACCAAAACCAGCTATAACTCCTTTACAATTTTTAGCCATTAGAGATTGATGTCTGTATTCTTCTCTAGCGTATACATTACTAATATGTACTTCTAATACGGGTGTTTCTACAGCACCAATAGCATCGGCAATAGCTACAGAAGTATGGGTGTATCCTCCCGCATTTAAAACAATTCCGTCTAAGGAAAACCCCACTTCATGAATTTTATTAATTATTTCTCCTTCCACGTTACTTTGAAAACTAGTTAATTCCACATGTGTAAACTCTGTAATCAATTCTTGCATGTAGCTGTCAAAGGATTTATTACCATAGGTTTGAGGTTCTCTTTTACCTAATAAATTAAGATTTGGGCCATTGATAATGA
>CENJ01173948.1_pt1 | contig 11640 bp, 12 predicted proteins | sample 356161 | NCBI WGS metagenome assembly CENJ01 (sample SAMEA2619531, study PRJEB7988) | marine metagenome | biome: marine biome (ENVO:00000447); feature: surface water layer (ENVO:00002042); material: "saline water (ENVO:00002010), including plankton (ENVO:xxxxxxxx)" | depth 5 m
ATGTACGGATATTAGAGTGAATCAAGTTACACCGAGCCTCTTTCAATTAGCAAATAATGCGAAGGATATGAGTCGTATAGATTTAAGTGTAATTTATGAAATAATAAGACCCTGCGGCTTAGCGCCACAAAAATCTGCTGCAATAAAGGAGCTATCCGAAATACTCATCCGAGATTTTAACGGTAAAGTCCCAGATACTTATAAAGAACTAGAGATTTTACCTGGTGTGGGCCACAAGACCGCATCCGTTGTAATGTCTCAAGGTCACGGTCACCCTGCTTTTCCAGTTGATACACACATACACCGGCTCGCCCAACGATGGGGCCTCACAAATGGAAAGAGTGTTGTTCAAACCGAGAAAGATTTAAAAAGATTATTCCCAAAAGAAAATTGGAATAGATTGCATCTACAAATTATTTTTTATGGACGCGAATACTGCCAGGCCAGAGCATGTTTTGGTATTGATTGCGAGATCTGCAGTACTTGTTACCCTGATAGAAAAAAACCGCTTAAGGTTAAAAAACCATAAGATTAAGATCAAATGTAAACTTTGAAAGTATATTAACCGTTATGTAGATATCATATTATATAAGGACATACTACATGAACAAGTTTACGCTTCTTTTTACTCTGATCGCTCTTCTTTTTACACACAATAACGCTATCTCAGCGACATATGATGTCGATATGTTAAATAAAAGAGGTGACGGAGAGAAGATGGTTTACTCTGAAGATGTTTTATATGTTGATCTGAATGATACAGTTAATTGGCTAACTACGTCGCCCGGACACAACGTAGAGTTTATTGGTGCACCAGAAAGCGCAGACCTTCCAAAAAAACCATCTAAGGTTAATAAAGAATACAGTTATACTTTTGATCAGACAGGTATATATTTGTACCAATGCTCACCACACAAGAGTATGGGTATGATTGCATTGGTTATTGTGGGTGAGGATCTCTCAAACATCGACGATATTGCATCAACAAGAGTTGTTGGAAAAAGTAAGAAAAAGCTCGAAGCACTCCTATCTAGCCTTTAGGATAACAATAAAAATTTAAAACTAGTGAACCAATGGATAAAGTAGCCATTATTGGAGCTGGTGTATCTGGCCTAGCTCTGGCTAATAAATTAAGAAACCATTTTGAAATCGTTGTTTTTGAAAAATCACGCGGTTATGGTGGACGTGTTGCGACAAGAAGATCTGGGGAATTTATATTTGACCATGGGGCTCAGTTTTTCAAGGCAAAAACAGAAGAATTTAGGAACTACATTAAGCCAATGATAGATCAGGATATCATCGATCTTTGGAAAGCAAGGTTTGTTGAAATTGATAATGGTAAAATTACAAATGAACGTATTTGGGGTGAAGACCCATCAAATTACGTTGGAACACCATCTATGAATGCTATTGGTAAGTATATGGCAGACGGCCTAAATGTGAGATTATCCGAGAAAGTGGCAAATGTTTTAAAAGGCAAAAAATGGGAACTATATAATGAAGCTAATGATAATATTGGTGAGTTTGATTGGGTGGTTTCCGCAATACCGCCAAAACAAGCAATAGATATGATCCCTGATGTGATTAATTTATACAGAGAAATCAGTAGTTACGAGATGCTTGCATGCTACTCGCTTATGCTAGGGTACGAAGAAAAAATAGATATCGGGTTTGATGCCGCACTAATAAAGGGAGCAGATATTAGCTGGCTATCGGCAAATTCATCAAAGCACTCAAGTGCAAGTAATACAGCTTTTCTGATTCACTCAACTAACAAATGGGCATCTCAGAATATTGATAATGATAGGGATTGGGTTAAGAGTTATCTCTGTAATGAATTATTAAATTTAGTTCCAATAAAAACAGAAAGTGCGAATTATATTGGATTACAGGGGTGGCGTTATGCAAATATAAAAAAACAAAATAATATTGAATTTTTTTTGGATAGAGATAATAAGTTTGGTCTTTGTGGAGACTGGTTTATTCAAGGCAGGATTGAAGCCGCATATCTAAGTGGCTCTCATTTGGGCGACCACATACTAATATCCTAGATATTACTAAGTTTTATCCCAATATTCCTTTATCTTCGGAAATGCTTCCTTACCGTTTTGAGCCCTTTGATCTGCAGTTACGTCCCCCCAATCGTATATTGCTTTTTTATATGCAGGCCTTGTTTTAATTTTCTCATACCAATTATCAAGATTTTTTAGATCTTTCCATAAAGGTCTCATCATAAAGGAGTCCAATCTGTGTAGGTAAACGACAAATGAGATATCCGCTAACGAGTAGCTATCTCCAGCCAGCCAAGTATTTTTACCTAAATGTTCATTCATTTCAACGAATAATGACTTGAATTCAATCATTGCCTCTTCAAGAAGGGGAGACTCAATTCCCATTTCAATATTTATTTGATCATTTTTTTTGCGAACTTTGTCTTTCATTTCTTTGTAGTATTTTTTAATCTGCCCTGGGTCTTTCTTTTTATAAATATGTCTGTTCACAAGACACACACCAATTGTTCGACTTGCAACATGGATCCCTTCATCTATTTTACGCATCCAAAGACGCATTTGGGCAAGATCTTCTGGCTTAGATGGTTTTAATTTCGGATTTCTACCATATTTTTCTTCAAGGTATTCGATAATTACTTGGGACTCGGGTATTGCAAGATTATCATCAATAATCACTGGAACAAGGCCTTTGGGGTTTAGCTCATAAAAATTTTTCGGAAGCTGATCGATATCCCCCAGCGCGGTATCCACAATTATGCTTTCCCATGGAATAGACTTTTCTTCGAGACACAGACGTACCCTCTGAGCTGCACTGGTTCTATCGTAGTGAAAAAGAGTGAGCATTGTTAGATTTCTTTTGATGGGGTATTTAGGTTTATACTAATATTTTTTCTCTGAGTGAAGCTATCGAGCATACCTTCAAGTGAAAATTCACGACCAATACCCGATTGTTTAAAACCACCATATGAATGTCCAGGTGCTTGAGCCAGGCCTTGATTAACCTGTACCCAGCCAGACTCAATTGCATGAGCTGCATTAATGCCTCTTGTAATATCTCTAGTCCAAACATATGCGGCAAGGCCATAGTGACTCTGATTTGCCATTCTTATGACTTCCGCTTCGTCATCCCATGGAATTGCAACAAGGACGGGACCAAAAATTTCTTCTTTAGCAAGACGCCATTCATTTGATTTATTTCTGAAGATAGTTGGTATCGTAAAATATCCTTCACTAAGTGGGCCATCTTTAGGGGGCATACCACCACAAATAACCTCAGTATTTTTATTATTTAAACCGTCCGAAATATAGTCACAAACTTTTGTAAATTGTTTGTTATTTATGATGGTACCAATGTCAGTATCATCATCGAGTGGATTACCGATGATTAGTTTATCAAGTTTTTCTGACAATTTACTAACAAAGCTTTCAAATATCTTTTTGTGTAGGAATAATCTTGATCCTGCTGTACAAGATTGGCTTTGCCTTGTAAACCTCATCGCGCCAATAATTCCATCAACTGTCCAATCTTCGTTTACATCTGGATAAACGATTGATGGACTTTTTCCTCCGAGCTCAAGAGAAACTGGTAATATCCTCTCTGCCGCTGCCCTCATGACCAGCTTTCCAACTCCCGTTGATCCCGTAAAGGATAATTTATTTATTTCAGGGTGATATGCAAGCGGCTCACCACATTCAGGACCAGTTCCTGTTAAAAGGTTTAGAACACCCGGTGGTATGAACTTTTGACAAATTTCAGCAACTTTTAGAATTGCTAGGGGAGCATCTTCAGCAGCCTTCATTACAAGTGTATTACCTGCACATAATGCGGGAGCAATTTTGCATGCACCCAGCATCACAGGGGCATTCCAAGGTATTATTGCCCCGACTACTCCTAAAGGTTCACGCCTGGTATAACTCAAAACATGTTCACCAAGTGGGATGGTTTCACCTTTTAATTCCGAGGATAGGCCGCCGAAATATCTAAATATATCCACTACAAGATTAATTTCTGGTCTCGCTTGTGTTTTAATTGCATTACCGGTTTCTGTTGCAATAATTTTTGCAATATCTTCTTTTTCAATTTCTATAGCATCAGCTATCTTGAGAAGTATTCTTCCTCTCTCTTTAGGCATTACCTTTGACCAAGATCTGAATGCTTTCAGAGATGATTTTACAGCGATATCAACATCAGCCTCGTTACCCCGTGGAACACTGGCAAATATCCTCTTGTTTGCAGGGCACTCAATTTCAATTGTCTTTTCTGTTATGCTATTAGTATACTTACCATCTATGATCATTTGGTGATTTGTTATTTTCTGACTCATTCTTTCCTCAGTACATTTTAACTTTATGGTATCATATACGCACAGTTTATTTTAATCAATTGCTTGGTTAGCAGTTTTACAAGTATCCTCTTCACAGTACATTTGAGTCATTATTTGATTATTGGAATTATAAATCTTTCTAACGCCATGCATTTTACCGTTCTTGTAATTTATTTCTGATTTTTTAGTTGAGTCAATACTGTAAAAAGTCCATAAGCCTTCCTTTAGTCCATCTTTGTACTTACCCTCATACCAAACGGTATTGTTAATATCCCAGATACACAAACTTTTTCCTGTGTAAGGTTTATCAGAGCCCTTAAGAAATAGAACTCCGTATCTTTTTATACCATCAAGGTCATCACAAATTGTTTTCGAATTATCTATAGCAAAGAAAAGCAAAACAAATATGAGAGTTGTAAATAGTAGATATTGACTATTTTGTTTGAGTTTAATCAATATTCCACAAGCTCATCATCTATTACCTGCCAAAGGTACCATGTGGCCACAGTTCGATAAGGCCGCCATTTATTTGATATTTGATTGATTTTCTCAATTTGATTGATTTTCTCAAAATGATCTAGGTTATAAACTTTTTTTATGGCATTAATAAGGCCGATATCTCCAAGTGGGAGAATATCCGGACTCATTTTAAAAAATATTAGGAACATCTCTATTGTCCAAGGACCAATACCTTTAATAGCAATAAGGTCAGACTTTATAGTTTCTTCATTTGCATCTAAAAAATATTCGTTTGACGTGATATTTGGATTTTCTATGAAATATTTTGATATATTATTCAAATAATCGATTTTTTGACGTGATAGCCCAGAATCCTTCAGCGTTTTGATATCAGAGTTCAAGACCATGCGTGGAGAAATATCATTCTCCAACAATTGTAATAGTTTTTTATAAATACTTTCCGCAGCCTTCACTGAAATTTGCTGGCCAACAATCGATTTTAGCAATGTGCCGAATGGATCTTTTCTTGATTTTAGGATATTTTTTTGATTTCTCTCAATAACAACTTTGAGTATAGGGTCGTCTTTTTTGAGCTTTAAGATAGCCTCTTTCCAGTATTTGGGTTCCATTAATTGAATGAGTTGCTATAAATTTGAATTACTCGTCATCACTTTTTGGGGTAATAATCAAATCTGAATCCTCAATGTCATCCTCTTCAACCAGAAAATCATTATCGTCATCTTCAATCAACTCTTCGTTCTCTATGTCTGGAATATCAATATCATTTTCAGCTATTAGTTCTTCTTCTGAGTCCTCATCAAGAATATCATCATCATCCATAATAATCGGATTATCATCCTCAATGACACCCGAATCTATACTCTTGTCCAATGTCTCTTTTTTAAGCTCTGTCTCCACTACATCTTGGACAACATCCTCTGCTGGAGAAGTTAGCTTGCTCTGAAGCTGAACATGCTGTTCACCTGTTGCAAGTGTGACTTGCGTCCCACATACAGGACAAAATATCTCAAACTTGTTAAGGTCATAAAACTTTGCGCCACAGTTTAGACAAGTGTGTTTATTTCCCAATTCAGCTCTAGCCACTATAATATCCTTTTATATTTTATGCCGATTTAATACTGTGCTATATAATATAGCATTATGATATCTACTTCTATATACACATGATCATGAAAATAAACAACAAAAATAATCCAGTCATTGTTGAGTGTTCAAAAGCCTTATCTGGAATTATCAACACGCCTAGTGATAAATCGATTTCACACAGGGCTCTAATTCTTGGTTCCTTATGTATTGGCAAAACAAAAATTCATAATTTACTATTATCTGAGGATATTATGTCAACAATTAGCGCCTTGGAACAGTTTGGTGCCAATATAAATGTGAATAAAGAATCTGGTATAACAACTGTACACGGTTTTGGGATTGGTGGATTATTACAACCCTCAAAAAAAATTTATTTAGGAAACTCTGGTACTTCTGTAAGACTATTGATTGGGCTCATGTCTAGTTGTGATGTTTGTGTCGAATTTGAGGGTGACCAATCACTATCTCGCCGACCAATGGGAAGAGTATTAGAGCCTTTAAAGGAAATGGGCTTAGAAATTATCAGTAATAAAACAAATAACTTACCATTAAAGCTTCAGGGTACAGCTTTGCCTATACCGATAAATCATAAACTTTTAGTGCCATCTGCTCAAATAAAGTCAGCTTTAATGCTTTCAGCCCTCAATATTAGAGGACGTTCTACTATAATTGAAACCATAAAAACACGTGACCACACAGAGAAATTATTTGCGTATTTCGATGCAGATATTGAAGTGAAGAAAAACGAGGTGGGCGATAAAGAAATAGTGATAAATGGACAAAAAAGGCTTTCTCGAAGAGAAATAGACATTCCAGGAGATCCAAGTTCAGCAGCTTTTTTTGTTGTGGCTGCCCTCATATCAAAAGGATCTAAGCTCAGAATAAAAAATATAATGATGAATCCAACAAGGTCGGTTTATATAGATTATTTGATATCAATGGGGGCAAAAATAGATTTTATAAATAAATATTCAAAATGTGGAGAAGAAGTATTAGATATTGAGGTAACGGCAAGCGAATTAAAGGGAATTACCACAAGCTTAGAGGATGCCCCATCGCTTATCGATGAATTCCTAATACTATCAGTTGCTGCGGCCTATGCAAAAGGAGAGAGCAAATTCTGTGGAATTTCTGAACTAAAGGTAAAAGAAAGTGATCGCCTTGAAGCTATCATTAATATGCTTACTTCAGCAGGTGTAGAGTGTAGGACGCAGGAGGATAACCTAATAATACGTGGTAATGGTGAAGTTTCTGGCGGCTCAAGTATAATGACCAATTATGATCATCGTGTAGCTATGTCGGCATTAATATTAGGTCTGGGTGCGAAGAGTCAAATTAGGATTGATGACATATCTCCAATAGCTACGAGTTTTCCAGATTTTATGGAAATCTATAATAGAATAGGGGGGAATTTCCATAGTGGATGAAAGAATAATTGTTGCAATTGATGGCCCGGCTGCAAGTGGTAAAGGTACAGTCGCAAAAAAACTTGCAAAAATTCTAAATTTACCTCACTTGGACTCCGGTCAATTATATAGGCGTATTGCATATCAGGTTTTAAAAGATTCAGTTAATCCAAATGATAAAAAGGCACTCATTGCACTGACCAAAAAAATTAATTTTGAAAATACAGAAATTGAAGACTTAAGGAATGACAATATATCGTCTGTTGCGTCAATTATATCTCAGTATAGCGAAGTTCGAGATCAATTAATAGAGTACCAAAGAGACTTTGCTTCAAATGGCGCAGTTGTGGATGGCAGAGATATTGGAACTATTATTTTTCCAAATGCAAAGTATAAATTTTATATAACTGCTTCATTGGAGCAAAGAGCGGAAAGAAGGTACCTACAACTAAAGAGAGATAATGCCGAAATAGATAGAAATAATATTAAAAATGATATAAAAATGAGGGACCTCAGGGATATTAACAGAAAAATTGCCGCTCTCAGGAAAGCAGTTGATGCAATTGAAATCGATACAACTGAGATGAAAATTGATGATGTAATTGACTTTATTGTAAAATACATACATAAAGGTTAAAAAAATTCTATGTGAATTGGAGAATATATATATATGGCAAAAAAAGAACTTGATAAGCTAAATCCGTCTGTTGATGATTTTGCGGCTTTATTGGAAGAGAGTATGAGTAAAATAAATCTCTCCGAAGGAAACGTGATAAAGGGTAGAGTAACTGCAATTGAGAATGACTTTGTAATAGTTGATGTTGGATTAAAAACAGAAGGAAGGATTCCGGTTAGGGAATTCAAATCAGCGGCTGGACCAAGTGTACCTGAGCAGGGTGATAATGTCGATGTATATTTAGATAGAGTTGAAAATTCAAATGGAGAAGCGGTATTAAGTAGAGAAAAAGCCAGAAGACAAGAAAGCTGGAATAAGCTGGAAAAATTGCATGCAGAAGGTGTCCGAGTTGAAGGTGTCATTTTCGGTCGAGTTAAAGGTGGATTTACCGTAGACCTTGATGGTGCAATTGCTTTTCTGCCTGGCAGCCAAGTCGACATAAAGCCTATTAGAGATATTGGTGGCATGCTTAATGTCTCTCAGCCATTTCAAATTTTAAAAATGGATAGAAAAAGAGGTAATATTGTCGTTTCTAGAAGGGCAATAATTGAGGGCTCAAAAGGTGATTATAATCCAGCACTTGCTGATAGTCTTGAAGAAGGGCAGACTATTGATGGTATAGTTAAAAATATAACAGATTATGGAGCTTTCATTGATCTCGGTGGAATGGACGGCTTGCTTCATGTTACAGACATTTCATGGAAAAGGGTTAATCATCCAAGTGATCTACTGAAGATTGGTCAATCCGTCAAAGTTCAGGTGACCAAAATAAATGCTGAAAGTAAGAGGGTAAGCTTAGGAATGAAACAGCTTGAAGCTGATCCATGGGACGGTATTTCTGAAAAGTATCCAATTAATACAAAACTAAAAGGAAACGTCACTAATATTACTGACTACGGCGCCTTCGTTGAAATTGAACCTGGCATCGAGGGACTGACCCATGTCTCAGAAATGAGTTGGACAAAAAAAAATATTCATCCAGGCAAGATAGTATCTAGCTCACAAGAAGTGGAAGTTGTAATTTTAGAAATTGATCACGAGAAAAGAAGAATTTCTCTAGGGATGAAACAGTGTGTTGAGAATCCATGGACAAATTTTGCTGAGAATTATCCTGTTGGTACGGTTGTTGGTGGGGAAGTAAAGAATGCAACCGAATTCGGTTTATTCGTAGGTCTTGAGGGTGACCTTGATGGAATGATTCATTTGTCAGATTTAGATTGGAATGAAAAGCCTGAGGTCTCACTCGAAAGGTATACAAAGGGCGAGCCAATTGAGGTAAAAGTACTTGATATTGATATTGAAAAAGAGAGAATAAGCCTTGGGGTTAAACAACTATCTGATGATCCTTTTTCTGGTCTCAGCCAGATGAAAAAAGGAGATACTGTAACATGTTACATAACAAATATCAGGGATGGCGGTCTAGATGTCACAATTGGTAAAGATGGTGTATCAAGCTCGATTAAAAGGGCAGATCTATCTGTAGATAAGTCTGAGCAGAGACCAGATAGGTTTGCTGTTGGTGAGATGGTTGATGCGAAAGTGACCCAAATAGATGCAAAGAATAGTAAACTTTCATTATCAATTAAAAGTCTACAAATAGATCAAGAGAAAGAAGCAGTGAAGCAATACGGGTCAGCTGACTCCGGTGCTTCGTTAGGGGATATACTGGGGGAAGCACTAAATATTGCAAATGATCAGGAAGAAATAGAGATATCTGAAGAGTCAGAAGATGCAATCAAAAAAACAGAAAAAAAGGCTAAGCCTAAAGCTGAAAAAAAAGAAGTAGTAGAAAAGAAAGAAAAAACTAAAGACTCCAAGGTAGCAAAATAGTCAAAGTTAATTTTTGAGTAACCCAAGATATGAGCTCGAAATAAGCGGTAATCACATGGTTTTTAATAATTCAACAGAAATAAAGTGGTACCGGAAAAAAATATTTATATGGCGAATAGTCTCACTCGCTCTGGCAATATCCCTACTTTATATTTTTTTTAATAACCCAAACACTAATATCACTCTGAAGCCACATATAGCACACTACAATATTAGTGGTTTACTTATTGATCCAGATCCCATACTAGAAGATTTGGAGTATTTAGAACACGAGGATAATATAAAGGCAATAATCATTAATGTTGACAGTCCCGGCGGCACCACAGTGAGCGCTGAAGAAATTTACTTAAAGATTCGATCTATATCATCAACAAAACCAATAATAGTCGTTATGAAGAATATTGCCACTTCAGGAGCTTATTTATTTTCTCTAGGTGCAGATAGAATATTTGCGCGTGAGAATACCATTACTGGGTCAGTTGGTGTTCTACTTCAATGGGCTAGGATTGATCAGGGACTCGAAAAGCTGGGTGTTGAAGTCAATGAGATCAAGAGTGGTAAATTGAAGGCAGAGCCCGATTTTTTTGGAGAAGCCGATGAAAAAACGAGATTATTAACCCAAAAAATCGTGGATGAGACCTTCATATGGTTTCTCGAACTGATTAAAAAACGAAGAAGCATTACAGATTACACTATAAGTCAGATATCAGACGGGAGAATATTCACAGGTAGGCAGGCATTAAACTTAAATCTAATAGACGAAATAGGCGGTAATGAAGAAGCCAAATTTTGGTTAATTGAGAATAAAGATATCAATTCTGAACTCGAGATATTGATATATGAGCAAAAAAAGAATGCGAATTTTATTGAACTAAGTGTTGCAAAAGTTATGGATTATTTTAATATTAATTCACCATACGGGGGTCGTCTAAAGACAAATCTCACGCTGATGAGTATTGACGGGCTTTTATCCATTTGGAATCATCCAAGTTTATAACTTCTGGGGAAAATATGAAAAAATCAGAATTAATTGACCAATTAGCAAAAGAATATCCTCACTTATATCACCGAGATATTGAAAAAGTTGTGGATGTATTTTATAGCTCAATTTCTGAGGCTTTAGCAAATGGTCAGAGAGTGGAGCTAAGAGGATTTGGTGCATTTTCAATTAAAGAAAGGGGACCGCGGATTGGAAGAAATCCAAAAAATGGTGAAAGAGTTGCAGTACCACAAAAAAAATCAGTTTATTACAAGCCCGGGAAAGAACTTAAGGAACGTATCAATAGCAGTAGCTAATAATTTAACCAGTTAGGAGAGGTAATTTGACTTTTAAAAATAAAAATGCCCTTTTCTGTGCCCTTGATATGAAAACTATTGATCAAGCAATAGTCCTCACAAAATATATTTACGATTACATAGATGGAATAAAGGTTGGGATGGAGGCTTTTTATTCAATGGGGATTGAAGGCTATCTTAGATTACAAGATTTAAATATACCAATTTTTCTTGATTTAAAATTACATGATATACCTAACACAGTAAATTCTGCCATTAAATCTCTTATTCCACTTAATCCGTTCATGATTAATGTTCATATAACTGGAGGCGCTGAGATGCTCAGAGAATCAGTCAATGCGATTAACGAAAGTATACACAACAAACCCAAGCTGGTTGGGGTGACAATATTAACGAGTATGAATGAGGATAGCTTTGAAGAGCAAGGTATCAAGCTTAATGTTCAAGACCAGGTGATAAAACTGGCTACTTTAGCTGCAAATTGTGGTCTTGACGGAGTTGTCTGTAGCCCTCATGAGGCAAATAAAGTT
>CENJ01090340.1_pt1 | contig 11639 bp, 9 predicted proteins | sample 356161 | NCBI WGS metagenome assembly CENJ01 (sample SAMEA2619531, study PRJEB7988) | marine metagenome | biome: marine biome (ENVO:00000447); feature: surface water layer (ENVO:00002042); material: "saline water (ENVO:00002010), including plankton (ENVO:xxxxxxxx)" | depth 5 m
TTTTGGTAGCGGCATTCGTAGGTTCGAATCCTACCACCCCAGCCACAATAATATGAATTCAAAAGATGTATTGCTATCAGTTGTTGATTGTACTTTCGGCTACAATAAAACAAAATTGTTTAATAATCTTTCTGTAACCGTACACAGAGATGATAAGATTGCCCTTGTCGGTAAAAATGGCGCTGGTAAATCATCACTATTCAATATTTTTGCCAAAAAAATTACTGTAGACGAGGGTGAATTTTGGTCTAATCCAAATGCAAATATTGCTATAATGCATCAAAAAAATCTTCAAAAACGGAATATAAAAATTAAAGATTTTGTATTACAAGCTTATGATGATGAAAATCATACTGAAAGATTTAAAATAGAAAATATATTTCAAAAACTAAAACTTGATTGGGAATTGGATATGAATATTTTATCTGGAGGTCAATTAAGAAAATTGAGTTTAATACAGGCAATGTTAGATGAGCCAGATTTATTATTACTTGACGAACCAACCAACCATCTCGATATAGAATCTATTAAGTGGCTTGAAAATTTTTTGATTAAAGAATTTAAAGGTTCATATTTAGTTATCAGTCACAATAGAGATTTTTTAAGAAATATAACAAATAAAGTTTTTTGGATCGATAGAGGAAAAGTTAAAGTTTCTCCAAAGGGATTCAAATTTTTCGAGGAATGGAAATCACTTTTACTTCAACATGAAGAAAGAGAATTAAAAAATAAAAAAAAAGTTTTAGATAACGAAAGTGATTGGCTATCAAAAGGAGTTAAGGCTAGACGAAAAAGAAATGAAAGAAGAAAAGAAGAGTTTTTTTCATTCAAAGAAAACTATGAACAACAAAGATCTGATTTTATTAAAACTATATCAAAGATCCAAATACCTCTTGAGGACAAAAAAGATAACAATGGTCCAAATATACTTATTAATTTTATAAATGTAAGTAAATCGTTTGAAGATAATAATACCCCCAAGATAATAATAAAAGATTTTAGTTTTAAACTTATGAGAAATGAGAAAATAGGAATAATAGGTAAAAATGGTGTCGGTAAATCATCTTTTTTAAAAATGATATCTGGAGATCTAAATTTTGATCATGGAAAAATAAAGATAAAAAAGGATATTAATTTTAGTTTTTTTAGTCAGGATGCCGAAAATTTCGATGATAGTAAATCAATAAAGCAAAATTTAATTCCTTCTGGAGGAGATTACCTAAAGGTTGGTGAAAAGAAAATTCATATTTGCAGTTATTTAAAGAATTTCTTATTTGACCCTAAAAGTGTTGATAATAAGGTTGTGAACTTATCTGGAGGGGAAAAAAATAGATTATTACTTTCAAAAATTCTTGCTGATCCAAAGGAAATTATTCTTCTTGATGAACCCACTAACGATCTAGATATGGAAACTATTGATATTATGATTGATTTTCTTAAAGTTTATAATGGTGGGGTGTTTATAAGTTCACACGATGTAGATTTTTTGAAGGAAACTTGTAAAAAGTTCATTTTTTTAGACGGTAATGGAGGATATAGGTTTTCATTAGATATTGAAAAAGATTTAAATTTAGTTGGTAAGGATTTAAAGGATAAAAACAATAATGAGAAAAATATTAAAGCAACAGAACAGAAAATAAAACCAGTATCTGCAAGTAAATTAATTACCCAAATACTAAAAAAAATTGAAAATAAGGAAAAAGAAATAAAAAAATTTAGTGAAAAAATACAGAGCATTAAAAAAATAAATTATGATAATGAAGATTATAAAGAAGCTATAAATAAAATTAAACAAGCACAGAATGATTTAAATTTGCTTGAGAAAGAGTGGGTTGACCTTGAGGAAAAAAACTTTGGAGATTAAAAAATGAAAAAATATTTCTTATTTATATTAACTGGAATCTTAATTTTTTTTATTCCAGATATTTTTCCCTCCCATGAATTTTTAACGGATACGCAAACCTTGGTATTCAGAGTATTAATTTTAATGATTGTTTTATGGATAACGGAATTAATTCCAACCTCAGTTACTGCTCTAATTCCAATTGTTGTTGCACCTTTAGTCATAGATATTGATTTAAAAAAGATACTAACAAGCTATTCTAGTGCTGTAGTCTTTTTGATTCTTGGAGGATTTATCATTGCTCAAGGTTTTGAAAGAAGCAAATTGCATCAGAGGATTGCTCTTGGAATACTTAACAGGTTTGGCAATACAAAGATTAATGTTTTGATATCCATATGCTTTCTAACTGCTTCATTAAGTATGATTTTTTCAAACACTGCTACTTGTTTATTAATGCTGCCTATAGTTAAATCAATTATCGATGAGAATTTAGGTAAAAAAAATGATTCAGACTATTCAAACTTACTTTTACTTGCTATCGCTTATTCAGCGTCAATAGGTGGTATGGCGACGCCTATAGGAACAATTCCAAATGCAGTATTTATAGGATTTGTTGAGGAAAATTATAATATTATAATTGACTTTAAAAGTTGGGTATTTCATATTTTCCCGTTAGTTTTTATTCTTATTATCTTATTGCTTCTTTATATTTATCTTAGAATTGATAAGCCCAATGATTCTATTTCAAAATCAAAAATTAAAAAAAATTATTTAAGCCTAGGTAAGTTTTCGATAAATGAGAAAATCGCATCATTGATTATTTCCTTAACAGCATTTTTATGGATATTTAAATCAAAAATAAATTTTATTTTTAATATTAACCTCACGGATGCAGCTATTGCTATTTTTGGTGGAATTTTATTTTTTATTATTCCTTCAACTAATGGCAAACCAATTTTAAACAATGAATGGTTTTTAAAAATACCTTGGAATATTTTAATTTTATTTGGAGGAGGGTTAGCCTTAGCATCCCTTATTATTTCATCTGGTCTGGCAGATAAATTATCAGTTTTCCTTGAAATTCTGAGTAATTTAGATCTATTTTTAATAATTCTTGTAATTGCTCTATTTACTTCATTATTGACAGAATTTACAAGTAATACTGCTACGACATTTTTATTATTGCCAATCTTAAGTGTTTTTGCAAATTCAAATAATTTTGACTTGATTCAGGTTTTACTACCATTCATTCTATCAGCTAGTTGCGCTTTTATGATGCCTATTTCAACACCACCTAATGCTATTGTGTATTCAAATAACAGCTTTAAAATAAAATTTATGGTAAAAAATGGTTTAGTTATGAATTTTACTTCCATCTTAACAATCGCAGTTTACATATTTATTTTCGGAGGTATTTAGTGAGCTCTAGAAAAAAAATTGCTATCCTTGTTGATTTAGAACTTAATGATCAATCTGGAGGTCATGTAAAATTTTGGGAAAGAATTAGCCAAAGTTTAGTTAAAAAAAAGCTAAATATTGATTTGGTATTTTTTTTTTTGGGGAAAAAAAAGAAAACAATTAAAGTGAGTGAAAATATAAATTTTCATATTTATAAACCTGGCTTTTCTAGCTCTAATTTAAGTTTTTTAGGTATTGATGCAGATATAACAGATTTGTCACCAATAAATCTAGGACTTTTGTTTGAATTGAGACACTATAACTTAATCCACACAACAGATCAGCTTCACTGTATGGCTAAAACTGCAAAGTTAGCTTCAAGAATATGGAAGACTCCTTTAACCACCTCTTATCATACAGATACACCATCATATACAGAATATTATATCTTAGAAATCTTGAAAAAGCTCCCAAATTTTCTCGATAAATTATTTATCAAAAAATTAAGAATTCATAAAAGAATTTCAGTTTCTCAAAAAGATAAAATACGTGAATATATAAAAGATTGTAAATTTGCATTTGTTAATGATGATTTCACTCATAAACAAATGAGCTTTTTAAAAGATAATAAAATAAAAGTTTGTAAAATATCCAGAGGTATTGATAAAAAGATTTTTTTTAAAAAACAAATTAATAAGAATATTTTTTTAAAGAAATATAAAATAAATCCAAAAAATAAATTAATTTTTTTTTGTGGCAGAATTCATAAATTAAAAGGAGCAGTTTTACTTTCACAAATAAATAAAATTCTTGTTGAAGAAGGCTTTAATGTCACAACTGTAATGGCTGGAGGAAATATACATGGTGAAGAATGTCTTAAAGTATGTAAAAAGAATTTATTGATTTTAGATTATATAAATCAGACTGAAGTAAGCAAATTCCTTAATATTTGTGATCTTTTTGTATTTCCTTCTATTTACGAGACAGGCCCTCAAGTTGTTTTGGAAGCAAGATCTTGCGGAGCAGTTTGTGTTGTCTCAAAAGATGGAGGTGGAAAAAGAATTAAAAAAAATAGAGAAGACGGTATTATTCTAAATAATCAATCTCCGGAAAATTGGTCAGTTGAAATAAAAAAATTGCTGAAGAATAAGAAAAAAATTAAACTTATGAAAGACAAAGTTCAATTATCAAATAATTATCCATCCTGGGAAGATATATTTTATGATATCTTTTTTGAAAAATGGAAATCTATTATATAGAACTATGAAGAAAGTATTATTTGTAATTCCTCACCCTGATGATGAAATTGTAGGTTCATGTATTTTAATTAAAGATTTTCTAAAGAAAAAAAAAGTTTCTATAGTTTTTTTAACAAATGGGGTTATCAGTCCTAATACGAATTGGCTCTGGAATAGAAAAAACTATAAAAAGGAAGTCTCTATAAGATATCAAGAAATGCTAAAAAGCCTCGCAAATTTAGGTGTAAATGATTTCTTTTTACAGGATATTCCTACTAGAACTTTAAAGTCAAATATTGATAAATCATATATTTATTTAAAAGAAATAATTTTAAATAAGAATATAGATACTCTGTTTTGTCCTGCGTATGAGGGTGGGCACCAGGACCATGATGTTACAAACTTTATTGTTTCCAAACTTAAATCACATTGTAAAGTATTTGAATTTCCTGAATATAATTTTTATGGTCAAACAATAAATTCAAATACATTTTTTTATAAAAACGGAACTGAGATTGTTATTGACTTAGACAATAACCAAAAATTATTCAAAACTAAAAGTATGAATATTTATAAATCAGAAAAAAAAAATCTCAAATATATTAACCTTAAACAAGAATGCTTTAGACCTCTAGCAAGTTACGAATATTCATCTCCACCGCATGATGGAGTCTTGTTTTATAGAAGATATAGTTTATTTTCTTGGCACCCAAGAGTTGATAATAATTCACCAATCGATATTTGTAATGAAATTAGAAACTCAAAAATATTTAATAAATGAAATCTCAAATTAAGTTTTTAATTCTACTATTGGTTGGCATCCTCGTGTTCAAGTGGGTTTATGATGTATTTTCAGGGGAAAAAGCAATCAATATAATACTTGAAAATAAAGATCTTTTATATCTATTAATTATTGCGCATATTCCAACTTTGTATTTTGACGCTATGACATGGGTTATTTTATCTAAGAATCCTAGATTATCATTACTTTGGTCGTTTATAATAGTCTGGATTTCCCAGGCTACTGGCAAATTTTTTCCAACAGGAAATATTACAGGTGAATTTGTAAGAATATATCTTGCAGTAAAAAAAGGTTTATCTACAGCTGAGGCTACCTCAACAGTTTTTATTGACCTTGTTATAGCTACCTTCTCACTTTTTTTAATAGCTGTGATGAGTTTTATTTATTTTCTATTTGGTAGCCATGATGACCTATTAATTAAGCATATAATTTATTTATCATTATCTTTATTACTAATCTTTATTTCATGTATAATATTTTATTTTTTTATAAGTAAAAGAATCCTAAAATTTTTAATTAAAAAAATACCCAGTCTTTTTGGTTATAAAATTTCATCGCAAAGGGTTTTTTCGATAATTAGAATTGATAGAGCTCTTTATCAAGCGGTAAAAAATAAAATTACTTTGATTAAGGCGTTGATTTGTAGAATCTTTGGGTGGTTAGGTGGAGCTTTTGAGATTTATGTTTTTCTATGGATTATTGGTTTTGAGCCTAATATCATTGATGTTATTATCATAGAATCTTTCTCAGGAATTATTAGAGCATTTGCTTTTTTCATTCCTGCTGGAATTGGAGTTCAAGAATTGGCCTTTGTAATTGTTGGAGATTTTGTTGGTTTGAGCTCCGAAACTTCATTCTCTATAGCATTAGGAAGAAGAGTAAGGGAAATTTTAATCGGATTACCTGCTATAACTAGTTGGTTTTTGATTAAAGATAAATTAAAGAATAACTAGCTCAACTCTTACAAACTTTTGTGCATAGGATTTAATCAAAGATTCATATTTTTTATTTTTTATCTTTCCCACAGTAATATAAAATGTGTTAGGCCCTGTCCTGTTTCGTATAACTGGATAGTCAGTCCTTAGGCCATGCCTATTCAGATGCAAAAAAATTTTTTTGAGATATTCTTTGTAACTTAAGTTGAAAGATTGAAACTGTGTAAAAGTTATTGTTTTTCCATTAGCGTAATATTGACATAATTCTTGAAGTTTCAAATATTTTATATTCTTTTTACCTAATTCTTTGAAACTTATACCGTTGTCAGGGTCAAGAAAAATATTTTCTAAATCCTTAAAGAAAATCAATGATTTATTAAACCATTTTTCTCTGTTCTTAAGAGGTAATGCAGAATTATAAAATTTCAAAAAATTATTAAATTTTGGAATTGTTGAAAATTTATTTATTCTTCTATTTTGCATACTTTTAAAAATTTTTAACTCTTCAATTAGGTCGGGATTTATTTTTATAAACTCTGGAGATTCAAGGTATTTTCTTTTTTCACCATCTTTTTTTTTTAATTCTGATACACCTATTAGTTCTGGTTTTGCCAGGTACCAATTAAGCCCAATTTTTTGTCTAAGACCATTAGATATAAATTCTAAGAAATTTATTTTAAAAAAATCATGAATATCGCCCGCGTATCTTTCCTGCATAATGATTAAAAAATAAACAAAACTGTATATATGATTAATAAATATACATAAAAATATCTTATAATAAATAATATATTATTATTTATTAATAAAATCATTGACTTATAATTCATTGCCAAATTATGGCACATTTCCTGCATACCTTTTTTTTATTATATTAATTTTATAGGGAGTAAAAATGTTTACAAATACTTTAATAAATAAAACTTCCCCTATATTTAGGAAGGGTCTTTTTGCTTTACTTGGTATTACAATACTAGGACTTTCTTCCTCAGTGGGGGCTCAAGAAACTTCAGAACCGGCAGTATCTTCTGAAGTAGCGTATATCTTAAACACATTTCTATTTTTAGTATGTGGATTTCTTGTAATGTTTATGGCAGCAGGTTTCTGTATGCTGGAGGCAGGGCAAGTAAGAAGTAAAAATACTGCAGTAATTTGTTTGAAAAATATAGGATTATTTTCATTAGCTGGTGTTATGTATTATCTGGTTGGTTATAATCTAATGTATGATGGTGTTGACGGTGGCTATATAGGTTCATTCTCACTCTTTGATAGAAGTTCAGACGTTGACCTTGAAACTGGTTATGCGGCAGCATCTGATTGGTATTTTCAGATGGTTTTTGTCGCCACAGCCGCATCTATCGTTTCAGGAGCATTGGCAGAAAGAATATTGATTTGGCCTTTCTTCTTATTCGTGGCAATTCTAACTGCCTTCATTTATCCAATTGCTGGTTCATGGCAGTGGGGTGGAGGTTGGTTAAGCGAAATGGGATTTTCTGATTTTGCTGGCTCGACTTTGGTACACTCTGTAGGTGGCTGGGCTGCTTTAGCCGGAGCGATCATTTTAGGTGCTCGTTCAGGTAAATTTGGTAGTGATGGTTCAGTTAACACTATACCAGGTTGCTCATTACCTTTGACAACATTAGGTGTGTTTATTTTGTGGCTCGGGTGGTTTGGCTTTAATGGAGGATCACAACTTGCTCTAGGTTCAGGAGCAGATGCTACAGCTGTTGCAGATATCTTTGTTAATACATCATTAGCCGCAGCAGGAGGAGTTTTAGCATGTATGATTGTGAGTAAAATTACCAATAGTCACACAAACATTGCAGCCACTTTAAATGGTGCGATTGCGGGTTTGGTTGCTATAACTGCTGAACCTCTTACACCTTCAATGGGTCAAGCGATAGTGATTGGTGCTATAGGCGGAATAATTTGTATGTATGGCATGAAATTACTTGATATGTTGAAAATTGATGATGTTGTTGGTGCTATACCTGCACACCTATTTGCAGGAATCTGGGGTACACTTGTTGTCGCCTGGACAAATCCAGATGCATCATTAGTCACACAGTTCATAGGTGTAGTATCTTACGGTGTGTTCACTTTAGTTGTAAGTTTTGTAGTATGGACAATTATTAAAGCTACAATAGGACTAAGAGCAACTAAAGAAGATGAAGAATACGGACTTGATATGAGTGAATTAGGTTCTGTGTCTCATCCTGACTTCGTTAAGAAATAATTATAAGTCTCCCCACCAAAAAATAAGGGTTTGTTTTTAAAACAAACCCTTATTTGCATTTTGACGAAACTAACTTAATTTTTTTCAATTTTAAAAGTAAAGAATAATCTGGATAGTCATATTGAAAAGAATTGGCTATTCCTTGATTATTCAATAGAACAGTTTGTTCAAATATGGGTGTTTGTTCATTATCTTGATAATAAGCCATTTTAACTTTTCTGAATTTATTTGAAATATTTTTAGGTATAATATCATTTTCAATAGTTTGAATTTCATCTGTAAAGAAAACTGAAATTTTAAAATATTTATCTGGGATAGTTCCTTCATAAACATTTCTAACCATGATCTTTTTTTTTGAATTTAAGTTTGAGATAATGTCGTCTAAGAATTGACGAGGAAAAATAACATCACTTGGAAAATTATGTTTAATTTCTCTATCTTTAAATTTAATTTCAAGGTCACTAACTTTTTTTGCCATACCATAAAATCTTTCCTGAACTTCTGCATTTTCTTTTATTTCAAGTACGAAATCCATTTTTTCTCCATTATCTAATTCGTTTAGGGAATAATTAATTTCACTAACTGTTCCAACACCATGAGAGTTAACAAATCTTGTCATCATTCTTTGGTTTGATACCCATGAATTTTCACAGCTATTTAACCAGTCAATAACAAGATAACCAGTTGCTTTGTCTACATAGGTCTTACCAGGAACTCTAGCCTCTTCTTTTTGAACATTTGAAATTTCATATTCACTTTGAAATGGCATTAATTTGGAATTTGATTTGGAAGATATTAAGAAAATTGTTAGAAATATAATAAGAAAATTGCGATTAATTTGAAACTTCATGACTTTATTAATTATTAAATGTTAAAATTAATGATACAGTAAGTATTTTTTTTAAAATGATCAAATATTTTATTATTCTTTTAATTACGGTTCTTTTAGTTTCTTGTTACGTTTTTTCAAAAAAAATCTCTAAAAGGAATAAATTATTCTTAAATATTATTCTTCTAATACTTTTATCGATTCCTATTTTAATTTTTTTTAACACTGAAAACTCAAATATTGATAAAAAATATATCTCTCCAGAATTTGATGGCAAACAAGTTATTCCGGGTTACTTTGATGAAAAAAATTAAAAATTTCAGTTTTACATGTAAAAAGATACAAATTCCACTGAAAGAAATTAAGACCATAGAAAAATGTATTAAACTCAAAAGTGGCAAAGTCTATATTGTAGGAGGAGCTGTCAGAGATCTAATCTTAAATAATAATAATAATTATAAAGCTGATCTAGTTGTAGATCTCGAAATGTTTGACCTTCTTTTGTGTCTCAAGAAATATGGTTTAAAATATATCCCATTAGGGATAAAATTTGGATCTATAGTTGTTGTAGTAAACAATATTAAGATTGATGTGACTATAATGAGGCATGATGTTGGCTCGGATGGAAGGTGGGCTGAAATAGAATTTACAAAGAATATTATGTTAGATTCTGAAAGAAGAGATTTTTCCTTTAATTCAATTTATTGTGATACTAAAGGATACATATATGACCCGAATAAAGGAGTGAGTGATTTAATGGATGGTTGTGTACGATTCATTGGAGATATTAATAAAAGAGTAAAAGAGGATTTTTTAAGGATAATTAGGTTTTATAGATTTTCAATTTTCTATGCTAAAAACTTTAATAGTAAAACTATAAAAACATTAGTCGGCTATCATCAAAACTTAAAAACGTTATCTTTTGAGAGAAAGCTTGATGAAATAAAAAAAATTTTAAATTATAAAAAATTACATCAAAAAATAAAAAAAAAATCAATTATTAATGAAATAAAAATATTGTTTGAAGAATCTTTTGATATGAAATTTGATTTCGAAAATTTTGATAAATTTTGTGAATTAGAATATAGGCTGGATTGCATAGATTTTGAAAGAAGATTCAAGTATTTAATGAGAAATTCAGAAGATAAGTCTAACTTTGTAAGTAAAATTAACAAGAAATTTAAAAAAAGACTTTTAAGTAAAATTGTAAAGTTTGATTTGGATGAAGAATCACTTAGAAAGATGCTCTATAAAAATAACAAGTTTTGTGTTGAAGATAACGTTCTAATTCAAAGTGTAGAAAAAAGAATATCTTATGGTGAGCTTGTTAAGACCAAACTTTTTATAAAAAATTACAAAAAAAAAAAGTTTCCACTTGGGGGTCAAGATCTTGTTAAAATAGGGTTTAAGAGGGGGAAGGAAATTGGAAAAGTTCTCAAGAGCACTGAAAGTTGGTGGATAAAGAATAATTTTTCCAAGAATAAAAAAAGCTGTTTAGAATTTGCAATCAAATATTTACCATGAAGCAAATGGTGGCAAGGACATAAAAATAGCTTCTATATTTCCATCTGTTTGAAGTCCGAACTTCGTACCTCTGTCATGTAATAAATTAAATTCAACATACCTTGACCTTCTATGATATTGCATCTTTTTATCGTCATCACTCCATTTTTTGGAAATTGTATCTTCAACAATTTTTTTGTAAGTCTTTAGGAAAGTTTCACCTAAACTTTTTGTAAAAAGAAAGTCTGAATCCCAGTTTTCAGAATTTAAATAATCATAAAAAATACCGCCTAAACCTCTGGATTCTTTCCTATGTGGTAGGTAGAAATATTCATCACACCATTTTTTATATTTATCATAAGCGCTTGGTTCATAATCATCACAAATTTTTTTTAAATTGTTGTGAAAAAAATTAGCAATTTTTTTAGACTCCTCTGATTCTTTATTGGTTGGTGTTATATCAGCACCTCCGCCAAACCAGCATTGTTCAGTGACAATAAATCTAGTATTCATATGAATTGTTGGAATTTTAGGAGAAAAAGGATGTATGACAACAGAAATACCAGATGCCCAAAAATTCTTTGAATTTTTTGTACCTGGGATTTTACCGACCATTGAGTCTGACAATTCTCCGTAAACTGTTGATATATTAACACCAGCTTTCTCAAAAATTTTGCCCCTTATTAAGCTCATTTCACCACCACCTAATTTCTGAGAACCGTTTTCATCCCTTGTCCAACTAGTTCTTTGAAAACGAGTTGGCTTAGGTGAATGATTTTTTTCGATTATTTCTAGCTCCTCACAAATATGATTTCTTAGTGATCTAAACCATAATGATGATTTTTTTTTCTGTTC
>CENJ01173737.1_pt1 | contig 11630 bp, 12 predicted proteins | sample 356161 | NCBI WGS metagenome assembly CENJ01 (sample SAMEA2619531, study PRJEB7988) | marine metagenome | biome: marine biome (ENVO:00000447); feature: surface water layer (ENVO:00002042); material: "saline water (ENVO:00002010), including plankton (ENVO:xxxxxxxx)" | depth 5 m
CGACCGCCCCGATCGAGCGTTGCGCCAAGGATAGGCGCTGTGATCGCCGCGGCAAATCCGGCCCATTTGGTCACGCCTGCCACAAAGGCCTGACCATACGCGCTGGCGGCTTCGCCAATCTGCGAGGTATCAAGACCGGCAAACTCACCGCGCGCAACGGCATCAGCCGCGACAATGCCCGCAAGATAAGGCGCGAAAATGTAAATAATGACGAGGAGATAATAAGGATTGCGGGCAAACTCGAAGATGACCCAGCCGAGTGCTGGCTTGTCCCAGACACCACCGCGATCTTCCGGCGCAACCGAACTTGGCAAATCGCCATCCACGGCAGCCGCCATTGCAGGGCGGACGCCCTCCTCTTTCATCTCGGTCATGTCTTCTCCCTCGGTAGCGGTTTTCCGCTTTTCGGCAAGGAGACTACAAATTGTAAGGGATGACCAGAACTATATCGCTGTCCGATCAGGCCTCTATGTATTTGCGACGGATTGTGTCTGCGCGTTCTTCATTCACACCCAGAACTTCGGTCATGTAATTGCGTGGCGATCCATGCGCATCGCTCATCACTTCCAGCGCATTCTCAAGATAGACATTGCGCACCCCCATGAATGGCCGGAACACATCCGTTTCATGATTGGTACCGAGCATTTTGTTGAAGCGCTCGCTCGCCAGTGGCAGAAATTTCTCAATGTCTACAGCGCGATTGGTGAGGTCATAATCCTCAAACATATCGCGCTCGTTCACGCCGAACAGAATGTGGGTGAGCGCACAGATAATGCCCGTCCGGTCCTTACCGGCTGCGCAGTGAACAACAGACGCGCCATCAGCCTTTTCGATCCCGTCAAACCATTGTCGGAACAGCTCGATATGATGATCCTTGAACGGCGCCTCACGATAATAGTTCGTCATATAGGTTTCGATGGAATCAGGCGTCACGTTATCCTGCGTAAGCGCTGCGACATGGGCCGGTGTTTCCTGACGTCCGCCATCTGTTGAGACCCGCAGCACATGTTCAGCCGGCCATTTATTCGGCTGGCGGTCGCGCTCGTCCGGACGTCGCAGATCTACGTGGAAGGTGACATTCAGCCCGTTCAGAAAGGCAAGATCGTCATCCGTCGCTTCGTTATAATGGCCGGAGCGAAACAGCAGACCAGAGCGCACACGCCCTGTCGGGGTATCATACCCGCCAAAGTCACGAAAATTGCGAACACCTTCGAGCGGCTTTACACGGTCCTGCATGATCTCTCCCCTGATCTGTCGTTTCTAATAGACACCTAGATCAGTCGTGGGCCTTCGGTAACCCCCAAGAAGCCCTTCAATTGCTTCGGCGATATCAAGAAGACGCGCATCGGAGTTTTGCGGGCCAATAATCTGAATGCCGACCGGCAGACCTGACGGCGTACGCCCGGCAGGAATAGAGACAGCCGGAAGGTGGAGCGCCGACGCAAGCGAAATCCAGTTCAGATGCGTCGCATAAGGGTGCGACTTCCCATCAAAGGTGATGAAGCGCTCCAGCACCGTGCCGCGCGTATTGTGCGGAATCGCAGGCGTCGCAGAAATCGGCATGATGAGCGCGTCATAGGATTTGAAGAAGTCACGCAGGATACGTTTCAGCGCGGCACGGCGACCATCAATCTGCATCCACTCATGATGGGACAGCGTCGCCTTAACCGCCCAGTTGCCATCAGTGAATTGGGACTTCTCATACTTCTGAAGTCGTTTCAGGATCGGGCGCAGCAACTTCAGGCCCACGGAGCGCAGCTGAGGCATATCCATCGCGACAACCGGTATGAGCAGCCCCAGATAAACATCCATCAGCTCTTTAGGATCAACGTCAGGCTTCACGCGCACAACTTCGGCTTCGGAAGCTTCAAGTTCACGGACCGCGCTGGAAATCACCTCCTGCACGGCTGTCGACAACGGCCATTCTTCCTGCTCGGACCAGACGGCGAGCCGCTTGTTTTCAAGTGACAGCGCAAATCCGCTCTGCGTGGCCGTCGCACCCGCCTGAATGACAGAGCGCATGATCTTAAGGTCACGCACGGTGCGCGCCATCGGCCCGACAACATTCAAGTCCACTTCACCGGCATATTCAGGCGAAGGCGGCACATGGCCATGCTGGGAGACAAGGCCGAAGGTCGGCTTCAGCGCGCATACACCGGTAAAGTGGGACGGAATACGCAGTGATCCACCAATGTCAGAGCCAATCTCGACCGGCGTAATGCCGGATGCGAGCGCGGCGGCCGATCCGCCAGATGACCCGCCTGGCGTTACATCCAGATTGTAAGGATTGTTCGTCTGCCCGAAGAGGCGGTTAAACGACTGCCACTCTCCCGCAAGATAAGGCACGTTGGTCTTGCCCCAGATGAGACCACCAGATGCCTTGACCCGCATGACAACATTCGCGTCTTCTACAGGGCGTGCGCGGTTTGCAAATTCGGGCGCACCAGCAGTCGCGGGCATATTATCAACGTCAAACGTGTCTTTGATCGTCATGGGTAGGCCGTGCAAAGGGCCTAGAATTTTGCCATCCGCGCGCATCCGGTCCAGAGCATTAGCGTGCTGACGCGCGCGCTCCAGATCAGTCTTGATAACGGCGTTGATGGTTTTGTTGACGCGATTGAACTGATCCACATGCAGATTAAGAAGCTCGACGCTCGTAATCGTACCGAGGTTCAGCGCCTCCATCTGGCGCCATGCCGGCTGGAAGCAGATATCACTCACAGGCCGAGAACATCTTTCATGGAATACCAGCCTGCCGGTTGGTCCGCGCCCCATTTAGCGGCTTTCAGTGCGCCGCGCGCAAACACATTCCGGTTCAGTGCAGAATGGGCGAGCGTAAGCGTTTCTTCTTCAGAGCCGAAGCTAACTTCATGCTCACCGATCACGCCGCCAGAGCGGCGTACAGAGAAACCAATCTTGCCCGCAGGACGCTCTCCGGTAATGCCGTCATATGGCGCAAGGCGCACATCTTTCAGATCAACATCGCGGCCATCAGCAGCAGCTTCGCCGAGGAGCAGCGCAGTCCCGGACGGCGCATCAACCTTGTGACGGTGGTGGGTTTCAAGGATTTCAATATCCCAGTCTTCACCGAGAGATTTCGCCGCGCGCTCGACAAGCGCCGCGAGCATATTCACACCAAGCGAATAATTCCCCGAATAGATGATAGCGTAGCGATCAGAATACCCCTGTAAGGCGGTAATTTCTTCATCCGACATGCCGGTTGTGCCAACGACGACGCAACGGACACGCGTTCCCTTAAGCGCCTCCATCGCTGCAAGCGTCGCTTTTGGGCGGGTAAAATCGATAAAGCAGCTGGCATCGCTTGCGGCCGTATTCACGTCAGACATCAGCGCAACGCCGGTTGTGCCCTTGCCCAGAAGCTCGCCAATATCCTTACCAAGATCGTGGAATGCAGGTGCTTCGGTTGCACCAACCAGCTTCAGAGACGGATCGTCAATCGTAAGCATGGAAAGCGCGCGGCCCATGCGGCCAGCGGCGCCAGATACAGCGATATGTACAGGGGCAGTTTCAGACATGGCGCTATAGAAGCCCAGCCTCAGCGCAAGTCAATCAGACGTTTGATCAAAAGAGCTTCGTCTCAAAGGCACGTTTGAGTGAGCCGAACAAACCATACTGGCTCGCCCACGCTTTGATTTCAGCAGATTCTTTCTCGCGCAGGCGTTCCTGCTCTTCAGAAAAGCTTTCAAGGTCTGCTGTGACCGAGCCGATATCAATGCTCGCGAGATGTTTGGTCTGGAAGCGCTCGATAAGGTCACGCTCAGCGTCGGAAAAGTCGTTATCCTGCTGGAAGATCACATTTGACATATCAATCAGGCGGGCACGGTCCTGCGGATCAGTAATGTCCGGCCAGACGCTGGATAGCTCTACCGGCTGATCCACTTCACCGTGAAGCTGGGTGCGATCTTCAGCGCTCAGACCGTGATGATTGTCGATGATCTCGTGGAGTGTGGATTTCTCATCCGGATGCAGCTCGTGATCAGCCCATGCCAGCGCAATCAGGCCCCGATAAAGTGCCAGCTTGCTTACATTTTGGTTCTGAATAGCAGTATCAGCCACGGTCCCACTCCTGATGTCTGGTCAGGATTTTAGGCTGAGAAGCTTAATGTCCGGCGAATCGGACTGATGGAAATGACCGGATCGGCACTCCCATCAGCCCTAAATTCAAGCCTTAAGCGCTTAGTCTTCTACGAAGACAAAGCCTTCATCGCTCGTTTCAATGTGGCCAATGCCCGGGAACGGGAAGTGATAGGCAAAGATGGTCTCACCCGTCTCTGCCAGTTCAGCAAGCAGCGCCTCACGGCTTTCGCGCGCAACCGGCTCGTTCATATCAAACGCAATTGTCCAGCCCGGATAACCGACAGACAACACGAAATGGTGCATGGAATCGCCAACATACAGCAGCGTTTCCTCGCCAGAAGTGATGCGGAAACCGGAATGGCCCGGTGTGTGACCATGCGTATCGAGCGAGGTAATGCCCGGAAGAATGTCTACTGTGCCAGCCTCAAAGGTTGCAACCATAGGAGAGACCGCAGCGACAATTGCCGCCTGTTCTTCATTCGTCTGCATGAACTCCCACTCTTCGACAGACATACGCACTGTCGCGTTCGGATAGGCCGGTTCGCCTTCTGAGGTGATCAGGCCACCGACATGGTCAAAGTGCGAGTGAGAGATGAAAATGTCTGTGATATCAGCGGGCTCGACGCCTGCATCAGACAGAGACGCCATCAGGCCACCAGCAGGCGGAGCACCTGTACCCGTATCGAACAGGATCGTGCCATCAAGCAGCATTGGATGGAGAGAGAGGCTAAGCGTATCGCTTTCAAGACCAGCATCATCGAGCGCTTCAACGACATCTTCCAATGGCTGCGCGCCGAATGGCGACTGGTCGACCGGCATGGTGAACTGGCCGTCGGTCAGCGCAAGCGCGTTGATCTCACCAATATCAAATTCGAGCACGTCCTCTGACATGACCTCTGACGCTTCGGCTTCTGCCACTGCTGGCTCAGCAGCTGGTTCAGCTTCAACAACAGCTTCCGGCGCAGGTGGCGGCGTCTCTTCGCCTGCACAAGCCACTACGGAAAGTGCCAGCGCGCTGACGGATAGTTTTGTGAGAAGGTTCATCTGATGCCCCCTTAGGCTTTGAACGACGTAGAAATCTAGTCAGACAAACGCCTCAACGCCAAGCGGGTTCATTTGAATTTTTCGCGAATGCAAAGTGAAAGGGCAGCACGAACCGGCCGCCCTCCTGACTGACATTCTAACGGGCTTCGTCAGCGTCCGTCAGATCGTCCCAGAACCGTTTGACCTTGCCGAGAAAGCCGTTGCTCTCAGGGTTACAGTCTTCACCGGATTCATCACAGAACTCGCGCATGAGTTCTTTCTGACGTGCTGTTAGGTTTTGCGGTGTTTCAACGAACAGCTCGACATAGAGGTCACCGCGCGGACCTCCGCGAAGCGATGTCATGCCCTTACCGCGCAGGCGCATACGGCGGCCTGTCTGAGCCCCTTCAGGGATGGTAATACGCGAACGGCCACCTTCCACGGTCGGGATTTCAATATCGCCGCCAAGCGCCGCGGTGACCATGGTCACCGGTGCACGGCAGTAAAGGTTTGGTCCGTCACGTTCGAAGATTTCATGGTCGAGCACTTCTACAAAAATGTAGAGATCGCCCGGCACGACGCCCGGTCCACCCGGATCACCCTCGCCTGAGAGACGGATGCGCTGTCCGCTTTCAATACCCGCTGGAATATTGATGGAAAGCGTCCGCTCTGTCTGGACATAGCCCTGGCCCGCACACTGGCGGCACGGATCTTTAATCACTGTGCCACGGCCTGCACATTTCGGGCAGCCACGTTCCATTGTGAAAAAGCCCTGCTGCACGCGGACGCGGCCACGGCCATGACAGGTCGTGCAGGTTTCTGGCTGTGTGCCCGGTTCAGCGCCCTGCCCGTCACAACGGTCACATGCTTCCTTGCCCGGCAGCGTGATTTCCATATCACGGCCGTTAAAGGCGTCTTCCAGTGAAATTTCAAGGTCGTAACGCAGATCCTGCCCGCGCGCCTGAGCGCGTCCGCCGCCACGGCTTCCGCCAAAGAATTCAGAGAAAATATCGCCGAAAATGTCGCCCGGATCGACACCTTGGCCGAACGGATTGCCGCCTCCGCCGCCTTGCTCAAAGGCTGCCTTGCCATAGCGGTCATAGGCTGCGCGCTTATCGCCATCCGACAGGATAGAATAAGCTTCGCCTGCCTCTTTGAACTTCGCTTCAGCTTCAGGATCATCCGGATTGCGGTCCGGGTGAAATTTCATGGCCAGCTTGCGATAGGCGCTCTTGATCTGCTTTTCGTCGGCATCCTTGGCTACGCCGAGAATGTCATAGTAACTCCGGTCAGACATTGGTCATTCCCTGATGGAAACGAGGCCGATCAGTCGGTACGGCTCGTATCGTAATAAGTCTCACATCCCTCGACGACCGTACGAAATTGCGTGTCGCCGGAGTCGCGCGCTTCTGTCAGCGCTGCGATGTAGAGTTCGAGTTGATTCTCGAAATAAATCTCATTTGCCGCGATACCCTGCGTCTGAAACCAGTCCGAAGCCTGAACATACTTCGCGTGCTGCGATATCATCATGCCGGGCCAGCCCCGCGCGAGATCGAGGGCCGCCGAACACAGGGCGGCATCATCTGCATCCAGGGATCGTTGAGCCATCGCTGGCTGGAAAAATGACAAGGCCAGCACCGGAACAATGAAGGTCATATGTTTCAGGCTGGCCATGTCGTTTTCCTATTTAGCGTCAGCTAAGGCAGGTTAGGCAGACTTCTTGTCGTCGCCGACATCTTCGAAGTCAGCGTCGATGACATCGTCATCTGCCGCGTCGCTTGCTGCGTCTGCAGCCGCTGCCGCTTCACCCTCAGACTGTTGCTGAGCGTAAATCGCTTCACCGAGCTTCATGCTCGCCTGCATCAGCGCCTGAGTTTTAGCCTGGATGTCTTCCAGATCTTCGCTCTCAGCAGCTTTTGTCAGGTCAGCCATAGCGGCTTCGATGTCGCTCTTGATAGATGCGTCTACCTTGTCGCCATGTTCAGCGAGTTGTTTCTCGGTAGAGTGGACCATCGCTTCAGCGTTGTTTTTCGCTTCAACAAGTTCACGACGTTGCTTGTCCGCGTCAGCGTTTGCTTCCGCTTCCTGCATCATCTGGCTGATCTCGTCGTCAGAAAGGCCGCCATTCGCCTGGATGGTGATCTTCTGCTCTTTGTTGGTCGCTTTGTCTTTCGCAGAAACGTTCACGATGCCGTTGGCGTCAATGTCGAACGTAACCTCGATTTGCGGCATGCCGCGAGGTGCTGGCGGGATACCTTCAAGGTTGAACTGGCCGAGCATTTTGTTGTCGGCAGCCATTTCACGCTCGCCTTGGAAGACGCGGATCGTCACAGCTGGCTGGTTGTCGTCAGCTGTAGAGAAGACCTGAGACTTCTTCGTCGGGATTGTCGTGTTACGGTCGATCAAACGTGTGAAGACACCGCCAAGTGTTTCGATACCGAGGGACAGAGGTGTGACGTCGAGAAGAACAACGTCTTTCACGTCGCCCTGCAGAACGCCCGCTTGAATTGCCGCGCCGAGCGCAACAACTTCGTCTGGGTTCACACCTTTGTGCGGCTCGCGACCGAAGAATTTCTTCACCGCTTCCTGAACCGCTGGCATACGCGTCATACCACCAACGAGAACCACATCGTCAATTTCGCCAGCAGATTTGCCTGCGTCAGCAAGCGCTTTCTTGCATGGCTCGATTGTGCGCTTCACGAGGTCATCAACAAGGCTCTCAAACTTCGCACGGGAGAGTTTGATGTTGAGGTGTTTCGGACCTGTTGCGTCAGCGGTGATGAACGGAAGGTTCACTTCGTACTGAGACGCAGAAGACAGTTCTTTTTTGGCTTTCTCAGCTTCGTCTTTCAGACGCTGAAGCGCCATCTTGTCGGCTTTCAGGTCGATGCCGTTCTCTTTTTTGAACTCATCAGCCAGGTAGTCGACGATACGAATGTCGAAGTCTTCACCACCAAGGAAGGTGTCGCCGTTTGTAGACAGAACTTCAAACACGCCGTCACCGATCTCGAGGATGGATACGTCGAATGTACCACCACCGAGGTCATAAACTGCGATCGTTTTGTTTTCAGACGCTTTGTCGAGGCCGTAAGCCAGCGCAGCGGCTGTCGGCTCGTTGATGATGCGCAGAACTTCAAGACCGGCAATTTTACCAGCGTCTTTCGTTGCCTGACGCTGAGCGTCGTTAAAGTAAGCTGGAACTGTGATCACGGCCTGCGTAACTTTCTCACCGAGATAAGCTTCTGCAGTCTCTTTCATCTTAGTCAGAATGAAAGACGAAACTTCCTGCGGGGAGTAGTCTTTGTCACGACCTTTGACCCATGCGTCGCCGCTTGGACCTTTTGTGATCTCGTAAGGAACGAGCTTCTTGTCTTTCTCAACAGTCGGATCGCCGTATACACGACCGATCAGACGTTTGATCGCAAAGAAGGTCTGCTCAGGGTTGGTGACGGCCTGACGCCGTGCAGGCATGCCGATCAGACGTTCACCACCTTCAGCGAAAGCAACAACGGATGGTGTTGTGCGTGCACCTTCAGCGTTTTCAATTACCTTGGCATCCTTGCCGTCCATAACGGCGACACAGGAGTTTGTCGTACCAAGGTCGATACCAATAATTTTTCCCATTCTACAATCCTCTGGTTAGCCGTCATCCGGCCTGTTGGATGGCCTGCAAGCAGCGCCTAAGCCCGATGACTCTACGGATACGTGAAGAGCGAACTCCTCAGGCTTCTGGCTGGATATGGGAAAAGATTCGAAAGGCTCAAGGCGTCAATGCATTTTGACCTCGCGAAATTGTGAAATTTCCGGGTGACGGCTCGGTAGAGCGCTCTATCTTTATGAATAGCGATAAAAATCAGCAGAAAATCCATGGAAATCCGGCCAAACGGAACACAATTTTTTTCACAACACGTGAGCACAGAGGATCAGAATCTGCTGCTGGAAGACGTCCGTGCCCGGATTCCTGATGCCCCGCTTTACACACCCACAATGCCTCGTACGGGAAAATCCATGTCTGTGCGCATGACCAATTTCGGCGCTGCAGGCTGGATGAGTGACGCTAAAGGCTATCGCTATCAGCGGGCCCACCCGGAAACCGGCAGTCCATGGCCGGATATTCCGCAAAGCATCCTCGACATCTGGACAGGCCTGTTACCCGATGCGCCCCTACCGGATGTCTGCCTCTGTAATTATTATCCGGCAGACGCAAAAATGGGTCTGCATCAGGATAGAGACGAGCAGGACCTGACCATTCCGGTCCTGTCTATCTCTCTGGGAGACACCGCCCTCTTCCGCCTTGGCCAGACAACGCGCGGCGGCAAAACCCAGTCATTCAAGCTGAGATCCGGCGATGTGATGATCCTTCGCGGATCAGACCGTCTCGCCTATCATGGCATAGACCGGATTTATCCCGGCACGTCCTCGCTTCTTAAACAGGGCGGGCGGATCAATCTCACACTAAGAAAAGCTTTATAGCTAGTATCGCAATTATCAATTTGAGAATTATTCGCAACTAACCCACATTCAGTTCGTTGCTTTATCATGCAAGGACGAACCAGAATGTTGAAAACAATTACCTATGGCCTGATGCACCTGACCGTCGCCATTGCCGTTGCCTTTGCATTAACCCGCAACTGGCATGCGGCCTTAGCCATCGGCCTGATCGAACCCTTCGTGCAGACCATTGCCTACACTGTGCATGAAAAGCTCTGGTCGCGTGCAAAAAACCGGCTTGAACCGCACGCCGATCATCATCTGATCCCTGCGCCTTGATAGCGCCTCAAATTCCGTCCAAACGACTAAACGGACAGGCGGGATGAACGGCGTTTGAAGCTCTATTTCTATATATTTGTGGCAGGGGTTTTTGCGGCATCACTGATCATGCTCGCAATTGCGGTTGCGTGGCGCGTCCTTCCTCAGCATCGCGACCGCGCAGAGCCTTACCTGCGCAAGCTCGCCTGGGCGGGATTGGTTGTAACACTGTGCATGGTCATCTTTGTCACCCATTTTCCTATTCCGGATGACTTCGAGGCGTATTGCGAGTTTCCTTGGCGGGCACGGCGAAATATCGACGTCCTCCACACTTGGAACCAGTTGAACCTACATATCGAGCGTCGCGGCGAGATTGATCTTGTACGCATCATCACCTCCGGCACGGCGGTGCAATTCGGGCTCAACCTGTTCATGCTCGCCCCGTGCGCATTCTTCCTGCGGGCGGGCTGGCGTCATGGATTATGGACAGCGCTTGCGATTGGCTTTGGAACATCTCTGGCGATTGAGACCAGTCAGCTTACAGGCATTTTCGGGATTATGCCGTGCGCCTACCGCACCTTCGCGACCGAAGACCTGTGGGCGAACACACTCAGCGCCGTGATGGGATGGTTTGCATTTCATCATATTGTCTCCCCGCTTCTGAAGCGGGAAGACAAGGAAGACAAAGCCAGCTAGCCGAACCGATAACCGGACACGGCCTTGCCGAGCACGATGTCAGAATAAATCTGCTCACCCTGATCGCCCGTCGCCGCGCCTGCTGCGATCATCATCGGTAGAAGATGCTCAGAGGTCGGGTGAACTGCGCGCGCTGTTGGCACTTTCAGCCATTGCGCCAGCTTGTCATTACGCCCTTCCGTATCGGTTGCCGCATCAGTCAGCCATTCATCGAATGCTACTGAATCCGGGTTTGTCACCAGCGGCTGGTGATAGAACTGGCGCAGATTGTGATAACTGAGGCCAGACCCGATGATCAGAACACCCTCATCACGCAGTTTTGCCAGCGCCTGACCATAACGGATCTGCTCTGCCGCATTATCCGTGTTCAGCATGGAAAGCTGCAGGATCGGCATATCAGCATCCGGATAGATCAGCTTGAACGGCACGAACACACCATGGTCGAGGCCGCGCTCTGTTTCTTTAGCGACGCGGTAACCGGCATCGTTTAAGAGTTCTTTCGTCCGCGCTGCCAGCCAGCCGGACGTCTTCGCAGGCCATGTCAGCTCATATGTATGCGGCGGAAAGCCGTAATAATCAAAATAGAGCTCTGGCGCTTCGGTTGTGATCATTGTCGGCACATCGGTGAGCCAGTGTGCCGAGATGATCAGGACCGCTTTTGGCGGCTCCGGCAGGTCTTCCGGCAGCTTCGTCAGAAAGTCAGCCATACGGTCCCAGGTGTCCGCAGGGGTGCCCGGACGCGGGTCCATAAAGAAACACGGACCACCGCCATGCGGGATAAAATAAGTTGGCATACGGGTCATGTTGTATCTCCGTTTCGTTACGTGAGGTCAGAAATGACGGTTCACGCACCAAAGCGCAAGTACACACCTTTTGGTAACCTATACAGCAGCCAAACCGGCCACAAGATAGAGCACACACGCTATGCCTGCTGTTGTCAGCGCGTACGGCAACTGAGTTCGCACGTGAGACAGGTGTTCTGAGCCGGAGGCGACACTCGCAATCAGCGAGGTATCGGAAATCGGAGAGCAGTGATCGCCAAACACACCGCCGCCAAGTACGGC
>CENJ01020730.1_pt1 | contig 11624 bp, 8 predicted proteins | sample 356161 | NCBI WGS metagenome assembly CENJ01 (sample SAMEA2619531, study PRJEB7988) | marine metagenome | biome: marine biome (ENVO:00000447); feature: surface water layer (ENVO:00002042); material: "saline water (ENVO:00002010), including plankton (ENVO:xxxxxxxx)" | depth 5 m
TTTTTAAGTGTTTTAAAAAAGGGTGCATATGCACCCTTTTTTTATGTATGATTATTACGTTTTTAAAAAGGTAAAATAATTAATGTTAGAGTTACTGAGAAATTTCTTATCAGGCAAAAGACTAATTGTGATTGCTATTCTGCTTGCTATCCCATTTGTTTTTTTTGGTTCCACTTCCTTTGGAACAACATTTACAAGCTACGGTTCAGTCAATGGCGAACCAGTTACACAAACAGATGTTAACCTTGCAACGAGTCAAGTTTCACAAAGACTTCAGTCTATTTATGGAGAAGACTTCAGCCTTGACGACCTTGATGAGGAAGTATCCATTGAGCTAATTAAAAATGAAATCATCAATCAAAAGATCATGATTGCTCAAACCAAAGACCTTGGACTCAATGTTTCTTTAGAGGATGCAAAAAAAGAAATTATAAATTTAGAAATATTCCAAGGCGATTCAGGTTTTGAGCAGAATATTTTTGAGTCATCAATTCGAGCGAATGGTTGGACACCAGATGAATACTTTGTTTTAGTTCAAGATAGTATTGCACTTGATAGGATGATAGGTGCTATGAGCTCAATAGCATTTCCTCTTCAAAGTGAGATTGAATTTCTCGCAGCAGCCCTAGAAACTTCAAGAGATATTAATTTTTTAAAAATTGATAAAAAAGCTTTTACTGATTCTCAAGATGTTTCATTGCAGGAGGCTGAGGAATTTTATAACACTAATCCATTTTTATTTTTGTCTCAGGAAAAAAGGGATTTTTCTTACATTGTTTTGTCTTATGAGGCCTATAAAGATCAAGTTGTTATTCCTGAAAATTATATTGATGAGGCATATGCTGACTACCTAGGCAATATTGATCAACAAACCCAAAATAGAATTTCTCATCACATGATTGAAAAATCTAACTATGATGACGCAGCTGCAGCTAAAGCAAAGATATTACAGGATTATGAACAAATTAATTCTGGGCAAATTTCTTTTGAAGAAATGGTCTCCGCCTATAGCGAAGATCTTGCATCGAAGGATGAAATGGGTGACTTGGGTCTCTCCTCTGGTGATGCCTTTCCAGTTGAATTTGAAAATGCAATTAAAAAAATGAATGTAAATGACCTCAGTGAAATTATAGAACTTGAAGATACATTTCATATTCTTAAACTCACTGAAGTTTTAAGGACTGAAATCAAGCCCAAGTCACAAGTAGAAGAGGAGCTTTTGAATGAATTGATTGATGCAGAAGCTCGTGCATTGATGGAAGATGACTTTTTGGAGCTTGAATCTCTGGTGCTTGAAGGAGTAAATTTGTATGAGTTAAATGACTTAGTAGAATCTAATCTTGAAATTACAGGCCTTCAAACCATTGATGACCTTCAAATCAACAATTTTTCTAGCATTGCCGCATCTGAATTATTTAACATAGAGATCATTCCCAATAAAATAGAAATATTTGAAGGTGAAAATAGTTATGCATTTATTATGTTGACCGATACAGTGCAGCCAACTGTTCAACCTTTTATTGATGTGACTGAGCTTGCCTTAGAAGAGACTAGAATTGAGAAAGCAAACATCTTCTTAAATGAATTTGATAGCATGGCTCAAAAAGTTATTCTCGGAGAGGAAATGCTTCCAGAATTAAAAGGTATATCGATGGAAAATTATAAATCCGTAAAAAGATTTAGTTCATTGCTTCCATCTGAGATTGTGAATAGAATCTTTGAATCAAAACTACAATCAATTATTGCACATGAGTCAATTAACGGTGATCGCTATTGGACTCAATCTTCCAATGAAGTTGTCCCCACCTCAGAAGAGTTAATAGAAACATTTTCAAAATATGAAGAATTTTATAATAGCAGTTTAGGTCAACAGTTCGATGGTTTTATCAATCATACAATGAAGCAGGGACAGAAAGTTCGTTTGCAAAATTTTGCTGCAAATAATTAATCTATATACTCTTCAATAGACATAGCAGCAGTATTAAAGCCACCATCCACGTAAGTAATCTCTCCGGTAATACCGCTTGCTAGGTCTGAGCACAAGAAAGCAGCAACATTGCCTACCTCTGTCGTAGTAACTACTCTTCTTAGCGGAGCCCTGTTTGCGTAGTTTACAAGCATTTTTCTAAAGTTCTTTACTCCAGATGCTGCCAATGTTTTGATTGGGCCGGCTGATATAGCATTTACCCTAATATCATCTGGCCCCATAGCGGCTGCAAGAAAGCGCGTATTGGCTTCTAAGCTGGCTTTTGCCAAGCCCATAACATTATAGTTTGGAAGAGATTGGACTGAGCCTAAATAGGTCAAAGTTAATAAAGCAGAGCCAGGATTTAACATTGATTTTGCAGCTTTTGCCATCGCAGTAAAACTATATGAGCTTATATCATGGGCAACTTTGAAGCCCTCTCTTGTTGCCGCATCTACAAAGTTGCCTTCTAGTTCGTTTGCAGGAGCAAACCCAATAGAGTGAACAAAACCGTCAAATTTTTTCCAATCCTTAGAAAGGTTTTGATACATTGTTTCAATGCTTTTGTCTGAGGAAACATCACATTCAAATAAAAGTTTTGAATTAAGCTCCAAAGCTATTTTTTCAACATTCTTTTTTAATCTCTCATTTTGATAGGTGAATGCTAGCTCCGCACCTTGCGCATGCATTGCTTTTGCAATACCAGCCGCTATTGAATGCTTATTAGCAAGGCCTGCAATAAGTATTTTTTTATTTTCTAACATAGGAGTTAATATTAATACCTTAGATTTTTTTATTATATAACTATTTAATGAGCTTATTTAAATTTTAAAAAACATTACTAGAAAAAATTATTTTCTAAGCAATTAAATGCTTGTTTCTTATGCTTAAAACAGTTATAAATTAGTATTGAATAAGCGTCTGTACAAGTTAGATGCTTTATTTTAAGGGAGAAACCAAAATGTCTAATTTTAATAAATACATATTCAGTACTTTTGCCATCTTTTTTTTCAGCATTCCTGAAGCAGTTGCTCAGGATTCTGATGAGAACGTTGAAGAGGTAGTAGTTACTGGTTCAAGAATTACTAATCCAAATATTGTTAGCACTTCTCAAGTTCAAGTTGTTACTGCTGCAGATATTGAAAATAGGGGAGCAGTAAGGATAGAAGAAGTCCTAAATGATTTACCGCAAATTGCTCCAGGGCAAATTGCTCAAACGGCAAATGGTTCAAATGGAACTGCTACAGCCAATCTAAGAAATTTAGGCTGTGATAGAACATTGGTTTTAATTAATGGTAAAAGAATGGCTCCAGGTACTGCATCTGGTGGTAGTTGCGCAGATATTAGCCAAGTCCCCGCATTACTTATTAAAAGAGTAGAGGTTTTAACTGGTGGAGCTACATCAGTTTATGGTTCCGATGCACTTGCAGGAGTTGTTAACTTTATTCTTGATGATGAGTTTGATGGCTTTAAAGCTAGCGCAACTAACTCTTTCTATTATCATGAAAATGATAACGGTAAGCTAAGAGCGCTTCATGATTCATATAATTATCAAAAGGCTCCCTCAGAAGTCACTGAAGGAGACTCTCTTAAGCTTTCAATTGCTTTTGGTGGCTCAATTGATGACGGAAAAGGACACATTACTGGATTTTTTGAACACGTAAATACCAATCCAATTCTTCAAGGTGCTTATGATGGTGGGGCTTGTGCATTAGGTGGCGGTGATACTACATGTGGTGGTTCAAGTACTATTCCAGCTGGCAGATTGTATGACTTTGGCTATGCGAAAAAAGGCTTTACACCAATCAACACAGCCGTATCTGATTTCAAGTTTGATTATTTGACATCAGGTGATGAGTTTGCTGACAGAAACGGAAGACTTTATAACTATAATCCAACTAACCATTATCAAAGACCACAAGATAAGGTTAACTCTGGTTTTTTTGCGAAATACCAAATCTCTGATAAGGCAGAGTTATATTCCAGTGCTAGATTTATGAAAAATGAATCTCCATCTCAAATCGCATATTCTGGTACTTTTGGTGATCTAAGAGCATTGCCTTGTTACAACGCCAATCTTTCAGCTCAGCAATATCAAGCTATTTGTGGAAACTGGACAGGAATGGGCGGCTCTCATGCTCCTAATTTTGCAACTGGTGCAGCTGCATTGAGTTATATAAACTCACTTAACAGTCAAGTAGCTGATGGATCTATTATCGATTACATGGCACCAGTCAGAAGTTTAAAAAGAAATGTTGAAGGTGGTCCAAGAACATATGCTACAAAATATCAAAATGTTACATATTCAATTGGTCTAAGAGGAGATCTAAACGATGATTGGAGATATGATATTTCATATCAAACATCTGAGGTTGATTTTTCAGAAGAAATTCAAAATGATCTTTCTATTACAAAATTACTCAGAGCTACTAATGTAATTAATGTAAATGGAACTCCAACTTGTGTATCTGTAATAGATGGATCGGATCCAGATTGTATTCCTTATAATTTATTCTCAGGCGGTTTGCCTGGAGATGGTGGAATTCAAGCAATTTGGGATGCAAATCCTGAAATTCAAGCATACATGGCTATTCCTAATTTTATATTAGGCGATTCTAGCGAAACAATCTTCCAAGCCTTTGTTGAGGGAGAAACAGGATTTTCACTTCCTGGAGCTCCATCTCCAGTAAGTGCAGTATTTGGTTACGAGTCAAGAGAGCTTGAATCAGATTATCGTCCAGATGCATCCGCTCAAGCTGCTGACAGAACTGGAGCAGGTGGTCCAATTGTTGCTCTTGCCGGTGGATATGATGTAAAAGAATTTTTCCTTGAATTAGGTATTCCTGTTACAGATAAAATTAATCTTGAAGCTGGAGCTAGATTTGCTGATTACTCTACTGATAATGATACTGATGCATTCAAGCTTGGAGCTTACTGGCAAGTCAGCGATCAATTATCAGTTAGAGGTACCGTCCAAACCGCTACTCGTCATGGATCAATCACTGAATTATATAGGGGCCAAGGCTCAAGTCTTACAGATTTAGATCCTGATCCTTGCGGAACTGATCCAGAAACAGGTATTGGACCAAGTTACACTCAAGCTGAGTGTGCTAGAACCGGTCTGTCTGCTGTTGATTATGGATCAGATCTTAAATCACCAGCCGATCAATATAATATTTTGACCGGTGGTAATCCGAACATGGTTCCGGAAGAGTCAGAGTCTTTAACTTTAGGACTTGTATGGACTCCTGCATTTGTTCCTGGGCTAACTCTTACATTAGATTATTTTGATATTGAAATTACAGATGGTATTGGAACTATTCCTGCTTCAACCTCATTAACACAATGTCTAGAGACAGGAAACGCAACATTTTGTAATCTTATTCAAAGAGATCCAATTGCCGGAACACTATGGGTATCTCCCGGTCAAATTATTACAACTAATACCAATGTTTCTGAGCAAGGTCTTACTGGCTTCGATATAATATTTACCTACCCACTTGAGACACCTCTTGGCGTAGTTGATCTGAAAGGTATTTCAACTATAACTGATTCAGATACTTTGATTACTATTCCTGGTGCTGCTGAACTTGAATGTGCAGGTTATTACGGTAAAGATTGTGGTAAAAATCCTACTCCTGAATTTGCAGGAAATTATTCCGCATCTCTTACATTAGGTGATTTAGATTACATTCTTGGCCTTAGATATTTAGGTGAGACGGATGACCTCAATTCAACTGCTATTGATTTTGAGGACAAAACATATCTTGATTTCACTGTAAATTATCAATTTAATGATAGTTTAAGATTTAGCATTGGTGCTAGCAATATATTTGATGAAGACCCTGTCTATACATCTAGCGCTGGTACTGCACCTGGTAACGGAAATACTTTCCCAGGGTATTTTGACGCTTTAGGAACATATATATTCTTGAATGCTACATTTGAGCTTTAAGAACTAATCATAATTATAAGGGGGGCTATTAAGCCCCTCTTTTTATTATTTTTATTGATTTAGAGCGGCTTTTTAAAAATCTTTTTCATATAATATAGACTGTGAAAATTTTTAATATATTACTTTCTGTATTTATTCTCTTTGGATGTGGTGGAAACGTATCTCCTATTGATTCAGCTCTTGATAATCAAACTCTTTTGTTTGGCAATGGGAGTGAGCCACAGGGTTTAGATCCTCATATTGTCACTGGAGTTCCAGAACATCATTTACTTATTTCTCTGTGTGAAGGCTTAACAATTGCAAATCCAAAAGGTGGTGAAAACCTTCCCGGTGTTGCTGAGTCATGGGAAATTAGCGAGGATGGTAAGACATATACTTTTTTTCTTAATCAAAATGCTAAATGGTCAAATGGAGATTTAGTAACAGCTCAAGATTTTGTTTGGTCATGGATGAGAATTTTGACTCCATCACTTGGGTCTCAATATCCTGATATGCTTTACTACTTGAAGGGTGCTGAAGATTTTCATCAGGGCAAAACTATTGATTTCTCTGATGTAGGAGTAAGTGCAATTAACGATCATGAGCTAAGAGTTGAGTTAAAAAATCCTACTCCTTTTTTTATAAGACTTTTAAGCCATTACAGTACATATCCCGTTCACAAAGAAACTGTTTTGAAATATGGGACCATTGATGATAGAAATGGTCAGTGGACTAGACCAGGAAACTTTGTATGCAACGGCCCAATGAATTTAAAAACGTGGGAACTAAACAAGCAAATCATTGTTGAAAAAAATCCATTATATTGGGATGCTGATAGAGTTAGGTTGAATGAAATTAGGTACTTCCCCGTTTCAAATGAATCCACTGAAGACAGAATGTTTCGAGCAGGCCAATTACATGTCACAAATGTAGTTCCGTTAGAAAAATGCCCTATATATATTGAGAATGGAAACCCTAACCTGAGAATTGAGCCATATATGGGAACTTATTTTTATAGGATAAATACTCTTCATCCAATTCTTAAAAATAAAGATATTAGATTGGCGCTAGCTTTCGCAATTAACAGAAAACAAATCGTTGAAAAAGTTTCAAAATGTGGTCAAGCAGCCGCTTACTCTTTTACTCCACCAGGATCTGCTGGGTATGAGCCAGACACTGAGGTTCCATATGATCCTGAGCTTGCAAGATCATTGCTTGCAGATTCTGGTTATGAAAATGGTGACGGGTTTCCAGTACTAGAAATACTCTTTAATACATCTGAGGGTCATAGAAAGATAGCTTTAGCTATTCAGCAAATGTGGCAAGAAAATTTAGGAATTTCAGTTGAATTAGTTAATCAAGATTGGAAGGTATACTTAGCAAGGGAAATGACTGGTGATTTTCAAATTTCAAGGGCAGGTTGGATAGGTGATTATGAAGATCCAAATACATTCCTTGATACTTTGAGACCAAACAGAGGCAACAATAAAACTGGCTGGGAGAATGAGGAATACGATCAGTTATTAGAATTGGCGAATTCTACAAATGAACAGTCATTAAGATATCAATATCTTATGGAAGCTGAAAGATTATTAATAAGTGAGATGCCTATCATTCCAATTTATACATACGTCCGTCAATATCAATTGTCAGATGACGTAAAGGGCTGGCATCCTAATCTACTAGACACACATCATCCTAAATTTATCTATTTAGAAAGATAATCTTATAAATGCTGCAAGTTATTTTAAAAAGAATTGCAATCGCAATCCCTGTAATTTTAATAGTAGCTTCATTAACATTTTTTTTGGTTCGCATGGCTCCAGGTGGGCCTTTTGATGCTGAAAAAGTAGTCCCTCCTCAGGTCATGAAAAATCTAAATGCTGTTTATAATTTAGATGCCCCCTTAATTATTCAGTATAGGGATTATATGTTAAATCTTGTTCAAGGAGATTTTGGTCCGTCATTTCGGTATCCAGGACGTTCGGTAACCGAGATGATTTTTACTGGTTTACCAGTTACTTTTGAGTTAGCTTTCTACGCAATTATTGTTGCCATGATTATTGGTAGTCTTGCGGGAGTCATTGCAGCTGTTAAGAGGAATACACTTTTAGATTATGTGCCCATGACTATAGCTATGATTGGAATTTGTATGCCAACCTTTTTGCTAGGACCCTTGCTTGTATTATATTTTGGAATCTACCTTGAGGCTTTACCTGTTTCTGGATGGGATTCATTGCCTGGAGATAAGATTTTGCCTTCCATTACTTTAGGGGCTGCATATGCCGCTTATATAGCTAGGCTGAGCAGGGGAGGGATGCTAGAGACCCTTAGTCAAGATTATATTCGAACAGCAAGAGCAAAAGGCTTACCAGAGTATCAAGTGATTATTAAGCACGCATTGCAAGGGGGGTTGGTTCCAGTGGTTTCTTTTTTAGGCCCAGCAGTTGCAGGCTTGATAGGCGGGTCTTTTGTTGTTGAAACTATTTTTCAAATTCCAGGGCTTGGGCGTTTTTATGTTGAAGCTGCCTTTAATCGTGATTACACAATGATTCTGGGAACTACTATTTTCTTTTCCACTTTAATAATATTCTTTAATTTATTATCTGATATTGCTGTTTTGTTGATGAATCCTCGTGCAAGGAGTCAAACGTGAATCAAGAAAGTTCATTATGGTCGGATGCATGGAGAAGATTGCTTGCAAACAAAGCAGCTGTGGCAGGTGGAATTATTTTACTAGTCTTAATTTTCCTTGCAATTTTTGCTCCATGGATTGCACCACATTCTTATTCGTATCAAAACCTTGAATTAGGGGCTCAACCTCCTTCTTCTGAATTTTTACTTGGTACAGACACATTGGGCAGAGATCTTTTCAGCAGGATCTTGTATGGCGCAAGAGTTTCGTTGCTGGTAGGTTTTGTTGCTACAAGTGTTGCGCTGGTTATAGGCGTCAGCTGGGGCATAGTTGCAGGATATTTTGGTGGAAGAATTGATTCTGTGATGATGAGGATTGTAGATGTTCTTTATGGTCTTCCGTTTATTATTTTTATAATTTTACTCATGGTAATTTTTGGAAGAAATATATGGCTGTTATTTGCTGCCATTGGAGCCGTGGAGTGGCTTACCATGGCAAGAATTGTTCGAGGACAAGTCTTAACAGTTAAAACTCAAGAATATGTCTTAGCTGCTCAGGCTATGGGAGTATCAAACATTCAAATGTTTAGAAAACATATATACCCGAATATTCTTGGACCCATAGCTGTTTATGCAACCTTAACAATTCCTCAAGTTATGCTACTTGAAGCATTTTTAAGTTTTCTTGGTCTTGGTATTCAGCCGCCTATGAGCAGTTGGGGCACGTTAATAAGATATGGTGTTGAATCAATGGAAGAGTATTCTTGGTTATTAATTTATCCAGGGTTAACTTTCACGCTTACATTATTTGCCCTTAATTTTTTTGGCGATGGTCTTAGAGATGCATTAGATCCGAAAATATCCTCTGATTAAAAAGCCTTTATTATAATTTTTAGTACTTGACCTGGAGTAATCTCATTTTTTTCTAGCTCATTAATCTTTTTTATATCTGAAATCTCAATATTAAAAATGTCGGCTATTCGATAAAGACTATCTCCCTGTTTTACGCTGTATAGGATGGTTCTTTTTTTTGAATTGATTGTTCGATAAATATTTTTATTTCCTATGTTTAATTCTTTTCCTATTGTTAAAGGAGTATTTAATCTCAATCCATTATTTTTTGCTATCTCAGCTGGCGCCACTTTATACTTTTTGCCAAGTTTCCATAACGTATCACCTTCACTAATAATGTGAGCTTGATAGGGAATAAATGCTTGATTTTGATCGTTGCTTAGCGGAATAAGTAGCTCTTGATAAAGACTTAAAATATTAGATTTTAAATAATTAACTTTCTTTAATATATTTACCTCTGTGTCATATTGTCTAGCTATTTTCCAAAGACTATCTCCCGATAAAACCTTATGGGTAACCCAATTAATTTGGTTGTTTTGAATGAACTGATCTTTTTTAAGATTTAGCTCTTTCTCTAATTCAATTGGAATATTAAAAGAAGTTTTTTTTCCAGGAGGAGATGCCCATTTTGTATATCCCGCATTTAATTTGTATACAAATTCAGGCTTTAAATTGGCAAACTCACTAAAAGCTAGTATTTCAACCTGACCTTCTAGCTCAATAGAACCAAGCACAGGCTTATTTGGAAAATTTGGTAAATTAATTCCATATTTTTCAGCATTAATAACTAATTCTTTTATAGCCATAAATTTTGGAACATATTCTAATGTTTGTTTGGGTAATTTAAGATTTTTATAATCGGTTGGTTTGCCTGATTGCCTATTAAGCTTAATTCGCTTTTCAAGAAGAGTTGGCCCACCATTATAAGCAGCAAGAGTATATGTAATATCTTTATTAAACCTATTATGCAAATAAGCTAAATATCTTACTGCTGCCCTTGATGATACCAAGGGATCATGTCTTTGTTCATACCACCAATTATCTTTTAAACCATAAATTCTTGCGGTAGCAGGCATAAACTGCCAAATTCCCATTGCTCCTGATGAGGATATTGAAAATGGATCATAGCTACTCTCAATGTATGGAAGAAGTGCTAATTCTGGAGGTAAACTATATCTTTCTAATTCTTCAAGAACAAAGTATATAAAGTACCTGCCTTTTTCGAAAAGCAAATTTAGCTGATCAGGATTTTTAAGATATGCATTTATATATTTAATAGTTTTTTTATCTAAATACCCTTGTTTATTTTCACTAGTAATTCTTATGCGGCCCCAAACATCATCAGCAATTAGAATATTTTCTGTAATATTTTCCGGAATAGGCTCAATATATTGATCAGCTTTAATGACTGAAGGTAATTCACAGCTTGTTATCAAAAGCATTGCTAAAGCAATTATAAAAATTTTCATAATTCTAAATCATATGAATATTAAGTTGAGAATGAATTTCTTGAGAAGAAAGAAAGATTATCTTCATTAGTTACAATTAACCAAATATAATTATTATTATAAGCTTTTAAAAATAAAATAGTCATTAGTATTGATGTCATATTCCTAACAATGAAAGAGGTAATTATTTACACAGATGGAGCTTGCAGAGGCAATCCTGGTCCAGGAGGTTGGGGCGCGCTAATTAAATTTGATTCTTCCGAGAAGGAGATTTTCGGCGGACGATATAATACAACAAATAATCAAATGGAACTTTCTGCTGCAATTGAGGGACTCTCAATTTTAAAAGAGCCTTGTAATGTTGAGTTATTTACTGATTCAAAGTATGTGATGGATGGAATAACTCAATGGATACAAAATTGGAAAAAAAATAATTGGAAAACCTCTGCTAAAAAAGAGGTTAAAAATAAAAGATTATGGCAACAATTAGATCAGTTAATGGCTTATCATCAAGTGCAATTGCATTGGGTAAAAGGCCATTCTGGAGATCCTGGTAATGAGATGGCTGATCTATTAGCAAATAAAGGAATTGATTCTATATTATGACAAAAAAACTTATTGTTCTTGATACTGAAACAACAGGACTTGAAGTTGATCAAGGTCATAGGATTGTTGAGGTTGGGGCTGTCGCACTTGAAGATAGAAAAAGAACAGATGTGCATTTTCACTCATATCTCAATCCTCAAAGATCTATTGATGAGGAGGCTGAAAAAGTTCATGGTCTTTCAAT
>CENJ01173344.1_pt1 | contig 11624 bp, 14 predicted proteins | sample 356161 | NCBI WGS metagenome assembly CENJ01 (sample SAMEA2619531, study PRJEB7988) | marine metagenome | biome: marine biome (ENVO:00000447); feature: surface water layer (ENVO:00002042); material: "saline water (ENVO:00002010), including plankton (ENVO:xxxxxxxx)" | depth 5 m
CTGCAGCTCTTCCGGCAGCAAATATGGGCGTAATTGAAGTTCCTTTCCGTGGTCGTCAACTTAAGGTTGCTGGAGATAGAACTTTTGATACTTGGACAGTTACTATTCTCAACGATACCGATATGGGTCTTCGTGGAGCGTTTGAAAGATGGATTAATGTTCTTGGCACAGCAGATTCTGGTCAGGGAAGAACAAATCCATCAACATATCAAAAAGAACTCTACGTATATCAACTTGGTAGATCTTTGCCAGATGCTTCTGCTACTGGAAATAAATTTAAAGATACTGATATTACTTCTTTGAGACGTTATAAGTTCTGGGGATGTTTTCCAACTAATATCTCTCAGATTGATCTTGCATTCGATAATAATGATGCTATTTCAGAATTTACTGTAGAATTCCAAGTTCAATGGTGGGAATCTGAAGGTAATGGCGGTAAGTCTAACGCAGTACCTGATAAAATCTGATAAGTAATAGCACATAAATAGTAGAAGTAAAAATAGAATTATTGAGCAGTGGCAAAACTTTTTGGATTTTCTATAGATGATGACAATAATTTAAGTACTTCTGCGGTCTCCCCCGTTCCTCCAAATAATGAGGACGGGGTTGACCACTATTTAACGTCTGGTTTTTTCGGATCATATGTTGATATTGAGGGAGTATATAAAACTGAATTTGATTTAATTAAAAGATATCGCGAAATGGCTCTTCACCCAGAGTGTGATAGTGCTATTGAAGATATTGTTAATGAAGCTATTGTATCAGATTCGAATGATACTCCAGTTCAAATTGATTTAGATAATCTAAATGCAAGTGATGGCATAAAGAAAAATATAAGAGAGGAATTCAAAACTATTTTAGGTTTATTGGATTTTGACAAAAAATCACATGAAATCTATAGAAATTGGTATGTTGATGGTAGACTTTTCTATCATAAAGTTATAGATTTAAAAAATCCCCAGGAAGGTCTTCAAGAGTTGCGGTATATTGACGCAATGAAGATTAAGTATATTCGTCAAGTAAAAAAATCTAAAAAAAATCCCAATGATTTACTGAGAAATCCAAATAAGGATAATCCTATGGATTTTGAATTTCCAGAGATTGAAGAATATTTTTCATATAATCCCAAATTACAACATCCTACAGGAACGACTGGATATGCATCTCAGGCAGATAAGGGAATTAAAATATCAAAGGATTCAATTACATATTGCAGTTCTGGACTCGTAGATCGTAATAAGGGATCAACACTTTCATATCTTCACAAGGCTATAAAGTCACTTAATCAACTTCGAATGATTGAAGATAGTTTGGTAATTTATAGATTATCGAGAGCACCAGAGCGTCGTATTTTTTATATTGATGTTGGTAATCTTCCAAAGGTAAAGGCAGAACAATATTTGCGTGACGTTATGATGAGATATCGTAACAAAATGGTATATGATTCTAAAACTGGAGAGATGCGTGATGACAAAAAGCACATGGCTATGCTTGAGGACTTCTGGCTCCCTAGAAGAGAGGGAGGACGTGGAACTGAGATTTCTACTCTTCCTGGAGGTCAAAACCTCGGCGAGATCACGGATATTGAATACTTTAAGAAGAAACTTTACAGGTCCCTTAATGTTCCGCCGTCGCGTATGGACGGAGAAGGTGGATTTAATTTGGGCAGATCATCCGAAATCCTTAGAGATGAGTTGAAGTTTACTAAGTTTGTGGCACGTTTAAGAAAGAGATTCTCAAATATGTTTAACGATATGCTGAAAACTCAGCTAATTCTTAAGAACATTATCACCCCAGAAGATTGGGAAATTATGAGCGAGCACATTCAATATGATTTCCTCTATGATAATCATTTCTCAGAACTGAAAAATGCAGAACTGATGAATGAGAGATTGGCTCTTGCTCAAGTTGCAGAACCATATGTTGGTAAGTATTACTCTCAAGATTATGTTCGCCGTAAGATTCTTCGTCAAACCGATGAAGATATTATCGAACAAAATAAATTAATTGAAAAAGAAATTGCTGATGGAACTATTCCGGACCCAAGTATTCCTGTAGATCCAGAGACAGGTCAACCATTAGACCAATCAGGTGCTGGCATGGATCTTGGATCTCCAGTGATGGAACCAGATTTAGAATCAGACTCAAAAGTCACTAAGGCACCAGAGATGTCACAAGGTGGAGAAATATAAATATATTTGATAAACACTTAAATTATCATGGAAGAACTTTTAAATTTGATCGCATCCGACGAATCTCCATCAGATGTTAGTGATAGAATCAAAGAAATTTTATATGCTAAATCGGCAGAAAAAGTAGATGCTTTTAGACCAAAAGCTGCACAAACTACTTTCTTTGGCCAAGAAACCCCAGAAACAGAAGGTTCTGAGGATTGATTAGTATAAATAATTGATAAAGTAATTTACTTAATCATGGCTTCACGTATCTTGCCATTGGCAGAAAAAGCATCACTAACTGCAGGTTCTAGTAATGCTACAACTGTTTCTAACGCAACCGTTGTGCGAATATTAGCTACCTCAGGAAATGCTGTGGTTGTTAGGACTGACTCTATCGATGTCGTAATTGGTTCTTTCACTCTTCTGAATAACTCTTCAGAATTGGTAGAGAAGAATCCTACGGATAAAATTTATGTTACTGGTTCTAATGTAGAAGTCGCAAAAGTAGGTTTTACAGGATAAAAAACATGAAACTAATCAGAGAAGAAGTAGAATCAGTTAAGTTTCTTGTCGAACAAAAGAACGGCAAGAAGTCTTTATATATTGAAGGAGTTTTTCTCCAGGGAGATATCAAAAACCGTAATGGTCGTATGTATCCCATGGAGACTCTTCGTAAAGAAGTTGCTCGTTATAATGAGTCAAATGTTCAATCTGGTAGAGCACTTGGCGAATTGGGACATCCTGACGGTCCAACAGTAAATCTTGACCGCGTTTCCCATAAGATTGTTTCTTTAAAGGAAAGTGGATCTAATTTTATCGGAAAGGCTAAAATTCTTAGTACACCAATGGGTAAGATTGCATCTTCTTTGATTGATGAAGGCGTAAAACTCGGCGTTTCTTCTCGTGGAATTGGATCTCTCCAAATGAATAAAGAGGGGTGTAATGTTGTTGGTAACGATTTTATGTTAGCAACCGCTGCCGATATCGTTGCTGACCCCTCTGCCCCAGATGCCTTTGTTGAAGGGATTATGGAAGGAAAGGAGTGGATTTGGGATGGAGGAATCCTTCGCGAAAAACTCGCTGAACATACCCAAAAAAAAATTAATACTCTGGTCGATCAGAAACGACTGGAGGAACACAAGTTAAATCTATTTAATGACTTCTTGTCAAATCTTTAAAATTACTAAATAAATACATATAGTACCTATTATTACTAAGTAAAATCGGAGAGTATCAAATGTCTAGTGACAACAACTTACAGGAAATGGAAGCGGGCACAACTCAATCCAAAACTGCTGTAAATGCTGGAGCAAAACCTGCAGATCCTATGCCAACAATGGCAGATCCAGGAACTCAACTTGGTTCTGTAGAAGATCTTGGTGGGCCCACACCACAGAACTATAAACCAGATGATGATTCTGCAAAGTTGAAAGAACCTTCACTTAAGACAGTTTCTAATGTAGTAAACGCTAAAGCGGGTAAAGCTGACCCAATGCCAAAGGACATGAAGGAAGAAGAAGAAGTTGTTGCAGAAGCAGAAGAATCATCCGAAGAGGTTGTTTCCGAAGAAGAAGCAACTACTGAAGAAGTAGTTGATGAGTATGACATGGAAGAAGATGTTAATGCTCTTCTTGCCGGTGAAGAACTCTCCGAAGAATTCCAAGAGAAGGCAAGAACAATCTTTGAAGCAGCAATCAATTCTAAGGTTGCTGTAATCAAAGAAGAACTAGAGCAACAGTATGCTGTTGCGTTCGAAGAAGAAATGGAGGAAGTCAAAGAGTCACTCGCCGAACGAGTTGATTCTTATCTTGAGTACGTTGCTGAAGAGTGGTTCACTGAGAACGCTCTCGCAATCGAAAAAGGACTTCAATCCGAAATGACCGAGAGTTTTCTCTCAGGCATGAAGGATCTTTTTGAAGCACATTATGTAACAATCCCTGAAGATAAATATGATGCTTTCGTCGGTATGACAAACAAACTTGATGAAATGGAGACAAAACTCAACGAGCAACTTGAGAAAAATATTTCACTGAACAAGCGTCTCTCCGAGGCCAATGCTAGTGGTATCTTAGATCAAATCTCTGAAGGTCTTGCACAGACCCAGAAAGAGAAGCTCGCCTCACTTGCCGAAAGTGTAGAGTTTGAAAGTGAAACACAATATCGTGAAAAACTGGAAACGCTCAAGGAGTCATATTTCACCTCCAAGAAAGAGTCTTCCGTTGCCAAGACTGAATCAATCTCTGAAGGTGTAGATTCATCGCCAGCGTCAATCACTGGTTCAATGGATCAATATCTGAGAACGATGAATTCATTCAAGCACTCCTGAATTTAACATTAAATCAAACGTAAACTAACCAAAGGTAAACCAAATGTTCCAATCAGAGCATCTGGTAGAAAAGTGGGCCCCTCTTCTTGAGCATGAGGGATGCGAGTCAATCAAAGACAACCATCGTAAGGCTGTAACCGCTGTTCTGCTGGAAAACCAAGAAAAATTTTTAAGAGAGCAAAATGCTTTCGCTGCCTCCGGATCTTTCCTGACCGAGCAACCTACTAATTCAGTAGGTGCTGGTGGATATACAGGTGCTGCTGCTGATGCAGGCCCTGTCGCAGGTTTCGATCCCGTACTGATCTCACTGATCAGACGCTCAATGCCCAACCTGGTTGCATATGACCTGGCTGGTGTTCAGCCCATGTCTGCACCTACTGGACTCATCTTCGCGATGCGTTCTAAGTATAATGATCAAACTGGCCCAGAAACCTTCTTCGATGAAGTAGATACTGCGTTCTCTGGTCAGAACTCAACTGGTAACAGCTTCAACGGACACTCTGGTGCTACCGTTGGTATGGGTACAACTGCACAATCTGGTTCTAACCCCGGCCTGCTGAATCCAACCGCAACCGCAACTGAGACTGATTATAATGCTGGTCAAGGTATGCGTACCGATGATGCTGAGTCACTCGGCACATCAGGTAATGAGTTCAATGAAATGGCATTCTCAATCGAGAAGGTCACCGTAACTGCTAAGAGCAGAGCTCTGAAAGCAGAATACTCCTTAGAACTCGCACAGGACCTTAAGGCAATCCATGGTCTGAACGCTGAAGCAGAACTCGCCAACATTCTCTCAACTGAGATCCTGGCTGAGATCAACCGTGAAGTCATCAGAACCATCTACAAGACTGCTGAGCAAGGTGCTACTGCAAACACTGCTACTTCAGGTATCTTCGACCTGGACGTTGATTCCAACGGTCGCTGGAGTGTAGAGAAGTTCAAGGGACTGATCTTCCAAATCGAGCGCGATGCTAACGCAATTGCACAAAGAACTCGTAGAGGAAAGGGCAACATCATCATGTGCTCCGCTGACGTTGCTTCAGCTCTGACACATGCTGGTATGCTCGACTACACACCTGCACTGAATGCAAACCTGAATGTCGATGACACAGGTAACACATTCGCTGGTGTTCTTAACGGCCGTTATAGAGTCTACATCGATCCTTATTCAGCAAACGGTGCTGCTTCACAGTACTATGTTGTTGGTTATAAGGGCACTTCACCTTATGACGCTGGTCTGTTCTACTGCCCATATGTACCTCTGCAGATGGTACGTGCAGTTGGAGAAAACACCTTCCAGCCTAAGATCGGATTCAAGACTCGTTACGGAATGGTTGCTAATCCATTCGCTGAGGGTCTTAACCAAGGTCTTGGTGGACTTACAACTAACTCCAACCGTTACTACAGACGTGTTCGTGTTAACAACCTCATGTGATCTAAATTCACAAGGTTCTATGAAAGGGGGGTCGAAAGGCCCCCTTTTTTTATCTAAATAATTAAAAAAGATGACCACCTCTAATTTTTTTTCAAATCAGCAGGAGAATAAAAATTTCTTATCACCAGTAGGTTTTAAGTTCTCTTTGACCAGGGCTAAAAAGGTCGATTTTTTTTCCAACACAGCTAATATCCCCAGTCTAGATCTTGGAGTTGCTACGCAACCAACTTACTTAAGAGATACTCCTATACCAGGAGATAAGATTAGTTTTGGTGATTTTGATCTCGAATTTATTATAGATGAAGATTTTGAGAACTATCTAGAAATTCATAACTGGATAAGAGCTCTTGGATATCCAAGAGATTTATCAGAATATAAAAATTTAATATATAAAAGGCAAGAAGAATTTGATACTAGTAGTTTTAATGAATTGAATAATATGTACTCCGACGGATCTCTTTTTATCTTAAACAGCAACTTTCAGCCCAATATTGAAATTAGATTCAGTCAGTTATTTCCATATACACTGAGTACTCTGCAATTCAACGCAAAGGATACGGATTATGACCACTTTACATCAAGGGTAAGTTTCAAGTATACTATGTTTGACATATATGATATGAGGGGTAATTTATTATCATGAGTTTTGATCTTGATAAGATTCAAGAGATGTGGGAAAAAGATGCTAAGATTGATATGGACAATCTTCATATAGAATCTACCAATATTCCCTCACTTCATGCAAAATACTTCGAAATATATAATACCATATTTTTACTAAGAAAAAAAGCGGAGCAGCAAAGAAAAAACATAAGACACGAAAGATATGAATACTTTAGCGGTAAAGCTGATCCTGAGGTTTATATGGATAATCCTTTTCCAAAAAAAATTAGAGATAAAGAAACTATGCAAAAATATTTGGATGCTGACGAGAAACTATCTGGCGTATGTTTGAAGATAGATTACTACGATACTATGCTAGTGTATGTTGAGAGTATTTTGAAGCAAATTTCTAATCGAACTTATCAAATCAAAAACTCTATAGAATTCATGAGATTTAATTCGGGATTGGGATGATGAACGAAGAATTTGACCACGACAGGGAAGATTTTTATACCATAGAAACTCCAATAGCAGGAGTAAGAATCATATACAAAGCACTAACAATTGCTGTTGATAAGTGGCCTGGCGGAGATCCAGAAGAACAGCAATCACTGCTTGATATGAGAGATAACTTTTTTAGGATTTTATTGGATTATCAATTTAACCATACAGATTCGGAAAGACCTGACGACAACTGATAAATATAGTCAGATGCTTTAGACATCGTGATTGATACGACAGCAAATCTTATTATATCCAAATCTAATGAAGTATTTTTAAAGATCAATACAGAACCTCATATTGAATATGAGCTGAGAGATCATTTTAAATTCGAAGTCCCAAATGCAAAGTTTATGCCACAGTATCGTGGTAAAAACTGGAATGGAGAAATACATTTATTTGATATGAGATCTAAGCAAATCTATGTGGGTTTGTTAGATAAGATTGTCAATTTTTGCAATCAATATGGATATACTTATAAGTTCGAGGATAACAAATTTTACGGAACACCTTACGAAGAGAACGATCGTATATCATTCGAAGGTGTCAAAGATTATATGAGTTCTATCTGTTCTCATTCTCCAAGAAAGTATCAGATTGAGGGAGTATATGGTGCGCTAAAGCACAATAGAAAGCTATTGATAAGTCCCACTGCTTCTGGCAAATCTTTGATGATTTATTCTCTTGTAAGATATTACGTAGACCAAGGACAAAAAATCCTACTAGTTGTTCCGACGACAAGTCTAGTAGAGCAGATGTATAAGGACTTTCAAGATTATGGTTGGGATGCTGATTCATACTGTCACCGTATCTATTCTGGCAGGGAAAAAACTAATAAATCTCCAGTAACAATTACAACATGGCAATCTGTATATAAACTTGAGAGGTCATTCTTTGAAGATTATAATGTAGTTATAGGAGATGAAGCTCATCAATTTAAAAGTAAGTCTCTAATACAGATCATGACCAAGTTACACCATGCCAAGTATAGATTTGGGTTCACTGGTACTTTAGACGGCACACAGACGCATAAATGGGTCTTAGAGGGACTGTTTGGTCCATCATATAAAGTCACCAAAACTGAAGAGTTGATGAGACAAGGCCATTTATCACAATTAGATATACAATGTCTAGTATTGAAGCATCCACCACAAACTTTTAATCTATATGAAGATGAAATTCAATATCTTATCAATCATGAACAAAGAAATAATTTTATTAAGAATCTAACTTTAGATCTTAAAGGAAATACACTGGTTCTTTTTCAAAGAGTTGAAAGTCACGGAGCAATACTCTATGAAAAGATAAATAATAACAAGGGTGATAACCAAAAAGTATTTTTTATACATGGTGGTGTAGATACTGAAGAAAGAGAAATGGTAAGAGAAATTACAGAAAAAGAAAATAACGCTATTATTGTTGCTTCTTACGGAACTTTCTCTACCGGTATTAATATTAAAAATCTTCATAATGTAATTTTTGCTTCACCTAGCAAGTCAAGAATTCGTAATCTTCAAAGTATTGGTAGAGTTCTCCGGAAAGGAAAAAATAAAGTTAAAGCTACCTTGTATGATATCTCTGACGATTGCTCTACAAAATCAAGAAGAAATTACACACTCAACCATTTCATAGAAAGAATTAAAATCTACAATGAAGAGAAATTTAATTATGAAATAGTTACAATTAAATTTAAAGCGAACTAATGGAAAATGACTTTTACGCAACAATTAAATTAAAAACTGGTGAAGAAATATTCACAAGAATAGCTGTTACTGATGAAGAAGAAAATTCTTTATTGATCCATTCTCCTGTAAAAGTATCTGAAATAATAAGTAAATCCGGCCAAACTGGTGGATATAAATTAGAATCTTGGATAAAAACAGCTGATGATGATATGTTCATCATTCGAATGGAAGATATATTGACAATGAGTGAAACCAGAGATTTGAAAATGATCACGATGCATCAATCATTTGTAAATAGGTACTCAAGAATGAAAAATCAAAAGGATGGGTTTACTCCTAATAGAAATCCTGGATATATATCTAATGTAAATGATGCTAGAAAGCTTCTGGAAAAGATATTTAAACAGAAAAGCTCAGAGCTATAATTCCTATCAACCTTAACAAAGATATTCTACAGAGATAATCATATCTTGTCAAGTATTTGTTATAATGCTATAATTCATACATATTATGAGTTATTTTTATGATTACCAATACTATGCCACGTAGAAGAAAAGAATCCGAACACTATGTTAATAATAAAGAGTTTCTTGAAGCTCTGATTAACTATCGTGCGGAGGTTGCAAGATCGTTTGAAAAGAAATATGGTAGAGAACCTACTAAACAAGACAGAGCAACAAGATGGGATACTAAGCCTCCCATTACAAGATACCTTGGAGACTGCTTCTTAAAGATTGCTAAGCATTTATCATTTAAACCAAACTTTGTGAACTATATGTTCAAAGATGACATGATCTCTGATGGTATTGAGAATTGTGTGCAGTATATTCATAACTTCGATCCGGAGAAGTCTAAGAATCCATTCGCATATTTCACACAGATTATCCACTATGCTTTCTTGAGACGCATTCAGAAAGAGAAGAGGCAATTAGATATTAAAAATAAAATTATTGAGAAGTCTGGTTTCAGTGAGGTGTTTGATGATAACAATACTCTTGACGGTAGCAACTATTCGGACTATAATCAAATCAAAGATTATGTCCACTCTAAACTCCGTCATTGATGAGAATTGCAATCATTACAGATCAGCATTTTGGAGCAAGAAAAAACTCCAAGTTGTTTCATGATTATTTTTTAAAGTTTTATAACGACATTTTCTTTCCATATCTTGAGAAAGAGGGTATTACTACAGTCGTGGATATGGGAGATACCTTTGATAGTCGTAAAGGTATTGACTTTTCCGCACTTTCATGGGCCAAAGATAATTATTATGACAGACTTAAAAGTATGGGAGTTTCTGTTCATACAATTGTCGGAAATCACACAGCTTACTATAAAAACACAAACGAAGTAAATGCTGTAGATCTTTTGCTTCGTGAGTATGAGAATGTAGTTGTATATTCTGAACCAACCGAAGTTAAATTGGGCAAATTAAAAACGCTGTTTATTCCTTGGATTAATGAAGAAAATCGTAGCAGTACTATCACAAATATCAAAAAGACTTCTTGCAGTGTCGCGATGGGGCACCTTGAACTTCAAGGATTTAGAGTTAATCGATCGCTCCTCATGGAGCATGGTGATGAGAGCGAATTATATTCAAAGTTCTCCAAAGTCTTCAGCGGTCACTATCACACTCGATCGGATGATGGAAGAATCTTCTATCTAGGCAATCCTTATGAAATGTTTTGGAGTGATGTGAATGACGAGAGAGGGTTCACTATTTTTGATACAGAAACTCTAGAGCATTATCCTATTGATAATCCATATAGATTATTCTATACTATCTTTTATGAAGATACTAATCATCAGACATTTGATGTTCGTGAGTATGAAAATAAACTTGTAAAGGTTATAGTTCGTAAGAATACTAATAAGAAGAAGTTTGAGAAGTTCATTGATAAACTTCATTCTTCTGGAGTTGCTGACTTAAAAGTTGTAGAAAATTTTGCAATAGAAGAACCTGAAGAATTTGAAGTATCGGAATCGGAAGATACACTTTCTATTCTTAATAGATTTATTGAAGAGTCTGAATTTGATTTTGATAAATCAACTGTAAAAAATATTATGAGAGAGACATATCAAGAAGCCTGTGAGATGATATAAAATGTATATTTTAGCATTAGGTTCTGACGGAGAACAGGGAGCATTCACTGTAATTGATGATAATGGTGAAGAAATGTTATATCTTTTTGAAGAAGAAGACGATGCTACTAGATTTTCTATACAATTAGAGGAGACTGATGAAAATAAAATTTCCGTTGATGTTGTTGAAGTTGATGATGAAATGATAATTAACGTATGTGAATTTAACGAAACTCAATACTCTATAATTACAAAAAACGATATAGTCACCCCTCCAAATTATTTTTAATTATGTTGATCTTTGAAACGATTCGCTGGAAGAATTTTTTATCGACCGGCAATCACTTTACAGAAATAACTATCACCAGTTATCAAACAAATTTGATTATCGGTCAGAATGGTGCTGGTAAAAGTACTATTCTCGATGCTCTTACTTTTTCTTTATTTGGTAAACCATTTCGTAAGATTAATAAACCACAACTTCTTAATTCAGTTAATGAGAAAGACTGTGTTGTGGAGGTTGAGTTTTCTATTGGCCCAACAAAATGGAAAATCGTTCGTGGAATGAAACCAAATATTTTTGAGATTTGGAGAGATGGTAATAAGTTAGATCAATCAGCAGCTGTCGCTGACCAGCAAAAGTGGTTGGAGCAGAATGTAATCAAGATGAACTATAAAGCTTTCACTCAGATTGTTATTCTTGGTAGCAGCACCTTTGTTCCCTTTATGCAATTATCTGCAAAGGATCGTAGGGAGGTTATTGAAGATCTTCTTGATATACGCATTTTCTCTTCTATGAATAATGTTTTGAA
>CENJ01174013.1_pt1 | contig 11622 bp, 5 predicted proteins | sample 356161 | NCBI WGS metagenome assembly CENJ01 (sample SAMEA2619531, study PRJEB7988) | marine metagenome | biome: marine biome (ENVO:00000447); feature: surface water layer (ENVO:00002042); material: "saline water (ENVO:00002010), including plankton (ENVO:xxxxxxxx)" | depth 5 m
TTTTTTTATTAAAGATAAAATAATTGGAATTCTTTTGAACAATGCTCACTCCTTACTGAGCATGGGTTACACTCACTTTTTCTTTAACTCATAAAAATTACTAAAATACCAATGACCGCACAAACAACTGAAAAACACGAATTTCAAGCTGAAGTTAAACAAGTTCTAGATATCGTAGTGAATTCACTCTATACGGATAAAGAAATATTTATTCGCGAATTAGTATCGAATGCCTCTGATGCGACAGAAAAACTAAGACACACACAACTCACAGAAAAAAACATTCACGAGGCAGATAAAGAATTAGAAATAAACGTCCAATTCGATGAAGAAAATGGTACTCTTACCATCCAAGATACTGGAGTAGGTATGACTCGTGAAGAGCTCGTTGAAAATTTGGGCACCATCGCCCACTCTGGGTCAAAAGCGTTTTTGAAGGCATTACAAGAATCAGGCGAAAAAAACGACAATCTAATCGGACAATTTGGAGTTGGTTTTTATTCGGTGTTTATGGTGGCAGATAAGGTAGAGGTTTTCACTCGTACTTGGAAAGAAGATGGAGAATCACTCAGTTGGATCAGTGATGGCTCAGGCTCCTATGAAATTAAAACTCTTGAAGCGAATGAACCGAGAGGTACTCGTATCCTCATTCATTTAAGCGAGAATTATAAGGAATTTACAAAAAAAGAGCGCCTTGAAACTATTATTAATAATTACTCCGCCTTCATTCAATTTCCCATCAAGCTTAATGATGAGACATTGAAGACAATGGGAGCACTATGGCTTAAAAATAAAAAAGATATAAGTGAGGACGATTATAAGGAATTCTATAAATTCCAATCCAAAGCCTTTGATGAGCCTCAATTTTGGCTTCACTTCAATGCCGATGCCCCACTAGAAATCAATGCACTACTATTTACACCAAGCGAAAATATGGAAGGCTTCGGCTTTGGTCGAATGGATCCAGGCGTGAGTTTGTACTGCCGTAAAATTCTTATAGAGGCAGATCCCAAAAACCTATTACCCGAATGGTTGCGCTTTTTAAGAGGTGTCGTTGATAGTTCTGATTTACCTCTAAATATTTCAAGAGAGTCTATGCAAGATAGCTCCTTAGTTCAAAAGTTGAATAAATTACTTACCAAACGCTATTTGAAACAACTTGAAGAAAAATCTAATAAAGAACCCGAAGCCTATACAGATTTTTGGAATAAATTTGGCGTCTTTTTAAAAGAAGGTGTGACATCAGACTTTACTCACCGTGATCAGTTATTAAAACTCCTTCGATATGAATCAAGCTACACTAAAGAAGGAGAAACTACCAGTTTAAGCGACTATCTCTCACGTGCTTTAGAAGAGCAAAAAGAAATTTATTTCCTCTTTGGAGCCAATCGCCAAGCACTTGAAAAATCCCCCTATTTAGAAGCCTTTAATTCAAGAAACATTGAGGTATTATTCCTCTTTGAACCTATAGATGAATTTGTAATGAATCACGGGAGAAGCTTCGAAGAAAAAAACTTTGTCTCTGTGGACTCAGCAGATATTGACTTAGATGCGATCAAGAAAGTTGAGCATGATGAAACTGAGGAAAAACTCGATGAAGACAGCGAAAAAGCTCTCTGTGAATTTCTTAAAGAAACACTACCCGAAATCAAAGAAATTTCAACGAGTTCACGCCTAACTAACAGTCCAGCCATCATTGTAAACAGTGACAAAATGATGACTGCTCAAATGAAAAAAATGCTCAAAGCCATGCAAAAGATGGATGAAATGCAGAACGCAGAAACAAGTATTCATTTAGAGATTAACCCAAAGCACCCTCTCATTAAAAATATTGCTAACCTGCAAACTGCTAACCCCGACTTAGCAAAGCTTCTTTCACGACAGATTTTAGAAACAACCAAAGTTTCGGCTGGTCTAATTGAAGACCCAAGCCAATTAGTTGAACAAAATTATAAAATTATGCAGCGATTGAGCGAGACTAGTGCATAGTCACTGCTATCACTGTAAAAATATAAATGATAAAAAAAGTATCATCTGAAAAACAACCTTTTCGCTATTTCAACCGAGAATTAAGTTGGTTAGCTTTTAACCGACGAGTACTTGAGCAGGCACAATCTTCATGCTACCCTCTATTAGAGAGGATGAAGTTTTTGGCTTTTGTTAGTTCAAATTTAGATGAATTTTTTGAAATACGAGTTGCTGGATTAATTCAGCAGATAAAATCGGGTGTTGTTGAGCGAGGACCTGACGGACTCGATGCAAATGAGCAATTAGTTCAAATTGAAAGCTATGTCAAAGAATTGCTCTTAGAGCAGAATCAATGCTGGAAAGATTCACTCTTGCCGGAGCTAGAGTCTGCAGGAATTCGTTTTTTAAATTATCGAGAGCTAAACGTCAGAGAAAAGCAATGGGTGAAACATTATTTCGAAGAATACATATACCCAATACTGACACCTTTAGCAATAGATCCAGCTCATCCTTTCCCTCAATTAATTAATAAGGCACTTTATATTTTAGCCTCCTTGAAACAAAATAATTCAAGAAAAAAGGACTCTAAAATGGCGATCATTCCTGTCCCTAGAATTTTACCAAGAGTCGTAAAAATTGAAGTTCCTAGAAAAAATAAAGATGAAGTCTACATTTTCTTAAGCGATATCATTGAATACTTCATCAACACACTCTTCCAAGGCTATCGGGTAAAATCGGCAACACCATTTAGAATCACTCGTAATAGCGAGCTCTACATCGATGACGAAGAAGTTAAAAACCTTCTGAACAAAATAGAAGAAGAATTAGTTCGAAGGGAAAAAGGAGCAGCCGTTCGCCTAGAAATTTGTAAAGGCTTTGATCGAAAAATGCTAAAACAATTTATGGGAGCACTTGATCTAGAGGAAAAGGCAATTTATGAGACGGATGGTCCAATTAATCCACTGAGGCTAATGGGCGTATATGATTTAATTAAACGTTCCGATTTAAAATTCCCTCACTTTAGCCCAAAAATTCCCAAAGGATTTGAATTGCCTGAATTGATTTTTGATAACATTGCCAAAAAGGACTTATTGCTTCATCAGCCCTACGACAGTTTTCAGCCATTTATTGATTTTATCGAACAAGCGGCTAAAGACCCCAAGGTATTCGCTATTAAGCAAACTCTCTATCGAACTTCTGGCGATTCTCCTATCGTAAAAGCTTTAATGGATGCCTCAAAAAACGGCAAGCAAGTCACTGCAATTGTGGAAATCAAAGCACGTTTCGATGAAGCTAACAACATTCATTGGGCGAAAAAGCTAGAAGACGTAGGGGTTCATGTTGTTTACGGAATTGTTGGACTCAAGACACATTGCAAAACATGTATGGTAGTTAGAAGAGAAGGCAAAAAACTTAAACATTATGTACACTTAAGTACAGGGAACTATAATCAAAAGACAGCGCGACTGTATACCGACTTTAGCTTTTTTACTGCCAAAAAGAAACTAACCTCTGAAGTGGCAGCATTATTCAATACGCTAACGGGTTATGCACATACCCCTGCATTTAAGCATCTTCTAGTGGCACCTTTTAATTTCCACAGTTCTATTCAAAAAAATATTAAGAGGGAGATAAAAAATGCTTTAGCGGGATACCCTGCACGTATTATGATCCAAGCTAACAGCTTAGTAGATCAAGAAACAATCGATAATCTGTATCGTGCGTCACAAGCAGGTGTAAAAATCGATTTAATTATTCGAGGAATCTGTAACATTGTTCCAAGAGTCAAAGGCCTTAGCGAAAATATAAATGTTAGAAGTATTCTTGGAAGATTTTTAGAACATTCTCGCATCTATTATTTTGAGAACAGTAGCAAAGGTGACGCTCTATTATACTTAGGAAGTGCCGATGCAATGCCACGAAATTTCTTTAAACGTATCGAATGTGTGTTCCCGATTGAAAGTGCTGAAGAGCGAAATCGTATCTTGAAAATCTTGGAAGCTTATTTGAAAGATAACACACAAGCTAATACTTTGTTAGCTAATGGAGAGTACAAAAAAATAAAGAGTACTTCTCAGGCATCTTTTTCTGCACAAGATGCTTTCATTGATTTGAGTCTCCAAAGTTCACTTCGATCCTATACCCAAAATTAATTTCCTGAAAAGAAACCCTTCGTAAAAAACGATACTATAAAATTCTTAAGACAATTAGATTTAATTAAGCTATTAGCACAAAAGAATCGTCCAATTGTTTTAAAGAAGTCTCGTAAAAATTTAGAATTAGCCTATAGCTAAAAATACTCATATGTCTTCAATCATTCATTTCAGAAAATCTCTTTTAAGACTAATTCAAACATCTGACTATAAACCCGTTAAGAAAGAAGCTTTATCTAATATATTAAAGGTTCCTAATGCCAAAAAAGAGCTATTTTTTGAATGCATCGATCAATTGATACAGGAAAATCAAATTGAATATGGGAAAAACCATCGAATCCAGATTTGTGAAACAGATGGTTATATAAAAGGAAAAATAAAGTTTAAACAAAATGGCTCTGCCTTATTCTTTCCGGAAGGATCCAATACTAAAGAGCCTTATACTATTGCCGAACAGGATACCAATGTTGCTCTTCAAGGTGACACGATTCTCGGGAGAATTATTGAAAAGAAAAAACCCCGTTTTGATTACCGTAAAAAGCATAGGAAAAGTCAGTCCATACAACCCAACGAAGCCAAATCCTTCCGAGTTCTAAAAATCATACAGAGAGCCCGAGATACCTATATCGGTACTTACAGAGAAGATACCAAAGACCATAGCTATATCGTTGCCGATGATCCTTATATCATCCCTGAATTTATTGTACCAAAAGCTTCCATCGGAGAACTATCTATTGAAGATGGCGATAAGGTACAGTTTGAAATAGTCAATTGGTCACAAAGAGTGATTATGCCTGAAGCAAAGATCTTGAAAATCTTAGGCAAGACACATGAGCCTAAAGCTGAATTTAAGGCTATCTTAATGAAATATAATTTAGATCCAGATTTTCCCAAAGCAGTTTTAGAACAAGCCGATGCGATACCCCCAAAAGTAAAAAAAGCGGATATGCAAAATCGGCTCGACCTTCGTAATGACTATACATTTACCATCGACCCAGATGATGCAAAAGACTTTGATGACGCATTATCCATAAAGGAAATCAACGAGGATCTAATCGAGATTGGCGTTCATATTGCTGATGTATCGGCTTACGTTAAACCAAAAACACCTTTAGACGTAGAAGCTCAAAATCGAGGCAATAGTACATACTTAGTGGGTACAGTAATACCGATGCTCCCTCACTCCCTTTCTAATGGTCTATGCTCATTAGTAGAGGCAGAAGATCGATTAACGAAATCCGTAATTGTTCAGTTTAATAAAAATGCGGAAATTCAAAAAGTTGAATTTGCCAATACGGTGATTCAAAGCAACAAGCGTCTTACTTATAAACAAGCATTGGCCTTTATGGAAAAAGAGGATCTTGAGCTGATTAAACAAACTCCTCTACCGCCAAAGCACCAAACCGGCTCAATCGGCCGTGACTTAAAAACTTTAGAAAAAAAAGAATTATCGCATCTTAAAAAAAGTATACGAACACTCTGGTCAATCGCATCACAATTAAGAAAAAAGCGTTTCAAAAAAGGCTCACTCGATCTAGATATGAATGAGCTTAAGATATATGTGGATAAAGAAGGCTATGCAGAACGTTTGGAAAAACAAGTGAATGACATCAGCCACCAACTTATTGAAGAATTCATGTTAGTTGCCAATGAACAAGTCGCTCGAATGAGTAAACGTGAGCGGATTGCCTCAGTCTATCGAGTACATGACAAGCCAGAAGAGACTCGACTTGTAGAGCTTAGACAGATTATGCGAACCTACGGAGTGCCTTGTAATCAACTTTCAAAGCCTGTGGAAATGTCGCGTCTATTGAAACAACTCAAAGAACACCCCCAGTCCTATGCTTTAAAACTTCAAGTATTGAAGAGCCTTAAACAAGCACAATATCGCCCCACTGCAGATGGACACTATGGACTCGCAAAAACAGATTACTCTCACTTCACCTCTCCGATCAGACGCTATTCAGACTTGATCGTTCATCGCATTCTTGATGCCTACTTGGTGAAATCTAAATCTAAGTACGCGCCCAATTCAATTGAGGTACGCTATAACCAATCCACCTTAGAATCAATCACTCAACACCTAAATGTTACCGAAAGAAATAGCGTTGACGCAGAAAGAGAGTCCACAAAAGTCAAACTTCTAGAATATTTTGAACAAGAATTAAAAATTGATCCTCCTAATGATTTTGATGCAATTATAACAGATGTTAAAAAGCACGGACTCTTTATTGAACTGGTTGATTCCCAAGCCTTTGGCTTTGTTCATATTTCTAATTTAGGCAAAGATATGTATTTCCTATCTTCAAATGAACAGAATATTGTCGGCAAGAGAACTAAGCAAATTTTCTCTCTCGGCCAACGAATTAAAGTCAATGTAAATAAGGTTGATCGCTTTAAACGGCAACTTGATTTTAGTATTTCTGAACACTCAGATAGTAAAAAGATCAAGGGAATCAGTAGCCGAAAAGGCGATATTCCGAATAGCCCCAAAGAGCTTAATAAGTTGAGAAAATTCAGACGCTCAAATCGTAAAAAATAAAAAGCTACCCCATTTCTGGAGTAGCTCTTTTTGAATTATTTCTCTAATCTAATTCAATGTAAACTGTACTTATTGACAAGCTTCACACTCACCGCCATTGAGCATGGCATCAAGCGAACAAGCCTGTTTCTCTGCATCAGTAAATTCCTTTTTAGAATCTCCACTAGCTGCACTGTCTGAAACACGTCCACGCATCTCTTTTTTAACAGCAACAGTGGCTTTTTCAATATTTGAAGCCCCTAAGGTTCTTAAGTAATAAGTTGTTTTCAAACCTTTATGCCAAGCATCTCTATACATGTGAGAAAGCACCTTAATGTCAGGCTCAGGAAGGAACAAATTAACAGACTGAGCTTGGTCAATCCACTTTTGTCTGCGAGATGCAGCATCAATGAAATATTGATAATCTATGGTGAAAGCTGTCTTATATTTTTCACGTAGATGGTCAGGAATATTCTCAACTGAGTCTAACTCACCATCAAAATATTTCAGCTGATCCGCCATTTCTTGATTCCACAAGCCTTCAGCTTTCAAATCCTTAACCAGGCTACTGTTAAGTACGATAAAGTCACCCGATAAATTACTCTTCACAAAAAGATTTTTATAGGTTGGTTCAATACACGGTGTGGTTCCCATGATGTTGGAAATCGTTGCCGTTGGAGCTATGGCTAATACATTGGAGTTTCGCATTCCTTGTTTAGCAATCCTCTCTCTCAAGGGCTTCCAGTCCATTTTACCGGCTCTTGGAACATTGATCTCAATCCCTCGTTCTTGCTCTAGAAGATCGATACTATCTTGAGGCATAATTCCACGGTCCCACTTTGATCCTTTATAGCTACTGTAAGTGCCGAATTCTTCCGCCAAATCGGATGAAGCCTCATATGCATAATAAGCAATGGCCTCCATAAATTCGTCGTTAAATTCAACCGCTGCTTGTGAAGCAAATGCGATATTTTTCTGATACAACGCATTTTGCAAACCCATAATACCTAGACCGATAGGACGATGACGGGTATTTGCTGTCTTAGCCGAATCCGTTGGATAGAAATTAATATCAATCACATTATCTAAAGCGCGAACAGCAATCCGAATGGTCTCTCTCAATTTTTCATGATCGAGATTACCATCTTTGTCTAAATGTGAATCGAGTACGACTGAACCAAGGTTGCAAACAGCAGTTTCATCAGCACTGGTGTTGAGAGTAATTTCAGTACAAAGGTTAGAGCTATGGATAACACCTGCGTGATCTTGTGGGCTACGAATATTACATGGATCTTTGTAAGTAATCCAAGGGTGACCTGTTTCAAAAATCATACGAAGCATTGATTTCCACAAATCAATTGCAGGGATTGTTTCGCCAAAAATTTCGCCACGTTCTGCTTGAGCTTCATATTCAGAATAACGATCTTCAAACGCTTTTCCATATAAATCATGCAAATCTGAAACCTCATTGGAACGGAATAAAGTCCAATTACCACGAGATTCCATGCGTTTCATAAACAAATCTGGTATCCAGTTGGCGGTATTCATATCGTGAGTACGCCTGCGATCATCACCTGTATTTTTTCTCAATTCGAGAAAGTCTAAGATATCATTGTGCCATGTTTCTAAATAAGCACAGCCTGAACCACGGCGTTTACCTCCTTGGTTCACGGCCACCAACTGGTCATTGTGTAATTTCAAAAATGGAATAACTCCTTGGCTTTCACCGTTAGTTCCTTTGATAAATCCACCTGTACCACGAACCGCAGTCCATGAACCGCCCAATCCACCTGCCCACTTAGACAAGAATGCATTATCAGCAATCCCTCGGTGCATGATAGACTCTATAGTGTCATCCACTTTATAAAGATAGCAGGAAGAAAGTTGTGAGTGCAAGGTGCCTGCATTGAATAAAGTCGGCGTTGAAGAACAGAAACGACGGCTCTTATACAAGTTATACAAATCAGAAACTTTTTGTTCTTTGTTGATTTCATCACGGATGAATAACCCCATAGACACACGCATCCAAAAGAATTGAGGGACTTCAAGGCGGCGTTTAACTTTAGCCACCTTATCAACAATTAAGTAGCGATCGTACAATGTTTGAATACCCAAGTAATCAAAATTCAAATCAGCAGAAGGATCGAGTGTTTTACTGATTGTATCGATATCAAACTTTAATAAATCAGGATTCAAACGATCGATTTCAACCGCTCTTTTGAGATAAGTTTTGAAGCCAATACGATGCGCTTCTTTCAATCCATTAACGCCGTCTTTTACAATGTCCCAATCAAGAACTTCTTCATAAATATAAGACAATAGAATACGGGCAGCAAACTTAGCAAAATCAGCATCTTTTTCGATCATTGATTTTGCATTTAAGATGATTGTTTTCTGAAGGTCCGCACGCTTCATTTCCGGATATAATGAACGGCGCAATTCCGTTTCAATTGCATCTTTGCCCATATTTAGATCTAGGCCGATCATGGCAAAATCAATCCGCAATCTTAAATCTAAACCATCCCAAAAATTATTATTTCCTTCTTCATCTGTAACAACAATCATTGCCTCTTGTTGTTCGCTTTCTACTGGCTTAACTTCTAGGTCACGCAATTGAGCTCTATGTGCGCGGTGTAAAATATAGGACTCAGCAACTTTGTAGAAGCCTTGACGCATCATCTCTTCTTGCACTGCATCTTGCACATCCTCGATGTTAATAAATGCCTGCTCTGCATCATTCAATCGCTCTGTAACGGAACGAGCAATTTTCACCGCTGGTTCTGAATCTAGGTGTAAGGACAAAAAAGCCTTTCTGACGGCTACCTCTATTTTAGATTCATTCCAAGGTACTACCTGTTTATTTCTGCGAATTAATTGAATCGAAATTGGTTTTCTTTCCTCTGTGTTAGACCCACTGCCTCCTTTACGAGCAAAGACGAGACTCTTAGCGACATCATAAGCATCATTTTCAATTAAGGCCTTCTCTATCAGCAGATGAATATCGTGGTTCGATAATTTTAATTCTTTGCCCTCTTCGATTTGGCTACTCAACACTTTCCCGACGCTTTCCGCTACTTTAGCTACAAAGTTTTGGTTAACCTCAGTGAAAATTTCATCTTCTTTCCTTGATAAAAGAAGATCGGTCAATGCAGAGCCAATCGTCTCAGCAATTTCAGCCAAATCAAAGGCCTGTTCTCCAGATTCAGTTTGAATCCGAATTTCTGAACTAGAGAACTGCTCAGCACTGATAACGCCACGCCAATCGAAACGGGGTTTATTTTCGAGTGGTGTATCTGTAAAGCGCTTCAATTCTAGATCTTCTTCAAAAGCGTATTTTTTAAACATAGGTATGTGTCCTTTTTTATATATTAAATGTAGTAGTTAATGGTATTTATAGTAAAATAATGTCAGATAGACAGATAATGATGATGAACTGCTTTGAAATTACAGTTCGTCATCATCAACATTTCCAAGAGCACTTGCTTTTTGATACTCGGTGACCCGACCCTCAAAGAAGTTTTGCTCTTTCTTGATATCCATCATTTCTGCTAACCAAGGGAACGGGTTTGTTACCCCAGGGTTAATTGGATCCAACCCAACGCCCTCTAGACGTCGGTCAGCGATGTAATCAATGTACTGACAAAATTCTTCTGAACTCAAACCTACTGAATTAACAGGCAAGCAATCATTAATAAATGCTTTCTCAAGAGATACTGCTTCAGCCATCAAATCTCTCAACTCTTGGCGGAATGATTCAGTCCATACGTCCTCATTTTCTTCAACAAGGTCCATAAATAAATTTCTGAATAATTCAATATGGTTGGATTCATCTCTTAGAGTATAACGGAACATCTGACCAATACCTGGGAACTTATTCTGACGATATAGCGATAGTATCATTCCAAACAATCCATAGAACTGAGTTCCTTCCATACATTGCCCAAACAAGAAGATATTTTTTGCAAACGCCTGTTTCTCCGCGGTCTGAGTCAAATCCATATCACGTCGTAACCCTTTGGAATTGCTCACCACAAAATCTGTTTTGCGATCTATTGTTGGAATATCTTCAAACATAGACTCACACTCATGTGGGTTAATCCCTAATGAACTGATCATGTAAACTAAAGAATCTGCGTGAATATTTTCTTCGTGAGCATGGCGTCCCAAAACTAACTTCAACTCAGGAGCCGTAACCAATTCACGAGTCACATGCATAACATTATCACCGACTATACCCTCTGCTGCAGAAAAATAACCAATCGCCATCTTAATGATCCAACGCTCCACATCCGACAAATCACTGCTACGCCATAATTCTATGTCTTTTTGCATTGGAATATCTTCTGGCTCCCAGTGATTGTTCTTCATATTTTTATACAACTCATAAGCCCATTGGTACTTTAGAGGCAAAATATTAAAAAACATAGTATCACGACCATTGATGATACGTTTTGCTGAAAAGGCTTCTTCTGCTTTGGTTTGATCTAGCACGAAGCTTTTTGAACCGATTGTATAGACTTTATCCATAGTATAATTGATTAAGATTGATTAAAAATATTGATGATTTTAGCTGTTTTGACCCTGCCAAGAACGAATGACGAGCAACACACGAGATAAAAAAGCATTTTTCATGCCTGTCAAACTCTGAACACAATATATTGTTAATTTTTTTAAAAAAAACCCAATATATTGTGACTATCAACAAGTTATACACATTTTTATGTGAACAACATTTCATCAAATAATGACTCTAAATTCCCTAAATGCATCATTAATAATGACTTTTAAAAGTTATCATCATGGAACCGATATAAATCAAAATTGAGACATAGAGAAAAAATGAAGAAAAACTCTAAAAATAGATTAAATGATGAAGAGAGCTTGACAGTAAAAGGAACAAAAGCACACTCACCACTTTCTGAATTTCAGACCATGCTGGATTAGCTCAATTGGTAGAGCAGTTGACTCTTAATCAATTGG
>CENJ01022001.1_pt1 | contig 11618 bp, 7 predicted proteins | sample 356161 | NCBI WGS metagenome assembly CENJ01 (sample SAMEA2619531, study PRJEB7988) | marine metagenome | biome: marine biome (ENVO:00000447); feature: surface water layer (ENVO:00002042); material: "saline water (ENVO:00002010), including plankton (ENVO:xxxxxxxx)" | depth 5 m
CGCAAACTCACTGACTGCTGCATATTTTAGGATCGATACAAAAATAAAGTCATTAGACTCAATTCTTAATTTTTTTAATGAGATGCTGAGAGAAAAAAATTGGTATACTTCAAAGCTGCCTGCAGACCGTAAGCTTTTCAAAATACCTTGCGTGTTTGGAACCGAACTAGCACCACAATTTGAAAAGGTTATTAAGCTTGCTGGAATTAGCCGATCTCAAGCAATCCTTGAATTTACTACTACGCGAACCCGCGTTATGACTATCGGATTTTCTCCTGGGCAACCTTATGCAGGCTTAATATCAAAAAAATGGGACTTACCTCGGTTGTCAGAAGTCTCGAAAAGTGTGCCCAAAAGTGCGCTGGTTTGTGCAATTAGGCAGTTAATTATTTTTTCAAATAGTACTCCAACGGGATGGCACCATATTGGACAAACTGCATTTGAATGCTTTAATTCTAATAGAAAGCAGCCAATTTTACTTAGGCCAGGTGACGAGATAACTTTTGTTGAAATTAATTCTGGTGAATTGTCTCAAATAAAAAACAATAACGCTGATGGGCTCGGTGGGGTAGAAATTTTGGAAATTAGGAATTGATATGTTGGAAGTAATTTCAACCTCAGGATTTTCTTCCTTTCAGGATATGGGAAGAAACGGCTTCCTATCTCAGGGTATATCCAGGTCCGGCGCAGCGGACTACTATGCACTTTTTGAAGGCGCAGCCTTGCTTGACCAAAACCCAAATAGCACAGCACTCGAGCTTATTGGAAATGGGGGAAAATTTAGAGTTTTACAGAACTGCATGGTAGCTCTTACAGGTGCTATTATGCCTGCGATTTTAGATCAGAAGCCTTTAGCTTGGAATTCCAGTCATTTTTTACACGATGGCAGCATATTAGAATTGGGAGCACCTCAGAATGGAAGATATAGTTATTTGCATTTAAGGGGTGGATTTAAAGCACCAAAAATATTTAATTCTAGTTCAGCTCAACCATCTGCCGGAATCGGAAAGTACACTCGCCCTAAAGACATCTTGGAACCGTTAGAAAAAAACCCAGAAGCTCTTAAATGCCAAACAATTGAACCAGTGGATAGATTTGAGTTAACTAACTTTAGATTGGTTGAGTCTTTTCAGACCCATCTATTTAATCCCAAAACAATAAAAAAATTTGTAGACACAGAATTCTCAATTGATAATCAGGCGAATAGAGGTGGAATGAAACTAGCTCATACCGGGTCAGGCTTTTCTACTTCGAACCAATTGAAGATTATGTCAGATATGATAATTCCAGGCGATATCCAAATGACAGGTTCCGGACAGCCATTTGTTCTCTTGCCAGACTGTCAGACGATGGGCGGCTATCCAAGAATAGGGTGTATTATACCTCCTGACCTTCCAGCTATTGCCCAGCTGAAAACTGGTAGAACTGTTAAATTTAAGTTTATATCACGCGATGAAGCAAATAGGATTGCCTCAAAAGATCTTAAATGCTTAGAAATTATCAAAGAGAGATGTTTAGAGCCAATTCGTGATCCCCAAAAGATGGCGGATTTACTTAATTTCAATTTGATTGATGGAGCTGTATGGGCAAAAAATTAGTTTAAGGGGATTGTTATGCATATAGATTTAAATGCAGATATGGGCGAAAGCTTCGGGTCTTGGGTGAAGGGCAATGATGAAGCTTTATTGGATGTGATTTCTTCCGCAAATATTGCTTGTGGCTTTCATGCTGGAGATCCCGATGTAATGGCAAAAACTATAAAACTAGCAAAGAAAAGGGGTGTAGGAATTGGAGCGCACCCTGGTTTCGATGATTTGGTTGGGTTTGGCCGTAGGCGCTTGAATATTCCAATTGAAACTATCCAAAATCAAATTCGATATCAAATTGGAGCAATTAAAGCTATGGCGAATGCAGAAGGCACCACAATCACACATGTTAAATTACATGGAGCACTATCGAATATGTGCTCAGAAAATTACGAACTAGCTAAAGCATGCTATGAAGCGGTGATTTCGGTGGCAAGCGAAGTACCAATCATGGCCTTAGTTAAAACAAAACAGCAAGAGGCAGTAGAAAAGCTTAAAGCCAAGTGGGTCGGAGAGATTTTTGCAGATCGAAGTTACAATGATGATGCAACATTGGTTGATCGATCATTTCCCGGTGCAATCATCAGTGATCCAATTACCGCCGGAGCACGCGTAGCTAATATGGTTTCAAGAGGTGCGATAATTACCAAAACCGGAAAAGAAATAAAAACTAAAATTGATACTATTTGCCTTCATGGCGATACGCCAGAAGCTGTTAACATAGCTAGGGCGATCAAGGATGCACTGGAAAAGAGCGGCATAAATATTAAAAGGTTTTGATACTATTTTAGCAAGTAGTATTAGCTTCACAAAAATACACAAATATCTAATTTGAAAAGTCATTTATTATTGTAATTCCAGTTTCCGATTTTTGACCAAATTGCAGCATTGCCTCAGGTACCTGACTTAGTTTTAACTTTCTGGTAATTAGACTATCGATATTAATAGAGCCATTGTTTATCATTGTCATTAATGAGCTAAATCCAGAAGCCGCCATACCCCGCGTTCCAATAATTTTCAATTGCCTAGAGTATAATAATTCTAATAGAGGGAGTGAAACAATAGTATTACTTGAAGTGGGCATTCCTATCTGAATGTGCCTACCAAGTTTTCTTAATGAGCGAAGACTATTTTTAAATGTGACCTCTATGCCAAGCGCATCTAAAGACACGTCAACACCACCTTCCGTCAATTCTCTTACCTCTTGCCATATATTATTAAATTTTGTTGGATCTAAAACTATATCAGCTCCTACTTCCTTCGCTTTTTTCAGTGCTAAGCTGTTAATGTCGATACCAATAACTTTAGCACCCAAAGCTTTTGCAATCATAATTGCAGACGTTCCAACACCGCCACACCCATAGATTGCCAACCACTCACCTGGCAATAAAGAGGCTCGGTCTGTTAAAGCTCTATACGCGGTTGTAACTCGGCATCCCATTGCTGCTGCTATCTCAAAACCAAGTGAACTTGGGAGCCTTACTAGATTGAAATCAGCAAAACAAATTTCAACAAATTGCGCAAAACCGCCACGGATAGTAAAGCCAATTGTTTCCTGCCTATCGCATATCGTTGGATTGCCTGTCTGACAATCAGAGCATAAACCACACCCAAGAATAAATGGTGCAGTTACAGGATCACCTATGGAAAACTTCTTAATATTCGATCCAGTTTCAACTATAATTCCGGCTAATTCATGCCCCATAATATGAGGTAATTTGACATCGGAGTCATTACCAGACCAAGCATGATGGTCCGATCTGCACACCCCACATGCTTTTAATTCTATAACTACCGAGTTTGGACCACATACTGGATCATCTACCTCCTCAAAGACCGGTGGAGTACAGAATTTATGTAAAACAGATGCCTTCATACAAAAGTCCGATCAAGATAATAATAAGTTAACTTTAATTTTCATACAAAGCCATTGACAAAAACTCCCTAAAAAGATCGTCTGTTAGCAGTTAAACAAATTAAGTAATGAAATGGTCAACAAAGCAACTATAGAATCTTTTCAAGATGACGGTATTGCCTTTATACCCGGACTATTCAAACCGCATGTTGCAAGTCTAAGAGTTGGCGTTCAAAAGAATATCGACGAACCTGGCCCATTTGCGGCAGAAAATTTAAAAGAGGGAGAAGCAGGACGCTTTTTTGACGATTATTGTAATTGGCAGCGCATTGACGAATTTCGAAATGTGGTATTCGATAAAAATGTTGCGGAAACAGCTGCACAACTCATGCAGTCAAAAACTGTCCAAATGTTTCACGATCATGTGCTAGTGAAAGAAGCAGGAACCTTAAAATCAACTCCCTGGCATACCGATGGACCTTACTATTTCATTAAGGGAATTAAAACCTTAAGTTTTTGGGTGCCTCTTGACCCTGTTAAAAAAGCTACCTTGAGGATGGTCGCTCGCTCGCACAAATGGTCAAAGCCAGTCCTTCCAACTAGGTGGTTATCTAATGAAAATTTCTACCCCAACGCTAATGAATATTTGCCTGTGCCTGACCCTGAAAAAGAACAAATGGACATCAGAGAATTTGATATGAACCCTGGCGACGCGGTTGCATTTAATTTTAATATTTTACATGGCGCTCGAGGGGCAACAGCGGACCAGCGAAGAAGAGCATTTTCTTTAAGGCTACTCGGTGACGATACCCGATACACAGAAAGGCCTGGCCCAACATCTCCCCCATTTCCTAATCATAATATGGTAGAAGGTCAGGTTCTCCGAACGGATTGGTTCCCATATATAGACTTTTAAAATTTAAACTACTTGAATTTAGAGTAAACTAACGTAGATACATGTAATAATTAACTTGGATTGCTATGATTAACTACACTTTAAAATGCGACCAAAATCACTCCTTTGACAGTTGGTTTAAATCAGCTGAAGCTTTCGAGATGTTGGTCAAAAAATCTATGGTCGTTTGCTCAGAGTGTGGCTCGACCAAAATAACCAAAGCGATCATGGCCCCTAGTGTAAGCACTTCCAGGAAAACAGATAATAAACATCCAAAATTAGAAAAAAAATCAAAACTCAAAAATGATATTTTGGAATTGAAAAAGAAAATAGAAGCAAACTCAGAGTATGTTGGAAACAACTTTGCTAATGAAGCCAGATCAATGTACCTGGGGGAAACTCCCGAACGGTCAATCTATGGCGAGGCTAAAGCCGATGATGCCAAAAAACTGATAGACGATGGTATACCAGTTATGCCACTGCCATTTCTTCCAGCTAAAAAAGCAAATTAATCATTTATTTTGTATATTATACAGCCTCATTTCGAGATCATTGATACCACATCATGTGACTTGTATGTTCCGTAATTAACATTTACACCCCGAGCGACGGAGTAAATAGGAATAGCATGGCTTTACTGGTAATGAAATTTGGCGGTACCTCCGTTGCGAATGTTGATCGCATAAAGCGAGCGGCTAAACGTGTTGCACTAGAGGTAGCTCACGGTAAAAATGTTCTTGTTATCGTTTCAGCAATGGCTGGTAAAACAAATGAATTAGTTAACTGGGTGAATGATACTTCCCAATTTTATGATGCACGGGAGTATGATGCTGTTGTTTCATCTGGTGAAAACGTTACGGCAGGACTTATGGCACTTACACTTCAAGAGATGGATATTCCGGCAAGAAGCTGGCAAGGCTGGCAGATTCCTGTTCATACTAGTTCCTCTCATTCATCAGCTAGAATCGAGAGTATTTCTTCCGAAACGATTAACGAAAAATTTGAACAAGGAATGAAGGTTGCAGTCGTTGCAGGGTTTCAAGGGATTAGCAATGAAAACCGAATTGCCACATTGGGCAGAGGGGGATCCGATACAACCGCAGTAGCATTTGCAGCAGCGTTCGACGCAGAAAGATGTGACATATATACTGACGTTGACGGAGTATACACCACAGACCCACGCATATGCGACAAAGCCAAAAAGCTCGATAAAATTTCGTACGAAGAAATGCTTGAACTTGCCTCTCTAGGAGCGAAAGTGTTGCAAACACGCTCTGTAGAAATGGCTATGCGGTTTAAAGTAAAATTGAGAGTTTTATCTAGCTTCGAAGAACCTAGTGAAAAAGTAGGAACACTTGTCTGTGATGAGGAGGAAATTATGGAATCCAATGTAGTCTCAGGGATAGCTTATTCCCGCGACGAAGCTAAGATGACGTTAGTATCAATAGCCGATAGACCTGGAATTGCCGCTGCTATATTTAGTCTTCTTTCCGATGCTGGAATAAATGTAGACATGATTATTCAGAATATTGCTGAAGCTGGAAGGACTGATATGACATTCTCATGTCCCATAGATCAGGTTAGCAAAGCTGAAAAATCACTAAATAACGCAAAGAAAGAAGGGCTTATAAATTTCCAAGATTTATTAGCTGATAAAAATGTTGCAAAAATTTCTGCCGTTGGAATTGGAATGCGATCCCAATCAGGTGTTGCGGCAAAAATGTTTCAAACTCTTTCAGATGAAGGAATAAATATCAAAGTAATTGCAACCTCTGAAATCAAGATATCTGTTTTAGTAGACAGAAAATATTTGGAACTTGCAGTGCAATCATTGCATGACGCCTTTGAACTAGATCAGATTTCTTCCTGAAAAAAAGAGAGATCAAGCTTGCCTGAACGTACCCAGACAGATAGCCAGCAACTATTGCGTCGCTTGCGCGATACAATGGCCGAAGAACAGAAAGGCCAAGCGAGATTAAACAAAATTACTCATCTAATTGCAGACTCCATGGGTACAGAAGTTTGCTCAATTTATTTGTTTAGGGATAACGAAACTCTTGAGCTTTGTGCAACCGAAGGCCTGAATACTGAAGCTGTTCACCAAACTAGACTCAGAATTGGTGAGGGGCTTGTCGGTAGAGTTGCAAGGTCAAAAAAAGTGATTAACACTGAAGATGCCCCTTCTTCAAAAGGCTTTAGGTTCATGCCGGAAACAGGAGAAGAAATTTTTTCTTCTTTCGCTGGTGTGCCTATACAAAGATTAGGGGAAACCCTTGGTGTTCTTGTAACCCAGTCCAAAGAGTCACGAAAATTTAGCAGTGAAGAAATCTACGCACTTGAGGTTGTAGCGATGGTGCTAGCAGAGATGGCTGAGCTTGGTGCTTTTGTGGGTGATGAAACAGGACTTACTGCGTTGCATCAGCAATCAGTTTTATTTCGTGGTTCAAATGGCCAAGAGGGCGCAGCCAAAGGGAATGTTTGGCTTCATGAACCTCGAGTAGTTGTAACAAATTTAGTCTCAGATGATCCGAAAGAAGAAAAAAACAGGCTTCAAAACGCAGTAAATCTTCTGAGACAAGGCGTAGATAAAATCGTCGATAAAATTGCGGATGGTGATAAAGAACAAACTGAAATTCTTAAAGCTTTCCGAATGTTCGCAAACTCACGCGGGTGGCTTCGTCGGATGGAAGCTGATATCGACCAAGGTTTATCCGCTGAAGCATCAGTAGAGAAAGAACAATCTTCTGCAAGAGCTCGTATGAGCCAGGTGGCAGATAGTTACATGAGAGAGCGGCTTCATGATTTAGATGATTTATCGAATAGATTACTGCGGATACTGACGGGGCAAGGTACAGATACTGGAGCCGAAATTCCTAGCGATCCTATTTTAATCGCCCGCAATATTGGTCCAGCAGAGCTCTTGGATTACGGAAGGACACTTAAAGCAATTGTGCTGGAAGAAGGTTCAGTGGGCAGCCATGCCGCCATAGTAGCACGGGCCCTGAGTATACCCTTGGTGATAAATGCAGAAAATATTACCACTGAAGCTTTGAATGGCGACCCTATTTTAGTAGATGGCACACAGGGGATCGTACATTTGCGTCCTGACGATACTGTTGTTGGTGCATTTTCTGAGAAAATCGCTATGGAGGCTAAAAACCAAGAGCGCTATAAAGCTCTTAGAAATGAGCCCGCAAAAACAACTGATGATAAAATAATTGACTTGCGCATGAATGCTGGCCTAATGGCTGAATTACCAAGTCTTATCAGCTCAGGTGCTAGCGGGGTAGGATTATTTCGCACTGAATTACAATTCTTGATTAGAAACCAGATGCCCAAAAGATCCGAGTTAAAAAAGCTTTATTCTAGAGTATTAGAGGCGGCAAAAGGTAAAGAAGTTATTTTTAGGACGCTGGATATAGGTTCAGATAAAGTTTTATCTTATATGCCTAATATAAACGAAGCCAACCCGGCGTTAGGGTGGAGGGCAATTAGAATTGCTTTAGATAGACCGAGCATTATGAGAATGCAAATTGAGGCGTTAATACGTGCTGCAGATGGCCGCAATTTGTCGATAATGTTTCCTTTAATATCTCAAGATAGTGAATTTTATGAAGCACGAGCATTAGTTGATAAAGTTTTGAGTGGAGAAAAACGTTTGGGACATAAGACACCAAATGAGATAAAAATAGGAGCAATGCTTGAAACGCCTTCCTTGGCTTATGCATCAGAAAACTTTTTCAGTAAGGTAGATTTCTTATCTGTTGGAGGCAATGATCTTAAACAGTTCTTTTTTGCTGCGGACAGGGAAAATGAACTGGTTAGACGAAAATATGACACGCTTAGCACCAGTTTTCTTATATATCTTAAATTTGTTATCGACCGCTGCGCAAAAACACAAACACCTGTCTCCTTTTGCGGGGAAGATGCAGGGCGCCCCTTAGAAGCTATTTGCCTTTGCGCTATTGGTTTTCCCAGTCTGTCCATGAGGCCTGCATCAATTGGACCAGTGAAGCATTTACTCAGACGGATAAATCTTGAAAAACTGAACGATATATTAAGTTCAGAGATTGAACGCGGATCTTCGAGCGTTAGACCAGCAGTTGAAAAATATATCAAATCAATTTGATATATCGTTCAAAATAGCTTTGCTCTAGACGCGCAAGTTCGATTTCGCTATACCTACGCCATGTGTAGAACCAGGACGTCATTCATCCTAATTATTTGCCCGGCGCTTATTGATTAGAAGTGGCCGGGGCAAGCTATCGACAAATTAAATCAATTCACAAAATACCGATAAATTAGAGAAAATTAGTAATGTGTGCTGAAACACCAGACTACAAAGATACATTAAATTTGCCAAAAACAGAATTCCCAATGCGAGCTGGGTTACCAAGGCGAGAACCAGACTGGCTCACAAAGTGGGAGGATATTAAGGTTTATGATACTCTTCGACAAAAGAAGGGTAGAGCTTCATTTATATTGCATGATGGACCTCCATATGCGAACGGTCATTTGCATATTGGTCATGCACTAAATAAAATCCTGAAAGACATGGTTGTTCGAAGCCAGCAAATGATGGGCAAAGACGCAAGATATATTCCTGGGTGGGATTGTCATGGTTTGCCAATTGAATGGAAAATCGAGGAACAATATCGATCTAAAGGAAAAAATAAAGACGATGTCAATGTAATAGATTTTAGGCAGGAATGCCGAAAATTTGCCGCCGGGTGGGTTGAGACCCAGAGGGACGAATTCAAAAGATTAGGAGTTATGGGAAAGTGGGAAAACCCATACCTAACGATGGACTTCCACGCTGAGAGAGTAATCGCAGAAGAGTTTATGAAATTTTTAATGAATGGGACGCTTTACCAAGGGTCAAAGCCTGTTATGTGGTCACCCGTTGAAAAGACAGCGTTGGCTGAAGCTGAGATTGAGTATCATGACCACAAGTCTCATACTATTTGGGTTGCCTTCAAAATTAATAATGCATCAGAAGAAATACGAAACGCTCGAATAGTTATTTGGACAACTACACCGTGGACTATTCCCTCAAATCGAGCAATCGCTTTTAATCCTAAAATTTCATATGGCCTATATCATGTTGATGAAACTTTAGAGGAAAGTTGGACGGCAAAAGGTGAATACTATATAATAGCCGATAACTTAGCAGCCGAAACATTAGAAAAATCAAGAGTGCTTAAATACACCAGAGTTAAAGATGTTTCGAGTTCTGACTTGCAAGATTGTGTGTGCCAACACCCACTCTCAGAATTAGATCCATTTTGGAATTATGATGTACCTTTGATAGATGGCGATCATGTTACAGACGATGCTGGGACTGGATTTGTGCACACAGCGCCAAGTCATGGAGCAGACGATTATGAGTGCTTCTTAAAGCGCAACTGGCTTGACAGAATGACCCACAATGTGGGTGAAGAGAGTGAGTTTTTAGGACATGTACCCTTCTTTGCAGGTCTCACAGTTTTTGACCGAAAAGGTAAGGAAGGGAAGGCAAACGCTGAGGTTATTAATAAACTTGTTGAGTCTGGGAATATTATCGCACGAGGTCGTTTGACCCACAGCTATCCCCATTCTTGGCGCTCAAAAGCACCAATAATTTTCAGAAATACCCCACAGTGGTTTGCAGCTATCGATAAAAAGGTGGACGATACCTTCAATAAATATGGTAATACAATTAGGCAAAGAGCTTTGGAGTCGATTGATAAACTCGTTCAGTGGACACCAAGAAGTGGACGTAATCGACTTTATTCAATGATAGAGGTACGACCAGACTGGGTTTTGTCTCGGCAACGCGCTTGGGGAGTTCCGCTTACTTGTTTTACCAAAAAAGGGGCCCAACCGACCGACAGTGATTTTTTACTGCGTAATGAGCAAGTAAACAAACGGATCGCAGAAGCCTTCGAAGTAGAAGGTGCGGACGCTTGGTATAAGGAAAATGCAAAGGAAAGATTTTTAGAAGGATTAGAAAATCCAGATAATTTTATCCAAGTTTTTGATATTTTAGATGTTTGGTTCGATAGCGGTTCAACACATGCATTTGTGTTGAGAGACCGCGATGATGGATCTGATGACGGTTTTGCTGATTTATATTTAGAGGGAACAGATCAACATAGAGGTTGGTTCCATTCCTCGATGCTCCAGTCATGTGGCACAAACGGACGAGCTCCTTACCATGGTGTTTTAACGCATGGATTTACGTTGGACGAAAAAGGCATGAAAATGTCAAAGTCCTTAGGAAACACTATAGCTCCTGAACAAGTTATAAAGCAGTATGGTGCTGATATTTTACGTTTGTGGGTCGCTCAATCAGACTATACCGCGGATTTACGAATTGGACCTGAAATTTTGAAAGGTGTAGCTGATAGCTATCGAAGATTGAGAAACACAATGCGTTTCATGCTGGGATCACTAAGTGATTATAATGCATCAGATGAAATAGCCACAAAAGAGATGCCAGAATTAGAGCGTTGGGTGCTGCATAGGCTTTCTGAGTTAGATGAGAAAGTACAAGAAGGATATAATTCATATGATTTTCAGGGTGTTTTCCAATCAATTTTTACCTTTGCAACGGTGGATTTATCATCCTTTTATTTTGATATACGAAAAGATGTACTTTATTGTGATGGAGACACAATCGAGCGAAGATCAGCTAGAACGGTACTAAATTTACTTTTTCATCGTCTTACAACTTGGTTAGCACCAATTTTAGTATTTACAATGGAAGAGGTCTGGCTTGAACGCTATCCTGATAAAGATAGTTCAGTTCATCTTGTAGATATACCAAATACACCATCTAAGTGGCGAGACGATAAACTTGCAAAAAAATGGTCAACGGTAAGGAGCTACAGACGACTAGTCACATCTGCTCTAGAATTACAGAGGGAAGATAAGGTAATCGGATCCAGTTTAGAGGCAGCTCCAACCGTCCATATTAAAGACCAGGACGCGCTTGCAATTTTAGAATCTGTACCATTTCAAGACATTTGTATAACGTCAGGCTTAAATCTTACTGACGCAGAACCTCCTGAAAATGCATATATTTCGAGTGAAATTGATGGTGCTGCTGTTAATTTTAAGAAATCAGCTGGAACGAAATGTGAGCGATGTTGGAAAATTTTACCGGATGTGGGAAATTATAAGCACCCGGGTACATGCAAACGATGCAGCAGAGCCCTTAAATAGTTTTCAGACTGAGGAAAAGTGTCTTAAACTGAATTGCTTGTAATCATACTTTTTGAATATTTTATTGTCTTAACCT
>CENJ01107712.1_pt1 | contig 11618 bp, 24 predicted proteins | sample 356161 | NCBI WGS metagenome assembly CENJ01 (sample SAMEA2619531, study PRJEB7988) | marine metagenome | biome: marine biome (ENVO:00000447); feature: surface water layer (ENVO:00002042); material: "saline water (ENVO:00002010), including plankton (ENVO:xxxxxxxx)" | depth 5 m
GGTTGGAAATCAACTATTCAAGTTATAAAAAATAAATACCCAAAGGAGTAAACCATGTGTGAGTATTGTGGTGGTGAATGCGTTTGCCATTAGATGAAAAAAAATAATTTTTTCGCTCTATGTCTTTTAATAAGCTTTTTAATTATGGGATTCTCAATAAATCATACTTTTGGAAAATATAAAATTATGGCAACTGTAAACGAATTACAAAAAGAACTTAATAAAATAAAAAAAGAGGTAAGAGAATTGAGAACTCATAATAAATTTTTGCTTGATAGATTAGATCTAGCGCATGAAAAAAATGCTATCTTGAGAGAAGAGAAACGTAATATTACTGTAGATGATGTCGTAGCTTTTCAGAAATCTAAGGCTGATTATGCCTCAACACAAAATCAATCTTTTGTAGATCAGCTAGAGAAACAAGAACAGATTAAATTAGACGCTGTAGGTGTAAAATGACCACACAGTCTGAGAAAATAAATCGCCTTGATAAAGAGGTGGCCTTGATAAAAAAAGACATCCAACTAATAATGAATAACCACCTCGCCCATATTCAACAAGACCTATCACGGATCAATAAAGTTCTTTGGTCAGTAGGTTTTTTATTATTTACGCATTTAGTAATCCTAGCAAAAGATTTTATTTTTTAATAACGCAGTATAACTACTTGTGAAGTTTAATAACAATCAAGTTTTAACCCAATTTTTTTTTTGAATAAAATATAAAAAAAGTGAAAATTCTATTATTGAGCGATACACACTTTCCAGCGGAACACCCCGATTATTTTGCATGGATAAGGAAAATAAAAAACTTAACAAAGTGGGATAGAGTTATACATCTTGGAGACTTAGCTGATATGGGGTCTTTAAGTTTTTTTGATAACTCAGCCGAAATGGACTCCCCGGTTGTTGAGATAAATAAAGCAAAAAAATCTATTCGTAAGTTGGAAAAACTATTTCCAAAAATGGATATCTTGTTCGGTAATCACGATATAAGAGTTACTCGCAAAGCTGAGAAATACGGAATACCAAGAGAATATATAAAAGATCTTAATCATATTTTAGATATAAAAGCTGATTGGAAATGGCACGATAAACTAATCATTAAGCTTGAAAATGGTAATCGAGTTTTTTTTACACATCATTTTAAATCAAGTGTTTTGCAAAGTTCTAAAGAATTAGGATGTTCGCTTGTGACTTCACATATGCATACGCGCTCAGAACAATTCTATTGGTCAGCGCCATTAAGTTTAAACTTTGCCATGGTTATCGGTTGTTCAATTAACCCTAAACATGAAAATTTTAGATATCAAAAACATTATATTAAAAGACCAATTATATCGGTAGCAAGTATTGGTTATAGCGGGTATTGCCAGCCATGTATTCATTCAATGCCTCTTGATAGTAAAGGGCGCTGGACTAAAAAAATATGAAAAATAACGACATACTAAATCTAGCTTCACAGTTAGTAAATGAAGACCGTAATAAGCAACACGGTGACATAACAGAAAATCATATCAACATCGCCAAACTATGGTCAGCTTACAAAGGAGTTGAGTTTACGGCTCACGAAGTTGCAATAATGATGACCTTATTAAAGATAGCGAGAACAAAGCAAGGCTCAGTAAACCCGGACGATTATATTGACGCTTCTGGTTATATAGGAATAGCCGGTGAGATAGCAAGTGAGTGATATAAAAATTTTAACAATGGAATCAATCAAGGAGCATGAAGGGTACAGGCTGGAGCCGTACCGTTGCACGGAAGGAGCTCTCACAGGGGGCTGGGGTCATAAATTATTAGTTGGTGAACAAGTACCTAAAACCCGTGAAGGTTGGTTAGAAGTATTTGAAAAAGATTTTAACGACGCTTGGTCTAATACAGAACAATTCTGTGAAACACATAATCTACCAGATAATGACGAGATGATGTCTGTTTTGTGTGAGATGATTTTTCAGCTTGGTTATACAGGCGTATCTAAATTTAAGATGATGATTAAAGCTTTACAAGAAGGTGACTTTTTAGAAGCTTATAATCAAATGCTAGACTCCCGGTGGCATATTCAAACAAAAAATAGATGTGAAGCCTTGGCAGAGAGAATGAGAGACGCATAATGTGGGGAATGTTATTAAAGCCTCTGATTAGTACGGTCGGAGAAGTTGTAAAAAATTTATCGGAAACTCGCAAAGCAAAAGTAGAACAAAAGGTTACTAAAATAAAAGCGGAGACCGATCTTATGAAAAGAAGGATTGCCGGAGAACTTCAGTACGATATTCAAGCAGTAAAATCTGGAGATAATTCTTTTAAGGACGAAGCTTGGACTATACTTTTTATAATAATTATAGGAATGTGTTTCGTTCCGCCTTTACAACCTTACGTCGAACGAGGTCTTGACGCTTTAGGTAGAACTCCCGATTGGCTTCAATATTCAATTTACGGAAGTATAGCTTCGTCATTTGGATTACGAGGAATGGGTAAAATATTAGGCAAGAAGTAATGGCTGAATATCAAGGAAAAAAAGTTGCCTTAAATAAACCAACTAGAGGTGACGTAAAAAAATTTAAAGTTTTTGTCAAAGACCCAAGTACCGGGAGAGTAAAAAAAATAAATTTTGGTGCTAAAGGAATGTCTATTAAGAAAAATAATCCTAAAGCAAAGAAAAGTTATTGCGCTAGAAGTGGCGGTATAAAAAATAAAAATAATAAATTGTCCGCTAACTATTGGTCAAGAAGGGCTTGGGGTTGCTAGTGGTAGCTACCATTAAGCAAGATATTATTAATTGGTCAAAAAAACTTATTGAGAGGCCGAACAAACATTTAGGAAACTTCCCGACATGTCCGTTTGCCCGGAATTGCCGTCTTACGAATACTTTTAAAGTTGAGGAAGTGCATGACGCAAAACAATTATTACCTCTTGCAGTCCAATGGGCAAACAAATTAAAAAGAACGAAATATAGAATAGTAGTTATAGGTTGTTCAGATCTATCCTTAACTGCTAGCGATTTATCATCTGGAGTTGAAGCTCTCAATTTTGTGTATATGCCTAAAGATTGTTATCTTATGGCCTCACATCCCGGCTCCGGAGATGATGATATAGATTTTCTCTATGACGAAGGTTTTTCGACCGTGAATGAATTTAGCATGGTCTTAATACAACGTTATCAAGACTTAGAGGAAGCTTCTCAAAAACTTTTAAAAAATGGTTATTACAAGTATTGGGAAGAGGACTACTACAAACAAACTGTCGAACATCGACATAACTTACAAAGGAGAATAAACGAGATGCGTGGAATGAAAAAAACTGCAAAAAAAGTAAACGGAAAAATGAACCCTATGATGAAGAAGGGTAAGAAAAAAGCAAAAAAGAAAAAGAAATAATGCCTAGGAAATTATCCAAAAAACAAAAAAAACTTGATGTCAACAAAGACGGCAAGATAACAGGGGCAGATTTTAAGAAGCTTAAAAAGAAAAAGAAAAAAAAATGACAAAGAAAAAAAGCACAGTTAACAAATCGGGCAACTACACTAAGCCTTCATTAAGGAAGAGGTTATTTAATCAGATCAAAAATGCCAACACTATGGGAACTCCCGCTGGCAAATGGTCTGCTTGATTACCCCCTAGCTTTCGAGTTAGGGGGACAATGTAAGAAAAGCACAGAAGCTAGCTCGAGATTATAAAAAAGCTGGTGGTGGTTATAAGTAATGGCATTAAAGAGTCCGCAAAAGAGCCTTAAGAAATGGGGAAAACAAAAGTGGAGAACAAAGTCCGGGAAACCTTCAAGTAAAACGGGTGAGAGATATTTACCAGATAAAGTTATAAAAAAACTATCGTCTAAAGAATATTCAAACACTACAAGAAAAAAAAGAAAAGCTGGGGGTACGGGTTCCAGAGCTAAGTATTCAAAAAAAATCGCAAGGCTCGTAAGAAATGCATAGTGGAAATCTAGTTGAGATTGAGTGGTATGATGCGTTTGAGATGAGTGCTGGCTGGCATACTTTGAATGAAGTTAACAAGATTAAACCGCCGATTATGGTCAGCGTGGGTTATTTAATTAAAGAGACAGACGATTTTATTACTATCTGCGCTGATATAAATAAAGACCCAAAAGAAAATGATAGAGGTCGTTGTCAAACTATTCCTAAAAATTGGATTAAGAGAAAAGATATTATATGATAAAAACGTTTTTTTTAGTAGGTTACATCTGTAGTTATGGAGTAGCAAATTATATTGATCCCTATTGTTTACCGATGTCTGAACAATTCGACACTTTAGAGGAATGCAGACAATTGGCTACAGAGCTTGATATTCAAGCTAAGATTATGAGAGAATCAGTACCAACTAAAAGCTACTTTCAATGTTTAGAAGCTCCTATACAAGATAAAATATAAAAAAAATTACTTGAAAAATTAATTTAGAAATTTAAAGATTTAGTGCCGGGTTCTCCGTTATTTGGTTTTAGTGGTAAAACCCGGCCTAACAATCATCCTAGAGTTTTTTTTGATACCCCTGTATGGCTCTTAGAAGGGAAAATTAATGGGCTTAATTCTATCAAAATTCTTAAATTAAGCTTTTTCCTAGGAATATAAGTTTTTACAATCCTTCTATTAAAATCTGGACTGTCTTGAATAATACAAGAATACATTAAGCGACCTCTTTCATAAATCGTCTTTTCTTTACACCTCTACGAGTAAAAGTTTTATCGTGGAGATACCCAGCTTCTTTAATATAAGTTCCATTTTCTTTGTCTTGAATATAAGTACAAAGCTTCTCTATGTTCGTGTAAACAAGAGGAACATAATACTCAACACTTTTTAAAACAAAGCTTGGAAGTTTATAACAAGTGGTAGCGTCGTAACGGATTGGGTTACCTCTTCCATTAAAAAAAACTACCGGTACTAATCGCATTGTAGGAGAGTCATCTGGTTTATTATCTACTTCGTGATAATATCTTTTTATTCTTTTATGTTCAAAGTCTGGAGCGAAACAGACTCTTCTCACCTCAAGAATTTTATTACTTTTAAATCTACCACATGGCTCCCCTACGATTACAACCCCAACACATTTATAACCCGGAGCGTCAGCAAAAATTCCCAAACAAAATGTTATCTGCATTTGTGGGACGGGGTCGTTATGCCTATGCCAACGAGCAATAAGCTCGTTAGCAAACTTTTTATCAACTGCTCTTATTTCAATCATCGAACAAAACTTTCAATAAATATAAAGTAAGACCAATCATTCCAATATGTACTAATGTAGTTACAACTATTGAGATCATTAATTACTCTCCGTATGAATACAACTTGGGTGTCCGTTTTCAAATGCCTCTAACATATAATCACGGCTAGAAGCTTTACTATTTAAATATTCATCTCGGCTGATAAAATCTAAATAAAGATTATATCCGCAGTCGATGTCTCTAGGTCTGAAAAATTCTCTTAATTCATCTTTATGGTATTTCCACCAAAAAGAAAAACCCGTATCGTATTTTTCTGGATAGCTTGAGGACGCATGATCCACATAATCGTATTCTTTTCTAATGACATAAATTGGGAATACAAATAATGAATATTTAAAAAAAGTTTTTATGTAGTAAGATAAAAAAAATCTTGTGTACAAAAACTTTATAAAAAATTTTGGTAACTTAAATTGTTTAAAGGTTTTAAACTTTAAAAATTTATAATCTACCAAGATTGCAAATATCCACGCAAAGTTGTTTAACTGAGCGATTCTTATAGCAAACTTTCCGCTACTATTTATAAAAGATGTTTCTTTCATTTCTGTTCTCCGTTATTTGGTTTATCCGGAAATTGTATCAAAATTTCACAATAAGTTACACTTTTTTTTGACACAAAATCGCACAAAAAAGCCTAGAAATGTTGATTATTAGGGGCTGAACTTTATTACCAAGAAGGTGAAACCCTTGATTTTTGGTAAAACCCCTTATTTTTGTGTCAGTATTCGTCACATAAGGTTTCACTATTTCTCGTTATTTCACAGTCCTTTTTTTAAAGTGTAACGTAGTGTGTAAAAAAAATTGACACAAAATTGACACACAGAGCTTTTGGTGCTGGTGACAAGAATTGAACTTGCTACTCCGTTCTTACCAAGAACGTACTCTACCAATGAGTTACACCAGCTCATAAACTTTTTATAACTTTATCTTTTCTATCATCAATAACCTTTGCATATCGTAAAGCCATTTTCTCTGAACTCCAACCCCCAAGATCCATAAGTGTTTTTATATCAGAATTTTTTAATACTCTTGTAGCAAATGTATGACGAAATTTATGTGGGTGTGATTTAATACCAGATAATTTTTCCATTTTTTTCCAAGATGTCCTAATACTGAACCTACTCTTGTAATGAAACACTTTACCTTGATGTTGATGTTCTCCTAATTCTTTTTTTAATTTTGGATTGATATAAATATATTTATGTTTTTGTGTTTTTTGCATAAACACAGTAATTAAATTCTCATCATAATCAATATCTGCCCAATCTAAATCAATCGCTTCGCTTATTCGACACCCGGTATAATATAAAAAAGAAATTAATTTTCTTAAAACTCCAGCGTGTTTTAATAATAAAGCAAACTCAGTTTCATTATGCCAAGTAATTTTTGTTTCAGCTTCTTTATATTTATTTATTTTTATTGATTGTGTTTTTAATTTTGACATTTGAACATTAACCAAAGCTTGAATTAATGTAATAACACGATTGATAGAACTATTTTTTAAATCTTTTGATAAACAGTTTTTTATATTTTCTGAAAATCCTGGGGCTATTTCATTGATAAAAATGTGTCCGTATTTATCAGTAACTTTTCTTAACTGTGTAATATGATGTAGATGTAGGTTTTTATGATCTATGTATTCGTCAAGTGACTCTTCTAAAGTTGGCCAATGTTTTTTTTCACCAGCCAACTTTTCATAATATAAATTATCAATTTGCCTTAAAGCGAGTTCAGCTTCTTTTTTACTTTTTCTACCGCTGGATTGACGAACGCGTCGTCCGCCAATTGTACTTCCTTCAATTTGCCAATATGGACTGTTTTTTCGCTTTTTAAGTTTAAGCATTCTACAATCTTTTCTATATGACTATCTGAAAATCTCAAGCGCTTAGGAACCCTTACAAAGAATTCTGTCTCTGGATAATCAACTTTTAAAGAGTTAAGTATTGAATATACGGTCTTTTTCGTAGTCTTCAGCTTATTTGCAACCTCAGAAATTGTGTATAACTCAGACATTAGTATAATTTTCCCCCCGAAACGGCTAACTTATTTAAAGAAAACTGAGCCATGATTTTAAACTCAATCGTCTTCATGTCTATTAACAGGCTATTAGCATTCTCCTTAGCTAATTGTGTCTCTCTAACAACCTCTTTATAATCGTCAGAGGCCAAGGCTAATATTTCAGATTTAGATACATTGTGACCTCTGTTTATAAAGATTCTTTTTTGTTCGTTAAGAATGATTTTCATAGACTGTTCCTTAAACCAAGCCAGACTATTTTCTTTTGCGTGGCTCTTCCCGGCATTATGATAATCATAAATCATTTTATTTATATCAGTACCAAGGGTAAGTATTTCCTCTCTATTCATCTTTTAGCCTATATACACCATAAGTTGACCCGGTTAATGGATGTACCTTCCTTATAGTTTCTATTGGTATTTGTTTATCTCTCAGATCTTTTATGCGAGCAGATAAACGATAACTACCAAATTGAGTCCATGATGTAATCGGATCAAGAGTTTTACCAGATTTAAGATAATCTAATATTTTATCGCATTGTGATTTACTCATCTTTGATACCTAACTTATTAATTGTGTTATTATAAAGTTGTTCAGCTACCAAGAAGGGATCTATGGGACATAAATTATCCCAGAAATAATCCTCAGATCTATTTGGCTGATGTAATAGAGTATGGCAATCGTGACACAAAGGAACTGTATATTGATCTGATACTCTGGAGCCTAATGATTTTAAATGCCCCGGCTTTTTTTTTCTTACATGGTGAGCTTGAACACCTTGATTACTACCACAGGCCATACAAGGTTGAGTTCTTACATAACCTAAATGTACTTGTGATCTAAATTTATTTGAGTTCTTAGACATCAAATTCATCATGTATAATTTGTCCGTCTCGGGTGTAATTAACATTTTTTTTCTCTCCTTCCTCTTGCCAGCTTTGGTTCACATTGGGTATTGAATTTGATAGCTTGGTAAAGCCACGATCATTATTGTTATAATTATTCCTATTATAATTATTATTTGGTTGAACATTAGAATATTCCCTCTTTTCAATCTTTGGTGGTTCCGGGTTATTATTAAAATATTTAGATAAATTATCTTTGAGCTTTGTATCTGGAATACTAATCATAAATTTTTGACCGTTTTGTAATTGGACATTGTTGTTAAACGATCCCGTCAAAAACAATCCGTATTTACCTTCCTTCCACCAGATCCCCCCGGCATCAAAGGACTTACCATTTTGATCCTGTATCTTTATTCTAAAGTGTGGTCTAAGACCCTTGTCGTTATTCTGCATTTTGATTTAACTCCTTGTTATATTGATTACACAATCCGGACTTACCGACATCGCAGTAAAGACCACATCGCATTGAAACCTTGCCACGAAACCAACGAGTCTCCTCGGAACATAATGGTTCTGTAGCTCCCTCTTCTTGTTGCCCCATATCCATTTCTTGATGTTGAGTACATTTCTCAAAAAGATAATTTTCTATAATTTGTTTTGGGATTAAAGGTAATGGCTCCTCAAAAAATTCACTCTTAGGATAATTATTTATCTCAAGTGATTTTCTATGAGTCCAATGACGGCAATAAATTAATAAAGATAAATCTTTTACGGAATATCCTTTTTGCTCAAAGCCATATCGGTAAGCTTGAAGTTGCCAAAAATATTTATGTTTTGGAAGTTTACCATTTTTCTTAAAGACTCTTATTTCTCTGAGAACAGTTTCCATTTGGAAGGCTGATGTAGATTTCCAATCTCTAATAATAATATCTTTATCGCTAAATCTATCATCCTTCATTCCTAGATATTGAACCAGATCAGCTCTACCAGAAATAAGCCAATTACCAAAGTCACCCTTTACTTCAAAGTTGATTGGAACCTCTCTTTGATATTCTCCCGGGGGAAAATATTTTAAAAAGAATTGTTCAAAAGACTGTCCTATTACAATAGGAATTATATCAGTTGTTTCCTTGACAATTGTTTGATCCCTTAATTTATTTTTTTTATAAACAAGAGGAGCGTCTTCAAGTAGATCTGATAAGTTCATATCAGAGATAACGCTCTGATTCTTTTTTCTCTCTTTGTATTCTTGATCTTGTTCTAGTTGAACTGATTTAATTAAAAAATTAATTAAGTCAGATTGGTTTGGATCATCTACAAGTTTTGTAATCATTGTATGTCCTTCCTCTTCAAAAACTCTAATTCAACTTTTGCTAATAATTCCTCATCTGAGACAAAAGTTTCTAAAAGCAATTGAATTTTTTTTAGAACGACGGAATGATGATTTAGCTCTTGCTTAATCCAATCTTTAAAGTCAGTATCGGTTAGATCTGTACGTAGCTTCATATTATCCCTTTCTTAGTGTTGGGAATAGACGAGCTACTCCCCGTTATATTGGTTTTAGTAGTGTCAAATATCTTTAATGATTATGTTACGAACTGCAACATTTATTTCTTTTTGAAAACAATTTTTCGCGTAAAGAAACGATAGGTTACAAAATGTTATATTAAGTGTTAATTGTTTTTGCTATTTCTATTTGTTGAGATCTGTTAGGAGAAATAACTTGAGGAGCAAAAATACTCTCGATGATGTACCAGCTTTTAACTGATTTTAAAGGTCTATCAATCTTTTGGCCTGTGGGATTATCAATACAACTAATATTTTCTGAGTCTTTTAAATAAACTGAGGACATACGAAACGTAATAATATTGTCTATATACTCAATTAAACTGTATGTAGCAAATCTAGTAAATTCTCTAATGTCTCCACCGGAAGTAATCTGATCTATTAAATTATATTTAGGGTCAAATAATAATTGATAGCTATAAATAGGATCATGTCTGCAAACAATTGAATGATAATTTAGCCAGAGATTAGCTCTTACAATAGATTTAGGATCACCAAATCCCGGCTTTTTAATTATACCATATTCGTTTGCTACGCCTACGACGGGTACATTAATTGCAGAGTCAAAAACCCTTCCTTTAAGCTCTTTTCTACAAGATTTGTAGATATCTACTTTAAAAAAATTTAACAACTTATTTAGTGACTCAACTGAAATATCACTTGATGTATGTAAAAACTTTGAAACTACAGAGGGTGAGATACCTATCTTTTTACAGATTTGGTTCCATGATAATCTACTGTCATTTTGTTTTGACAAAAGAATCTCAATTAACTGTTTTTTTGAAGACTGATTGTTTTTGTTAATCATCCCAATAAGTTACACTATTTCCCATAGGGTTAAAGTTTTCTTTTAAGAAAAATTATTTTCTTGAAAAGCCATCATTTATTAATTTAATCTATAAAATGGAAGGCTTCGTGATACCCAATTATACCTCTCTTAGCCTTCCTATTGGGGAAAATGCGTTGGGATGACCTCGATTGACGAAAAATTACCACTTACAAAGTGTCAATTACGAGTCCTCCGCATTCTGAAATCGTCGTTATCTCAAGGCATATCTCCAACTTATGAGGAAATGGCTCAAGAGTATGGGTGTGTAAAGAGTAATATACATAAGCTTCTATACATACTCCGGGCTAAGGGTTGGGTGTCGTTTGTAAGTGCGTCAAAGAGAGGGATAAAATTATTATGAGTTCAACGGATCTACCTTGGTATAAAGAATATGCCACAAATACCTTAGCTCAGACACTAGAGTTAGACTTTGAAGAGCTGGGAATATATCAGCATTTAAAATTAAAATATTGGTGTGAACGCGAGACAGGGCTTTCTGAGGGTATAATAAATAGAATAAAGTCTAAGTGCGATGACACGAAGTTTGATTATATCATTGATAAATTCTTTATTAAGTCTGAAGGGTACTATCACTTAAAAGATTTAAAAGAGCAAATTGTAAAACAAAAAGAAAATTCATTAAGACAAAAGAAAGTTAAGGTTACTGAGAGCGATCCTTTAGGTGACCTCAAGGTGACCTCAAAGAAGCCTCTCTCTTCTTCTTCTTCTTCTTCTTCTTCTAAAATAACTAAAATACATCCCGCCGGGTTTGAAATGTTTTGGAAGGATATTACCCGGAAGATTGGCAAAGGTCATTGTCGCAAAGCTTACAGTCAGATTGCTATGGAGTGGCAGTTGAAACCTTTAGATTTATCTCAGCTATACAACAAACATTGTGAAGCCATGGGAACCTATTCAAAACACCCGGCTACTTGGTTGAATGCTGAATGTTACTTAGATCAAATTGGAACTATTGTAGATTCTGAGAGCGAAAAAAAATTTGAAGAGGAACAAGATAAAAAAGATTGGGAGTTTGCAAAAAGAATGGGTCGGTGGTTGCCAGCTTTTACTTCTGAAAAGATAAAACGTTGCGAGGATAAATTTGGTAAAATCGAAAGCTAAAATAATTCC
>CENJ01006287.1_pt1 | contig 11614 bp, 12 predicted proteins | sample 356161 | NCBI WGS metagenome assembly CENJ01 (sample SAMEA2619531, study PRJEB7988) | marine metagenome | biome: marine biome (ENVO:00000447); feature: surface water layer (ENVO:00002042); material: "saline water (ENVO:00002010), including plankton (ENVO:xxxxxxxx)" | depth 5 m
TAAAATTAAGAAAGAATGCAAAAATGCCTAATGTAGGTGCAAGGTCACTATTAAAAAAGTATAAGATTAAGAAAGTAAATATCCCTGTTAGAAAACTAGTAAAAGTTTTAATCTGAAAGTATTTAAAAACATCACTATTTATTTTCTTTAGAACATTTTTTGTAGTTAATCTATTAAAGAAAAATTTAATTTTTTCAGCTAAAAGTTTTTCCTCAATTATAAAAAAAATAATATAAATTAAAATGAGTGAGAAGTTTCCAGTTAATTCAGTAAAATAATTTATAATTTTTGAGAATATTTCTAAAAAATTTACATCATTAAACACTTCGTTTAATTTAATGAATTTTTCAATTTTATAATCAGAAAAAAAATTAATTAAGTTTTTTAAATTATTTTGGTAATAACTAGAATTATCTACAACACTCCTTAGGTTAGAATTTAAAACCTTTACAAATGAATAGATAATTATGATAAAAATAAAAAAAATAGAGAAAAAGGATACTAAATCATTAATTTTTATATTAAATAATTTAAGTGTCGAATCTATAAGTTTTTTTGAGAGTGATTTAATAATTATAAATATAAATAACGCGAGCGTTAAGGGTAACAGAACAAACTTTCCGTAATATAATAAAACTGATAAAAGAACTGTTGTTAATAGTATTGAGTTAATATTATTTATACTCATCAATTATTCAAAACTTTCTAAAGTTTGTACCATTATTGTTTTTCCAAAAAGATCAGAGTTTGTCTCCTCTATTCTCTTACTTTTAATTAGACCTATACCTTTAGCATACCACTCCTCAGATGAAATATTTATTTCTATTGCACCGATCTCACTATCTCCAATAAATTTTGTTTTACCTGTACCTTTAAGGTAAATACAATTACTAAATTTCCCCAATGGAGTTCTAATAAACCCCTTTTTTGATATAACCTCATAATTTATTTTAAAGTTAGTTGTAGCTCGATAATCATAATATGGATATCTCTTTAGTATCAGATAAGTTTTACTATCCACTTCCCATTTATCTCCTACCTTTATTGGGTTGGGCAAAACAAGCCTTTCTTTTTTATGAAAATTGATTTTACTATCTTTCTCGAAGCTTATTCCATTTCTAAAAACCCCTCCCTTTTTTTTTTTATAATAATAAATCGAACCATTTTCTCGTAAAAAAGGAAAATAAGTTTCATTTTTAATTTTTGTTTTTCCAATTGAATAATTTATTTTTTTATAAACTATAGGTTTATCAATCTCAGGTGTAATTATAACTTCATAGGACCATTTTTTTTTATCGTCCAGAGGAAAATAAGAGTTGCTTAAATCTTTGCAACTATAAAGAAAAAATATAAACAATATTAAAAGATATTTAATCATTTTTCAGGGAGTAGTTGATTTGGCATATCAAAAAAATTTAATTTTGTACTTGCATCAATAACCTTTTCCTTCTTCGTTATTGAAGATATTATACTCTCCTTACCCTCATCTGATTTTTCGCCCATCTGTGGTATTCCATTTTTAAGATTGACGAGAGCCTTAGAAACTTTCTCATGAACTTCTTTATTATATGGTAGACTATGAGAACGCGGTTCTCCAAGCCCAGCAAGATTATCCATATTTGTAATCCACAGATATATTTCCCCTTCAGAATTTATTATAGCATTTGGTTCATATATCTGAGCTGAAATTAATCTAAACCTTTCTGGTAACCTTTCACTAGATGGCCAACCTAAGAGATTCTTAAAAGAGTTATATGTAAAGATATAAAAAAGAGCTGTTAAAACAATCATAGAGGATTTAAGAATCCAATGAAAATTTGTCCTTAGATTAAACAAAGTTAGTAAGAAACCAATTAGAATATATCCAGTTATTATTAAAATCACCTCTGAGTTCATCGTTTTTTCCTTTCTTTAATTATCTGGAACAAGTTTTTTATATAAATTTCCAGAAACACTAACACTTCCACCTTGTGTAATATTAAATCTTGTTGCTGTCTTTTCCACCCCTTTTTTTTCTAAATTTATTGTACCATAGTAAATAACTTCTAACTTAGGATTAACTTTTTCAACCTTTACATTCACATCTACAGGATTGTTAGTTTTAGTTGCATAATAGTGTACATTCACAATATATTCACCTGGCACGACAGCCCGTATGGTAACAACCTCTTGATTTAATGGATTCTGTACTTTTTTACCACCTACCTCAATAGTATCGTTCAATAAACCTCTATCATCTCTATCCAAGTGAACAAAGCCAGCTTCTTTCCCTCTAAACCACACCAAGTCTCCCGTTGGACTTTGAACATACGTATCCACATCATCTGGATTATTATCTTTCCAACTAACAGTTATTATATATTCTGCTTTAGGATTTATCACTCCTGTTTTAGGTATTGGGTTCATAAAGATTATAGCTAGAAACATCAAAAGAGTAAAAGATAACAAAACATTGAATAAAAGGTCTGTAAAGGGATCTGCCCTTAATCTTCTTCCTGAATATGACATTACAAACTATTATCTATACTTATTTCAGAAATTTGATTTAATACTGAAAATAGCTCTTCACAGCCACTTTCTAAATTATAATATTGAATTGCAATTAAAACACCTCCCACAAGCGCAGAAAGTGTTGTATATAAGGCAACCCCCATCCCACTTCCCATAGTTGTAAGCACACCTTGTAATAAAGTAACATCGAACGTTGTGATGTCTGATAGTGAACTTAACATAATTATAAAACCAATAACTGTTCCAATAAGTCCTAACTTAAGCATTACATCAGAGCAAAACCATCCAAATTCATAAAAGGTTACAGTCTTTTTTTTATAACTATCTAATATTTGAACATGACTTGTTGCACCATTCTTTTTTAATCCGATAAGATCCTTGAAGTAGTCTGAAACAATACCGTCTGAAACTTCCCCTTTTGAAGTAAGGATTAAGCTATTTTCTATTATTCTTAGTTTTACATTTTCCTTAATCAAACTTTTTTTGATTATATGTGCTTTATTTAATTCCTTTGAAATAAGAAAGGTATGATAAATACAATGAATTGTAACAATTATATAAACAAGCATTATAAGAGTTGTAATGTAGCTCTTATCAGAAGACACAATCTTAAGAATTATTCCCTGATCACTTAAAAAATAAATCAAAAAAAATATAAGGCTTGATTGTAATAGCCAGTTTAAGAAAAGTTTGTGTGATCTAGTCATAAACTTTAATACCTAATTAAAGATTTAAAGGGGATATCTAATTCTTGTTTTCCATTCAAAAAAGTAAGTTCAATTAGGCACAAAAAACTTTTTACTTTAGCGCCTGACTTTTTTAAAAGTTTTAGAGCAGCATTGGCCGTCCCTCCAGTCGCCAATAAGTCATCAACTAACAATACTCTTTTATTTTCAATACTTACATTTATTTCAATTGTATCTTTACCATATTCAAGATCATATTCTTGCGAAAGGGTTTTTCCAGGAAGTTTATTTTTTTTTCGAAGCATCACAAGTCCTTTGTTAAGTTTGCAAGCTAATCCAGAGGCAAAAATAAAACCCCTCGCGTCTATTCCAGCAATTAAGTCGATCTCTGATTCAGAAACACTTTCGCACATTAAACGTAAAGATTCGCCGAAAGCTTGATTATTTAAAATCAAAGTTGAAATGTCATAAAACAAAATACCTGGTTTTGGATGATCAGGTATTTTGCTAATAAAACCCTCAATCTCTTTTATCTCCATAAAAAACTATTTAAGAGATTTAAGATAGGCAATCATATCATCTATCTGTTTCTGCTTTCTCAAACCTGCGAAAATCATTTTACTTTTCTTTACATCCTTACCAAATTTGGCAGCTTTTACTTTTTTAGCTGATACCCATGCGGCAAGCTCTTCATCATTCCAAACTATACCCGATTCTTTTAACCAGGCAGAATATTTGTAACCGTCCTGTATACCAGCTTTTGCACCATGAATTTTCCATAAATTAGGACCAGTTTTATGCTTAGCACCCTCTGCTACATTATGGCAAGCAGCACATTTTTTAAATAATTTTTTCCCTTTTTCAGCATCACCAGCAAAAACAGCATTACTGCTCAAACTTAGAATAAAAACTAAAGACAACATTAAAAATTTCTTATACATATCTGAAAACTCCACTATTATATTATTAAATATTTAGGATATATATATATATAGTAATTACAACCTCATAATATGAATAAATTATCAAAATTTAAAATAATTGAAGAGTCATTTTCGTTAATAGAGAAAAACGGCTGGGAAGAGTTCGCTATTGAAAAATTTGCCGTGGCAAAGAAATATAAAACTACGGAAGTAAAAAAATTTATATATAATAAAAATGATTTATTGATTGAGTTCTCGAAAATGATAGATGAAAAAGTTGAATCAAACATTGATGTAGATGAGTTCGAAAATTCTAATGTAAAAGATAACATTTTTGAGTTAATAATGATGAGGTTTGACGCAATGACTCCTTTTAAAGGCGGGTTAATAAGAATTATTCATGAGATCAAAAATCCAATAATCTTGAAAGAAATATCATATAACATTTTAGAAAGTATGGATTTTTATCTTGAATACTCAAATGCTTATGATGAATCTATTCTCGATACTGTAAAAAAGAAATCTCTTTTTCTAATTTATTCATATTGTTTTAAAGTTTGGTTAGATGATGATTCAAAAGAACTTTCCAAAACTATGTCAGAGCTTGATAGATTATTAAATTATGCAGAGAAATTTTCTAAAAAGGCTAAAGATCTTTTCTTATTTTAGCAATACTCATTAAGTTTTTTTGTTTAAGTTCAATTTCACTTTGAGAGAAACCAGCAATTAGATTGTGGAACTCTCTGTACCAGTTTACTTCGGCGTCTAAGTGTAAAAAAACTGAACCCATACCAATTGCTGCCCTATCCATAAAAACAAATTCTCTAGGAGGTTTAACTCCTCCAATTTTTTTTAGTTCTTTATGAACTTTTGATGCTGCCTCAGCTCCATAGACAGAAGAATTTGTTTCTTGCATTTTTATAGTTTTATCCTCTAAAAGCGGTGAATACAAAAATCTTGCCCAGATATTCAATATTTCTATTAAACTTTTAGAAATATTCTCAAACCCCCAGCTTTCATATGCTTTTACAGCTAGATCCTCATTATTTTCTTTGATTGAATTATATAAATCGATAACTCCTTGCACAAATGAAGGTTTGAAGAATCTGATACATCCAAAATCAAGTAAGTTTATATTTAAATTTTGGTCGGCGGAATAATTACCTAAATGTGGATCACCGTGTATTATACCATATTTATAAAAAGGGAGGTACCAAGCTTTAAACATATTTATAGCTAATTTTTTTCTGTCAGGTGCCCTATGTTTTGTAAAATTTAATAATTTATCTCCATTTAAAAAGTTCATCGTTAGTAATCTCTTTGTCGAAACCGTTTCAATTACTTTGGGAACATTTACAGAATGAATTTTTTTAAATATTTCACTAAATATTGACATATGTTTTTGTTCTAGATGATAATCAAGTTCTTCTCTTACTCTTGAAGTAATTTCTTTTTCTATCTCTGAGGTATTAATAGTACTATCAAACTTTTTATAGACAGAGAAAATAAGTTTTAGTTGATTTATATCTGCTTCAACTATTGATAACATATCTGGATATTGAAGTTTACAAACAACCTTTTTCTCACCAAAATTTGCTCTATGAACTTGTCCAAGTGATGCTGCAGCAAAGGGTAATCTCTCAAATGAATTAAATTTTGCTTGCCACCCAGCTCCAAGCTCATTATTCATTCTTCTTTTAACAAAGTTCCATCCCATAGGGGGAGCGTTAGATTGTAATTTTGTTAATTCTTGTGAATATTCGGGGGGGAGTAAATCTGGAACCGTTGACGCTAACTGAGCTATTTTCATTATAGGCCCTTTTAAGTTTCCCAGAACATATCCCAGATTCTCAGCATTCGTAGATTTATCTTTACCAAGTATTTTAGTACCCAAGAATTTTACAGCTAGACTACCAGCTGATGTTCCCAAATCAGTATACCTTTTGAATCTTTTAGAAAACTTATTTACATCTTCCATTATGTTAAGTTAATAAATAAATACGTAAATTTAAATAAAAAATGTCAAAGCAATACAAATAATTAATAAGATAAAATAATTTTTAGAAAAAAACTCCAGAAATTTAATCTTTGCATACCTTAGGTTATAGGAATGTTTTAAACTTATCATTAGGTATGATTAGCAAAAATTATTCCAATTTAGTTTTTTCTATTAATTAAAAAGTCAACTAGTTTAAGAATTTTTTCCTTAGCAGGAGATTCCTTAAAAATACCCAGACTATCTTTTGCCATTATAGAAAAGTGCTTGGCCTTAGCTAAACAATCAGATTTTATGTTATATTTTCCCATAATATTCACAACTTTTTCGAAATCTAGCTTAGTAATATCATTTTTTGACAAAATAGATTCAATTATTCTTTTTTCCTTAATATTTCCTCTTTGGTAACAAAGAATAAGAGGTAATGTCATTTTTTTTTCTTTTAAATCATTTCCTGGTTCTTTTCCTGATTCATCAGATTTATAAAAATAATCTAGTGTATCGTCAACTATTTGGTATGCAATTCCAATAAACTTACCAAAATCTGATAAAAAATCTTTTTTTTCTTCTTCAATTTCACATATCTCCGCACTTATTTTGCAAGCCGCTGAAAATAGCTGTGCTGTTTTATCAGAAATTATATCCAAATACTGACTCTCTGTAGTTTTTAGATTATTGGTAAAAATTAATTGTTTTACTTCACCATGCGATATATTTACTGAAACATCTGATATGATTTTGATGCATTTCATAGATCCGTCGTTGGTCAGAAGTCTGAAAGCTTTACTTAAAAGATAATCTCCAACTAAAATACTAGATTTATTATCCCAAACATAATTTGCAGTTTTTCGTCCTCTTCGTTTTTTACTATTATCAACCACATCATCATGTAGTAGAGTAGCAGTGTGAATAAACTCAATTACGGATGCATGGAGTATATGTCTTGAACCTGAATAACCGCATAATTTAGCGCAGGCAATTGTTAATAATGGTCTAATTCTTTTACCACCGGAATTTACAATATAGTTGGATAATTTCGTTACCAGTGAGATACTTCCAGCCAAATTATCCAGAATAAATTTGTTAACATCATTCAGGTCTTCTTCAAGCCAATGAAGAAAGTTTTCGAAGTCATTTTCATTTTTATTTGTTAGATTAACTATATTCATTAGTGCCTTTGTAAGATTAAGTATATGAAATTTATTTTAGTAATTATTATTTAATCTCTATAAATGATAATATAGTATTTTAAAATTAATAATGCTTACTTTTCAACAAATAATTTCTAATCTCCAAAACTATTGGAGTAAAAAAGGGTGCTTAGTTATTCAATCCTATGATATGGAAATGGGTGCCGCGACATTTAATCCATTTACTTCACTAAAAGCTTTGGGTAAAAGTCCTTGGAATGCTGTATTTACTCAGCCATGTAGAAGACCTTCAGATGGCAGGTATGGTGAAAACCCTAATAGGCTTCAGCATTATTATCAACTTCAGGTAATTATGAAACCCAGCCCAACTAATTCACAAGATTTATATTTAGAAAGTCTTAAAGAAATTAAAATTAATCCCGATGAAAATGACATTAAATTTATTGAAGATGACTGGGAAAGTCCAACACTTGGTGCTTCAGGTTTAGGGTGGGAAGTGCAATGTAATGGTATGGAAATTAGCCAGTTTACTTATTTCCAACAAGTTGGAGGAATTGAATGTAAACCAGTTAGTTTAGAGATCACATACGGATTGGAGCGACTAGCAACCTATGTTCAGAAAATTGATAATATTTATGATATTAAATGGGATAAAAATGGTACAACTTACGGTGATATTTTTCTTCGTAATGAAAAAGAACAATCAGATTATAATTTTAATTATGCTTCACCCGATCATTTATTTAGTTCATTTAACGATTATGAAAAAACTACAAAAAAGTTGATTGAAAAGAAATTAGTAATTCCTGCATACGAACAATGTATAAAAGCAAGTCACTGCTTTAACCTTCTAGACTCTAGGGGGGTAATATCTGCAAAAGAAAGACAAGCATTTATCTTGAGAATCAGAACATTGGTGTATAATTGTTGTAGTTTATTAAATGATGACTGATTTTTTACTAGAAATATATGGTGAGGAAATTCCGTCCTGGGCGCAAAGAAATGCAGAAAAGGAACTTAAAGTTTTAATTGAAGAGTTTTTAGTTGTTAATAAAATCATATATTCAAAAATTGAGGTAAATTCTTCCTCTAGAAGAGTCTCACTATCAATAAGTCAAATTAAAAAAGAAACGCTTGAAAGTGTTGTTCATATTAGAGGTCCGAGAGTTGACGCAAATGAAAATGCTTTAAAGGGGTTCCTTAATAAAAATAATTCAAAATTTGAAGATCTTATAAAAAAGAAAGTAAAGAATAAAGAATATTTATTTCTAGCAATCAAATCACCAAAGTTGAAGGTTGAAAAAACACTTCAACAAAACCTCCCAATAATTTTAAGTAAGGTAAAGTGGAAAAAGTCTATGAGGTGGAATAACTTTGATGAAAAATGGATAAGACCAATTAAAAGTATATTATGTATTTTCCACAATAAAAAGATTGTTTTCAAATACGGAGGAGTAACTTCTAGTAACTTTTCCTTCGGGAATTATCACTATGGTGAAAAAAAAATTATAATTAAAAATACAAAAAATTATGAAAAGGATCTTGAGAAAAATCGTGTAATCCTATCTAGAGTAAAGCGCGAAAATATGATAAGTAAAAAACTACAAAGTTTTTGTAAATTGAATGGTTCTGAATTGATAGAAAATAAAGATTTATTTGAACGGGTTGTTGACTCTGTGGAGTATCCGAACGTTTTATTTGGCACCTTCTCTAAAAAGTATTTTGATCTTCCGGATTTTCTTCTAAAGAGCGTGATGTTTGAAAAACAAGATTATTTTTGTTTTTTAAAAAATAAATCACTCTTGAATTTTTTTGCATTCATCTCGAGTAAAGATATTGCCAAGAAAAAGAATATTATTAAGGGTAATGAGAATGTATTGAAAGCTAGGTTTAGTGATGCGAAATTTTTTATTAGAGAGGATAGGAAGAAAAAACTAGAAGAACGTATTATTGACCTAAAAGAAATAATATTTTTTAGAGGTGCAGGAAATTTGTACCAAAGGGCGGAAAGAATCAAGAAAACCATTCTTTTTATTTCAAATAAGATGAATTTAGATCTTGAAAAGTTTTATGAATATTTAAACCTTTCAAACGCTGATCTTACATGCGAGTTAGTAAAAGAATTTCCAAGCTTACAAGGAAAAGTTGGCGGGTATTATGCATCGCAAGAAAATTTACCTGAGGAAGTGTATGAGGCTTTCTTTAGTCAATATAATTTAGATTTTCCTAAAAGTGATAATTACCTGTCATTGTTGATGTCAATTTCTCAAAAAGTTGATGGTATTCTAGGTTTTTTTATTTCCAATGAAAAACTATCAGGTGCAGGTGATCCTTTTGGTGTTAGGAGATCAGCTTTATCTATTATAAAAATTTGTATAGATAATAGTTTAAATTTAGATTTGATTGAAATATTTGAATTTTTGAAGAAAAAATTTGTAGAGCAAAATATTTCTCTTAAAGTGAACCTAGATGACGTAATTGATTACTTTAGAAAAAGGATCCTGATTTTATTTACTGACATGGGCTATAAGAATGAAGAAGTTCAATCAGTTCTATCTAAAAATAAATTTAATCCATTACAATTATTTAATGATCTAAAGGTTCTGAAAAAGTTTATACTTAGTGACAATGGGAAGGATTTTCTAAAAGCAATAAAAAGGCTAATTTCTATCAATGAAAATTCAAAAGTACAACTCGATATTAATGTAAATATTTTTCAATCAAAGGAAGAAGTGAATTTATATAAATGTTCGCAGCATCTTATTAAATATGAGCAAGGGCACGATTTTTTAGAAGATAAAAACTTCATAAAATTATTCACTAAGTCCTTAAATCAATTTTTTGATAAAGTAAAAGTTAATAGTGATGATGAAAAGTTAAAAGAAAATAGAAAAGCTTTAATTAGTTTTTTATATGAAAAAGTAAATGATATTTATAAATTCGAATCACTCATCAAATGAAGATAACATTAAAAAAAAAAATTGAGCTATCAAATTTTTTGGAACAGATCGAAACTAATAGAAATTCAGAAAAAGTAATTGATAAGCTTGACTTGATGCATTCAAAGCCAAAAGCACATGTTATTGGAGTTACTGGATCACCAGGTGTTGGTAAGTCTTCATTAATTGATAAATTAATACAATATATAAGGAAAAATAATAAGTCAGTTGGTGTTATAGCCGTGGATCCATCTTCAAGAGAGACTGGAGGTGCTTTACTGGGAGATAGAACTAGATTTTTGCTTGATCCAACTGATAATAATGTATTTGTAAGATCTATGGCATCAAAAAATTATCTTGGCGGAATTTCTGAGTTAACGTATCCAACAATGATAACTATGAGATCACTATTTGATTATATCCTTGTTGAGACAGTGGGAGTAGGCCAGTCTGAGATATTTATAAAAGATATAACAGATACCGTAGTTCTATGTATTCAACCAGGAAGTGGTGATAATATTCAGTTTATGAAATCAGGTATTTTTGAAATTCCCAATATTATTCTCGTCACTAAGAGTGATTTGAGAGACTTATCAAATTTAACCTATTCTGATTTGAAAGGTAATGAAAATTTATTTGAATATGACGAGGATAATATTGATATTTTGAAAATATCCTCTCACAAAAGTTTTGGCTTCAAAAATCTTTTCGAAGTGATTTCGAAAAGATGGAAAATGTTAAAGATGCAAAAAAGAATTTTTAATCAGAGAAGATCTCAAGATATAGGCTGGATTGAAAGGAGTATTATCGATGAATTTGGTCAAAAAGGAAAAGAGCAGATTAAAGATTTAATAAAGTATAATTCAAATCCATTTAAGACTCTAAATAAACTTAGAAATCATTTGGCTAAGAATTAGAATCATTTGACCACCAGGGATCAGATATTTTTAATTTAGAGTCGCCTGATTTAAGACACTTTTTTCTACAATCCTCTAAAACATTATTAGAGATATAAGCTAACCCATTTTCTTTATCATAGCTAGTTATAAAGCCAATTTCAACTCCATCTAACAGAATTTTATCATCAATAAAAGTATCGAATTTAATTTTCACTTGATACAATTGTCTTTTGGTAATTTTTCTATAATACATTCTTGCGGTAATTTCTTGTCCCAAATAACATCCTTTATTCCATGAAATTCCATTAAGGCGATCAAACCTCATTTCCATCAAAAGTGATTTATTTGAAATAGCATCTAGAGTGAAATCTGGTATTGCATTAAGAAGACGAAGAGAGTGATATTCATCTTGTTTTAGTAGAGAGAAACCATTATTTTCTAAACTAGACATTTTGTGTTTCCCAAATATATATACTCTATTAAATAAATTCTTAAATCTAGGATCATTG